>JAEEGH010015463.1_pt1 | contig 16565 bp, 11 predicted proteins | sample 9134181 | NCBI WGS metagenome assembly JAEEGH01 (sample SAMN16246544, study PRJNA631951) | gut metagenome | biome: gut microbiome; feature: rumen; material: DP-attached | host: Bos | place: Iran: Karaj | collected 2018-10
CTTTCAAAAACGGAGGGCATATTGTTACAGATATTCGTCCAGGTCTTGTTGATACAGCTATGGCAAAAGGAGAAGGATTATTTTGGGTAATTCCAGTAGAGAAAGTTGCTAATCAAATCATTACTGCCATTCGTAAGAAGAAATCCAAAGCCTACGTTACTAAGCGTTGGCATATTTTAGCGATAATAAATAAAATCCTTCCATATTGTTTATATAAAAGAATGTAACTTACTAATATTGAAAGAAAATTGCCTTTTGAAAGCAGTTTAGTTTATTCCGCTTTATATATAAAGAGGTCTAAACTAAACCTACTTGCCCACGCAAAAGTGCGTAAAGATATTTCCTAATACTTCGTTGGTCAAAATACGGCCCTCTCCGGTGATGTCTGCAAGGTCATCTAAGACAAGTTTCAGGTCCTCAGAGACCAAATCGCCACTGAGGCCAGACTCCAGGGAGGACAGGACTCTGGAGAGATTCTCTTGGGCACTGAGCAAGGAATGGTATTGACGTGCCGAACTGACGATGATGTCCTGTTCGGTGAGTTCGGGGATGTCGGCGGCCTCGAAGATGGCTTGTTCAAGTTGATCGAGGTTGGTGCCTTGCTTGGCGGAAATCCGCAGGAGGTTTGAGATTTGAGGTTTGAGGTTGGAGGTTTGAGGTTTGAGGTTGGAGGTTTCTTGCGTCCCGATGGTAGCAAGCGAGCAAGGCTCGAGCGGAGGTTGGGTCGTGGATTGGATGTCGATTTTGTTTTGAATGATAATCAGTGACTTGCCTTCGCAGCGCTCAAGCATTTCTTGAACGTCTTCCGTGGTGGGTTCGGCATCGATGAGCCATAGCACGATGCGGGCTTTCTGGATAGCGGCATAGGTGCGGCTGATGCCTATCTGCTCAACCTCGTCAGTGGTCTGGCGGATGCCGGCGGTGTCGATGAAGCGGAAGGTGACGCCGTGGAGGTCGATCACATCCTCAACAGTATCGCGGGTAGTCCCGTGTACGGAGGAAACGATAGCCCGGTCATCACGCAGCAGTCTGTTCAGGAGCGTTGACTTGCCCACGTTCGTTTTGCCGACGATGGCTACGGGGATGCCGTTTTTCAGGGCTTGGCCGGTCTCGAAGGATTGGGCAAGGCGGGTGATGCGATTGTTTATTTTATTCGCAATATCAAGGAGTTCGCTACGGTCGGCAAATTCGAGGTCTTCGTGGTCGGAGAAGTCGAGCTCGAGTTCGAGCAGCGAGGTGAGTTTGAGGAGTTGTTCGCGGAGTTGTGAGAGTTCGGAAGAGAAGACTCCTCGGAGTTGTGACATGGCAATCTGGTGGGTGGCTTTGTTGCCGGATGCGATGAGATCGGCCACGGCCTCGGCTTGTGAGAGATCCATCTTGCCGTTGAGGAAAGCCCGCTGGGTATATTCGCCGGGATTGGCCATGCGGCAGCCGTGCTGGATGAGTAGTTCCAACACCTTATTTAATATATAGCGGGAGCCGTGACAGGAGATTTCTGCGCTGTCTTCGCCGGTGTAGGAGTGTGGGGCGCGGAAGATGCTTACCAATACTTCATCGATGAGGTTGGAGCCGTCAGAGATGTGGCCGTAGTGGATGGTGTTGGGCTGGGCATCATGAAGATCTTTACTGAATATGTGGGAAAGAATCTCAAGCGATTGTGAGCCTGAGATTCTGATGATGCCGAGGGCACCACCTGGAGCGGTGGCAAGAGCGCAAATGGAATCGGTCATGTGGGAAGAATTGATGATTCAAGAAGTGGCGGTTCGTGTGCGGCGGTTCAGACCACCCCGCCCTGACGGGCTCCCCTCCTAACTTAGGAGGGGAAGATATTACTAAATGCGTTCGAGGACTTTGCTGATGAGGGTGTCGATGGAGTTCTTGTACTCGGTGTTCATCTCCGTGGTGTAACGGTTGGCGATGACCATGCAGCAGGTCATGGCACGGTGGCCGAGCAGGGAGGCGAGACCGGCAACGGCAGACGATTCCATCTCGAAGTTGCAGACTTTCATGTCACCATATTCAAAGGCCTCGATCTTCTCGTTCTGCTTGGGGTCGGCGATGTCGGCACGGAGCACACGACCCTGCGGGCCATAGAATCCTCCGCAGGAGATGGTGTAGCCGCGCACCATATCGTCCTGGGCAATCTGATTGATGAGTTCCTCGTCGGCGATGGACACGTAGGGTGCGCCCTTGATGGGATCCCATTGCATGTGTTCGCAGAAGGCTCGCTCCATATCGATGTCGCAGACCACGTTACGGCCGGCATAGTAGTTCAGCAGACCGTCGAAGCCGATGCTCTTCACCGAAGCGATGAACGAGCCCGTGGGCGTGAATGGCTGCAAGCCGCCACAAGTGCCGATGCGTACCATCGTCAGCGTACGATGCTCGTCACGTTCCTCACGCGTCTGGTAATCGATGTTGGCGAGGGTATCGAGTTCGTTGACCACGATGTCGATGTTGTCGCAGCCGATGCCGTGACTCTGAACGGTAATGCGCTTGCCCTTGTACATACCTGTGATGGTGTGGAACTCACGGCTGCTGACCTCGCACTCTTTCGAGTCGAAGTGGGCGGCAACGGTGTCTACTCGGGCAGGATCGCCCACGAGGATCACACGGTCGGCCAGTTGTTCTGGCTTCAGATGGAGGTGGAAACAAGAACCGTCGTTGTTGATGATCAGCTCTGATGCGGGGAATGTTCTTTTACTCATAGACTTTCAGTTTTATTTGATGATGTTGTTTTCTTCGTTGCGGATCTGCTTCTCCAGCGTGTGGATGTTGTTGCGGAGCGTCAGGGCCTGCTCTTCGTTGTGGAGGATGATGTCACGGAGCAGACTGCGCCCGTTCTCATCGGCCCGGACATAGCGGTCGCGCGACTTCTGGAGTTCGGCCTCGAGAGTAGAGAGACGCTCGCGGGCCTTGAGCAGTTCACGGTAGTGGTTGGCTGCCGTGGGAGAGCGGAAATCGCGGACGCTGGAGTAGGTGAGGCGGTCGTTGATGACGATGGCCGTATTGGCTTCTGTAGCGTTGTCCGCGGCCGGCTGACTGTCGTTCGTGAAGACGGCCTTCAGGCGCTCGAGGGCAGCACGGCGCTCAGAGCCGTTGCCCCAAGTGTCGGCGATGCGGGTGATGTCGGCGAAGTCGCGGATCTGCTGTTCGGTGAATCTCGAAGGATCGTAGGAACGACGAGTCTCAGGCAGGATGAAGATGTAGACGCACACCTTTCCCTCAGGCTGGCGACGGTCACTGACGAAATAGCCGATGCCGCTCTGCTCGTCGGCCGCATACATGTAGTCGTTGGCTTCGGAGTTGAAGGGCATGCCGATGTTCTCAGGCTTGAGGAACGCGCCGCTGCGGGAGTCGTAGCGGGTGAAGAAGATGTCGTAGCCGCCGATGCTCTCCTCACCTCTGGCAGCGAAGTAGAAGGTGATGCCGTCGTTCATCATGAAGGGGTAGTCGGCCTCGTCGATGCCTTCGCTGAGTCCATTCATCAATATGGGCTCTCCCCAGCGGTCACCAAGTTTGTCGGAGGTGAAGATCTGCCGGATGCCGTTCTTGTCGGACTTGCCGAAGTAGGCCTTGTTGCCCATCTCGTTGAGATAGATGTAGCCGTCGGCTTTGATGCCCTTGAACTGGCTTGCGGTCATGATCTTACCCGTCTCGGAGGAGAGGATGTAGTGGGAGAGGAACTGGCTCTTGTCGGTGACGATGCTGTCGATGATGACGATCTGCTGTGTCATCTCACGCATGTTCGTGATGCGTGGATCCTCCTGAGGCTCCTCCACCACTACCACGACGGGCTTCTTCACCGGCCGCTTCTTTTTCTTCTGCGCACTCAGCGAGAGCGGCAGGAAGAGTGCTAATGAGAGTATCGCAAATTGTCTAACGGTCATATCTTCAGGTTCTTCTGTTTCTTATTCTTCGATGAGTTTGTTATTCCTCAATGAGTTTGTTGTCGGTCTCGAGGGCACTCCAGATGCTGTAGCGCACTTCGGGGTTCATCTCTTCGAGACGGTCGTAGATCTGCTTGATGTCCGTGCGGTGCGAGTTGGTCTCGTAGGGACAGATTTTCTGCTGCTTCTGATAGCCCTGCAGTTCGGCGTAGGCCTTGATTTCAGACTCGGGAATGAGGCACAGCGGACGGATGATCGTGAGCGGCATCTTGCGCATCTTCAACAGGGCGGGCATTGTGCCGAATCGGCTCTGGAAGCAGAGGTTCAGCAGGGTGGTATGGATGATGTCGTCCTGATGATGGCCGAGGGCAATCTTGTTACAGCCGAGTTCTTGTGCCAGATTGAACATCTCCTTGCGGCGGTTCCAGGAACAGAGAAAGCAGGGCTGCTTTTGGCGTCTTTTGAACTTTGAACTTTGAACTTTGAACTTGATGATTTCATTGTCCGCAGCATTGTTCTCGTCAAAGACCTCGAAGCGGGTTGTCTTTACGTGGAGCCTGATGCCGAGGGAGTCGCAGAACTGCTGCAGATAACTGGTATCCGTCTCGTAGTGGATGTTCTCCATCCGGACGTGCAGAGCCTCGACGCTGAATCGCGGGTGGTCTATCTTCGCACGCTTTGCTAAGAGTTCGGTCAGCAGGAGTGAATCCTTGCCGCCGGAGAGCCCCACGAGGATGCGGTCATCATCTTCAATCAGATGATAAGTAGCCATCGCCTTTACGAACCGTTCTTTCAAGCGCTTCTCCAGGCGACGGCTCTCTATATCTGATGAGGACTTCATAAAGCTTAACGCTCAAACCTCAAATCTCAAACCTCAAATCTCAGGCCTCTTTCAGGTGCTTGTCCATATTCAATGCAGCGCGACGGCCATCACCCATAGCGAGGATCACCGTTGCACCACCGCGAACGATATCACCACCGGCGAAGATCTCAGCACGCGAGGACTGCATCTCCTCAGAGACGGCAATCGTGTTCTTACGGCCAAGTTCGAGACCGGGGATTGACTTGGGAACCAGCGGATTAGGCGACACACCGACAGCCACGATGACCTGATCGACATCGAGCGTGACGGTCTTGCCCTCAACGGGTACAGGCGAACGACGGCCTGATGCATCGGGCTCACCCAATTCCATCACCTGAAGCACAGCCTGCTTCACGGCACCAGTCTCATCGGCGATGTACTCGATAGGATTGTGGAGCGTCAGGAAGTTGATACCTTCCTCCTTGGCATGCTTCACCTCCTCCAGACGGGCAGGCATCTCCACCTCAGAACGGCGATAGACGAGTGTGACCTCAGCACCCAGACGCTTAGCCGTACGGCAAGAGTCCATAGCGGTGTTACCACCACCCACCACGAGCACGCTCTTGGCAGGATTCAGCGGCGTATCGGTCTTGGGGTTGGCAGCATCCATCAGGTTCACACGAGTGAGATACTCGTTGGAAGACATGATGTTGATGCTGTTCTCACCAGGGATATTCATGAAGTTGGGCAGACCAGCGCCAGAGCCAACGAAGATGCCCTTGAAGCCTTGTGCCTCCAGTTGTTCTACGCTGATGGTCTTGCCGACGATCACGTCAGTCTGGAAGTGAACGCCCATCTTGGCGAGGTTCTCAATCTCCACGTCGACGATCTTATTCGGCAGACGGAACTCGGGGATACCGTACTTCAGCACACCGCCGATCTCGTGCAGAGCCTCGAAGACGTACACATCGTAGCCCTTCTTCACCATATCGCCAGCGAACGACAATCCTGCGGGACCAGACCCCACAACGGCGATCTTGATGCCGTTGGCTGGTGCAATCTCAGGCAGACTGATATTTCCGCTCTCGCGCTCGAAGTCTGCGGCAAAGCGCTCCAGATAGCCGATAGCCACAGCGGGCTCGTTCATCTTCAGGTGGATACACTTGCTCTCACACTGCTTCTCCTGCGGACATACACGACCGCAAACGGCAGGCAGGGCAGAGGTATTCTTCAGCACTTTCGCAGCAGCCAAGAACTGACCACGCTCGATGTTCTTGATGAACGACGGGATATTGATGTTCACAGGACAGCCTTCGACGCAAGTAGGCTTGGCGCAGTCGAGGCAACGCTTAGCCTCGGTCATCGCCATTTCCTTCGTGAGGCCGATGTTCACCTCTTCCAGACGAGTGGTGGCACGATAGACGGGATCGAGCTCAGGCATCACCACACGCTCAATCTGCGTGCGCTCCTTCGGCTTCATCGAGGCACGGAGTTCCTTACGCCACTCGGCATCACGATCAGTCAGCACGTCAATCGTATCGTTAGTAGGATCGCTGTCCATCACGACATCTGTGGCGGCAGCAGATTCTTCACTCTTCACTCTTAACTCTTCACTATCAAGGTGCTCCTCATAGTGAGCCAGTTCTTCCTGCTCCTCGCGCTTGAAGGTACCCATGCGCTTGAACATCTCGTCCCAGTCGACCAATGCACCATCAAACTCAGGACCATCGATGCAGACGAACTTCGTCTTGCCGCCAATCGTGAGTCGACAGGCACCACACATACCCGTACCATCCACCATGATCGTGTTCAGTGATACTTCACAGGGGATATTGTGCTTCTGAGCCGTGAGGTTCGAGAACTTCATCATGATGGGAGGGCCAATGGCGAACACCTTATCGACGTGCTCCTGTTCGAAGAACTTCTCCATTCCGACCGTCACCACACCCTTCTCGCCGTACGAGCCATCATCGGTCATGATGATCACCTCGTCAGAACTCTCGCGAACCTTGTCCTCAAGGATAATCAGATCCTTCGAGCGACCAGCCATCACAGACAGCACACGGTTGCCAGCTGCCTTCAGTGCCTGGATGATCGGCAGCATCGGAGCCACACCCAGACCACCTCCGGCACAGACCACAGTGCCGTATTTCTCAATCTTCGTGGGATTGCCCAGCGGGCCTACCACGTCAGTCACATAGTCACCCTCATTGAGTGCACAGAGTTTCTTGGATGAGAGACCCACCATCTGGACTACCAACGTGATGGTGCCTTTCTCGATGTCGGCGGCAGCGATGGTCAGCGGCATACGCTCACCTTTCTTGCCTACGCGCACGATGACGAAGTTGCCAGCCTTACGGCTCTTGGCAATCAGCGGAGCCTCGATCTCGAAAAGGAATACCTTCTCAGAGAACTGCTCTTTTCTAATGATCTTATTCATAGGTATTTAGTTTTTTACTTTTTTACTCTTTTACTTTTTTACCTTTCATCAGTCGATGATGTCGCAACCCATGTAGGGAACGAGGGCTGCGGGGATCTTGATGCCATTCTCCGTCTGGTTGTTCTCCAGCAGCGCAGCCACGATACGGGGCAGGGCGAGGGCAGAGCCGTTCAGCGTGTGGCAGAGTTCAGGCTTCTTGCTGCCTTCAGGACGATAGCGGCACTTCAGACGGTTGGCCTGATAGGTGTCGAAGTTAGATACAGAGGATACCTCGAGCCAACGGCCCTGAGCCTCGGAATAAACCTCGAAGTCGTAGCAGATGGCGCTCGTAAAGCTCTGGTCACCACCGCAGAGCAACAGAATACGATACGGCAGTTCGAGTTTCTTCAACAGACCCTCTACATGCTCCAGCATCTCCTTGTGACTCTCCTTCGAGTGCTCAGGCTTATCGATGCGCACGATCTCGATCTTCGAGAACTCATGCAGACGGTTCAAGCCGCGCACGTCCTTGCCATACGAGCCAGCCTCACGACGGAAGCACTCTGTATAGGCGCAGTTCTTGATGGGCAGATCCTTCTCATCGAGGATCACGTCACGATAGATGTTCGTCACGGGCACCTCAGCCGTAGGAATCAGATAGAAGTCGTCTACCTCGCAGTGATACATCTGTCCCTCCTTATCCGGCAATTGACCTGTACCGTAGCCCGAAGCAGCATTCACCACCGTCGGCGGCATGATCTCCGTATAGCCGGCCTTGTTGGCCTCGGCGAGGAAGAAGTTGATGAGGGCTCTCTGCAACTGGGCACCCTTGCCGATGTAGACGGGGAAGCCAGCGCCCGTAATCTTCACACCGAGATCGAAGTCGATGAGGTTGTATTTCTTGGCGAGTTCCCAGTGGGGCAGGGGATTCTGGATGCCGAGCGAGGGATTCACATCCCAGTTGCCGACGGTATCGCCTTCCTTGCACTCGCGAAGGTTCGACTTCACCACGTGGTTGTCCTCTGCGGCTTTGCCTTCAGGCACTTCGTCGTAGGGGATGTTTGGAATCTGACAGAGCAGCGTGGTCATCTCCTCCTGAGCCTTTGCCATCGCCTCGTCCAATTGCTTCGACTTCTCTTTCAGCGCAGCCACCTGGGCCTTCACCTGCTCGGCCTCGTCCTTCTTACCCTCCTTCATCAGACGGCCAATCTGACCTGAGAGTTGCTTCTGTTCGTTCAGGCTCTTGTCGAGTTCCTGCTGGGCCTCACGGCGCTTCTTGTCTACGGCGAGCACATTGTCGATAGCCTCTTTGGCATTAGGGAAATGCTTCTTCTCCAGACCACGGATCACGCGCTCTGTTTCCTCATTAATGAGTTTCAGTGTTAACATCTTAAATACGTATTTATAAGTTTGAATTCAATTCTAGCCTGCAAAATTACAACTTTTTGCGCGAAATGCAAAATAAATCTAGATTTATTTCATTCCCCTCCTAAGTTAGGAGGGGTTAGGGGTGGTCTGAACGAGCGCTGGGACTGCCGATGGGTCTGCCTTTGCTGCCTCAGACATTCCCGCGTTCAGACCCCCTCTGGCTCCCCCTAACTTAGGGGGAGAACTGCGGATCCAACTTAGGGGAGAACTAAGGCAGAAATCGCGCTTGTTCAGACCCCCTCTGGCTCCCCCTAACTTAGGGGGAGAATAAAACGCAGAAATCCTGCGCTCCGAGGGGAACGCAGGACTCTGTTGTTTGTTTGGAATAAGTTTTTTTACTTTTTAATTAGGCCTCAGCGTTTGGAATCACTGAAACAACGCTCTTGTTGCGGGCACCCTTGTGGAACTCTACAGTACCATCAACGAGTGCGAACAAGGTGTCATCCTTACCGATGGCCACGTTGTTGCCAGGATTGTGCTTCGTACCACGCTGGCGAACGATGATGTTACCAGCGAGGCACTTCTGACCGCCGAAAATCTTAATGCCAAGTCGCTGAGCAGCGCTCTCACGACCGTTCTTAGAACTACCTACACCTTTTTTATGAGCCATTTCTAAGTCCTCCTAAAATTAAGCGATTACTGATTTGATCTCCAACTGGGTGAACTGCTCACGATGACCGTTGCGCTTACGAGAGTCCTTGCGGCGCTTCATCTTGAACACGATGACCTTGTCACCTTTTACCAGCGGGTTCACTACCTCACACACTACTTTTGCTCCCTCTACGGTCGGAGCACCAACCTTCACTGCGCCGTCAGCATCTACGAGCAGCACCTTGTCAAATTCAACAGTCTTGCCTTCCTCGGCATCCTTGATGTGATGCACAAAGAGCTTCTTGCCCTCTTCGGCCTTGAACTGCTGACCCTGAATCTCTACAATTGCGTACATTCTTTTTTATTGTATTTTAAGGGTTTTTTCCGCGAGGCGGCGCACGTCCGTGCACACTTCACTCTGCCCCAACGGACTCTAACGGGGTGCAAAGGTACTAATTTTATTGAACATTGAACATTGAACATTGAACATTGTGATTAGATTTATGAAAGTTTAACGATTGCGGCGGGTAGGGACAAAAAAAATAAAGCGACGACTTTCGCAAGCGATCGCTTCATATCTTCAATAGGTATTAGCATTCTAAGGTAAAAAGATTGTTTTCAGGATAACGAGTGCAAAGGTAAAGCCTTTTTTTCAATTGACCAAGCATTTTGGGAAATTTTTTTTACGAACATGTATTGTGTTCCCACACAACCGCAAAAATTATCAAATGTTAACAAAATAGTGTGCGCAATCGATTGATATTTTGACCTACGTCATGATATTTCAATCGCACAACGGGGGGGTGCCCATTGTGCGATGCTGTGTGCGGAATATGACACTGTCATTTGTCATAATTGTCATATTTGTCATCTTTCTTGCGTCTCTTCGCTGGCACGCGGCCATTCTATGCCGCATGCTTCTGATAGTAGGCTTCGGTCTTGTAGAAGATCTGCTGATCCTTGTCCTCCTCGATCCAGCCGCGCTTCTTCCATTGCGAGAGCAGGTTGCCCGAGGCTTTCTTGAAGTCGGTCACAGAACCGCACTGAGCCTTGTAGAGCACTTCAAACTCCTGACGTGCGAACGAGTCACCCAGTTGTTCCAGCAGGCAAGCCACACCAGGGCGCATGATTCGGTAGTCCTGTTCGAGTTTCGTGCTGATTTCCTCGCCGAGGAGACACATCTTCACCCAGAGGTCATAGTCGAACGTCCAGGTCACGAAGTCCTCGATCTCCTTAGTCCACTTCATGCCGTTCATGATGTAGAGCAGGATGCTCTTTCGGAAGGCGATCTCAACGGCCCGGTACGACAGTTGCCTGTAACTCTCGTTGCCCATCATCAGCGAGCGCTCCTCACCTCGGTCGAGCAGGGCCAGAGCCAGTTTCTTGGCCTGCGGACAGACGATGAGCCCCTTGGCATTCTCCAGCCGTGCCTGATAGACGGCCAGTTTCTTGTCGAAAGCCTCGTCATAGCGTTTGAACACAGGGCGGTGGTCCACATCTTCCTTCACGATGGTTGACATGCTGAAGCGTGAGAGGGTGCCGTTGTCGATGTTCACACCCAGGAATCGCTTGGCTGTCGCGGGGGTGGTGGAGATCACCATGTTGTGGCGCATGGTGGTGCGCGTCTTCACCGATTGCGTGCCTACACGCTCCTGACCATAGACGTCGGCATCGAAGTCACGTCGCAGGATTTCTGTCACTTCCGACATCGAGCCACCAGCCAACTTCTTCAGTTGCTCAAACTCGTCCATGCGGGTGAAGAGGGCCTTGTTGCCTGCCCGTTCGGCATCCTCCATGCGTTGGCAGAAGGCGGCGTTGGTCATGTCCGAGTCAACCACTTGCACGCAGATGTCTTTCGGACGCTCAGGCTTCTCCTTGTTGGCGCCCTTGGTATTGGTCTCCTCTGCCCACTCCTTCTCTCGCTGACGGGCTTGTTTGTCGCGTTCGATGATGGGTTGGAGAATGTGGTTGATGGGCTCCTTGATGCTCGACTTGCCGATCGACATGGGGGCTACGAGCAGGTGCAACTGGTTCATCTCCATCGCCGTGTTGTTCCAGAATTCAGCCTTCACACCTCCCGTATAGGTGGCAAAGGCGCCAAAGGTGGTGTTGGCGATGGCGGGCCAATAGCCGTGGGGAGCCTTTGACACGATCAGCCGCACAGGGGCAGGCAGCCGTTCGGGCATCATGGGCTGGCGCATCAGCGAGGCCTCGTCGGTACCTCTTTCCAGATTCACGCGCTTGCGGGCCAGGGTGAGGGCGGTTTTCACTTTCAGCGGCGTTATCTGCGACTGGTTGCGTCGGCAGGCGCTCTCGATGGTGGCGTTCACACGATCCTGAGCCTCGCCGTAGTTGGGCAGCACAGAGCGAATCCATTGCGGATCGTTGTTGCAGACGTGGCGCAGATGGCAGGCCATGGTGAAGATAAACGAGTTGCGATTGCCGTGCTCGGGTGTGCCTCCAAGTTGATCGGCCAGTTCCTCAACGATGTAGGGGTAGGGGATGCCCATGTAGTCCTGAGGGTAATCTCTTTCCCCTCCTAAGTTAGGAGGGGTGCCGATAGGCGGGGTGGTCTGAACGAGCGCTGGGACTGCCGATGGCACTGCTGCTGGGACTGCCTCAGACGTTCCTGCCTCAGACATTCCTGAGGCTGCCGTTCCTGCCTCAGACATTCTCTCGTTCAGACCCCTCCTGGCCTCCCCTAACTTAGGGGAGGAAGCTGCGCACTCCCTGCCGCCAACTGCGCACTCCTTGCCGCCAACGGCGCACAGATCTGCGCACTCCTTGCCGCCAGCGGCGCACAAACCAGCGCACACACGCCCGTCGATCGTCAGTCCGCGGTCCTGATATGCCTTGCGGCGCTGGGCCACTTCTTCGTCGGAGAGCCGTGCATACCAGTCGTCGCTGGTATAGAGTTGCGAGGTCCAGTCGGAGATGTAGATCATCCGCTCGGGTGAGATACAACTCTCGTCGTAGGCCACGCCCAGGGCTTTGCAATAGGCTATCTGAGCCTCCTCGATGGTCATCCCTATGGGGATGCGGATATCAAGGTGCAGTTTGCCCGAGGGCGAATACTCTGCGTGGAGCAACTTGCCCTGCCACTCTCCTTCGTTATTATTAAGAATGTACGCGCGACTGAGGGCTGTCTTCACATCCCGCTCGTCATCGATATCCACGCAGGTCTGCCACGTGAACTCCTCAGCGAGGATGCTGTCCTGCGAGCGATGACCGTCCTTGAACTTGAAGTAGTGCGGACAGCGGAAGGGCAGTTGGCTCTTCAGTTGGCGGCGACGGTTGCTGTCCTCAGTGCTGCGGATCTCGCCGATCAGTTGGCACACCTCGGCCGAGGTCGTGGTTTCGAAATAGGTCTTGAGGCTCACCTCGAAGACCCTTGACTTGTTCTGTTTGGTCTTGGTGACCATGGAAAGTAATCTTTTTGTCATCATCTTGTTCCTTTCTTATTCGTTAATTATTGATTCAGTTTATTTGTTCTCTCTGCGCCCGAATTCCGGACTTCGGACAATGCAAAGTTACGAATAAATAATGACGAATACAAGCCCCAACGGAGGATTTCCGGGCAATTTGGGGTTTCGGAAAGAAGTTGGAAAAAGATTGGAAAAAGTCGGAACGCTGTTGGCTTTTCCCGGAATGGATTCGGAAGGCAGTTGGGATATTTAACGCGATTACTATGAATTGTTCATGAATGATTCATGAATTGATTAATGATAAATTCGTGTTTAATTAATGATAATTCGTGTTTAAGAAAAACAATATGAGTAATCGTGTTAATAGTCAATCACGATCTTCCTTCGCAGCACGGGCTGGAACTCCATGGCGATCATGTTGCAGATCGTGCGGTCCTGATACTCCTGCGGATTCAGGTGGCTCAGGGTGCTCCACTGCGTCCAGGGGTCCTTGCGGTCCACGATGCTGTAGTCGCCGCTCTTGCGCACGTTATCGCGACCCTTGCCGGGCAGCATCTGGCAGATCAGTTGGTCGAACTTGTTGCGGGTGACCCTCATGATGATCCCCTCGTCGATCATTACGCGCATCACGTGGGCCCAGTCCCAGTTCTCCTCGCGTTCGGATATCTTACGGTCAATCTCCCTGACTATCTTAATCAGTTGGGCGGCTATCGTTTCGGAGCGGAAATAAGGCATGAACTCCTTCGGCATGCAATTGGCGCTGACCGTCTGGCCTCCCTGTATCTCGAGGATGGCACGGAAGGCAGCCTCCTTGTCGCCGCCGTTCTCTGCCCAAAACAGCAGCAGGTTCACAAACGCCTGCCTACGGGCTTGCGTCGACTGCGATCTGGCGTAGTCGACGATGTAGTCGAGGGGGATCGATATCTCGTTTCTCTCTGCCATCGCGCGTACCTTATTATAATATATCCCTGTAGTGGGTCTCGATGCCCTGGTCGGCATTCAGACGGTTGAGCACGTCGGCCAGCATCGCGTCGTGGGTGTCGAACGTCACGGCTCCGAGACCCTTCAGCAGATAGTGACTGTAGACGGAGAGTTGGTAGGTCAGGTCGCTGTAGATCTCGTAGGGCGTGCCCATCGACTCGAAGTAGAGCCCCTCGTGCGGGTTGCCCTTCACGATATACTCGCGCTTGGAGAGGTCCTTCTCAAAGTCGCCCTTCGTGATCGAGATGTAGAGCGTGGCCGTGTAGTCGTATTTGGTCACCATCTCCGGCTTGCCGTTCTCATCGAGCAGCGTCGTGCCGTCCTCATCCTTGAGTTCCACCTCGGGCAGTTTAATCTGGCAGCCGAGCACCTTCAGCCGCTCCAGGATGTACTCTGCCCCCGAGGGCTCCAGTTGCTGGAAGTCGTATTGGATGATGCCCGCCAGCCAATAGAGGTTCGTGCCCGTGATGCCGTTCGCGGGATTGTAACTGCAGACCACCCGGCAGTCCTCCAGGTCTGTCGTCATCAGCGTGCCTGCGGGGCACTCCTCGCCCTGGTCTAGCACGGGATACTGCCGTGTCTCCACGATCTCTGCGCTCGTCTCCTCGGGATCATCCTCCCACGTCAGCAGCGTCGCGATGTGCCTGCCGATGCGGCCTCCGGCGTAGATCACCTTGCAAGGCTCGTCAAGTTTCAAGAGTTTGCTGTTCATAATGCGCTCCTTTGTGTTCCTGTCTGCAAAGGTACGGCTTTTTTCTGAATCCGCCAAACGCATCGCCACATCTTTTCTGCGAAAAATGACAATTATGACAAATGACAATTGTCATTTCCGCCCACACCTCTCAGCCGAAAACTCTGTTCTAAATTCATTATTATATATAATATATATATTATATATAATAATGTCATAATTCGCATATTCTCATTATCCGTTCCTCGCCCAGAATATGACACTGTCATTTGTCATATTTGTCATATTTGTCATCTTCCTCGCCGGCAAACTTTTCAAAACCGCCCAATTTGCTATCTCTGAGATTACAAAATCGCCCTCCGCCGCCTTACACCCCATACTTTACAGTCGTGCCGATGCCTGTTTACCCTCGTGCCGATGCCTGTTTACTCTGTAAGTAGGCATCGTTTACAAATGTAAACCCCTATCAGAACGACACTAAACAGGCATCGTTAACACACTAAACAGGCACTGGAGACACACTAAACAGGCGCTGCAGACACACTAAACTAGCGCTGCAGACAACCCCCAATAGTCATCCCAGAACGCCATTCGTGGTGCCAAAGAATTGACCTATCTCATATTTTATATATATTTAACTAAAAAAACTGGTTTTTTTTATCTAATATATCATCATTTTTAGGTAAATTTGCAGCCGTAATCAATTATAATCATTATCAATTTAAAACTAGGCGTATTTTTATGAAAACAAAGAGAATTTTTTTAGCATCGTATGCCTTCGTAGCGATGGCCGGTGCAGTGTTGGTAAGTTGTTCTAATGCCGGTGATGTCATCGAGAAGAACAAGGCAATTCTGGAGGCGAACGAGAAACAAGAGTACCATTCGTATTACGAGCAGAAGTATGGAAAGATTGACCCCAATCAGTCCTGGGATTTCACCAGTTTCTCTGGAGCGGCTAAGACTCGTGCCGCAGGCGACATTGTCATTAATGACATTACTGACCCACTATATTTTCAAAATACTCTGCACGCTGACAAAGGCGACGTGAAATCGGCGCTTGACAACACCCAAGCCACAAGTTTCAACCCCAATGTGTATGTCAATGTGTATCCAGGCTGGTGCTATAATGAGGAACTGAAGAATCTCTATGTCCAACTGGAGGTCCAATATCAAGGGGGCAACCAGATACTCAGCACTGTTCAGATCAAGAATCAGGCCTGGTGGAGTAATAACGGTGCTACAGCGCCTTCCAACAGTGGCGTAGGCATCAACACGACGGGCCTGACGAATGCGGTTTGGAAGGCCAATATCCTCGATAACCATGATAATGTAATGGGAACTTATGAGATTCAAAATTACAAGGTGGTGACGGTCAATGAGAGGACCTACTGGTGCTTCGACATTATCTACGAAAACCAGCACGTTACCCTGATATACCTCGTGCTCCCCAGACCTTTACCCACCGGAAAGAGGTATCTCATCGAGGACCTGGGTTCTAAGAACGATTTCGACTTCAACGATGTCGTGGTGGACGTCATGGAAGATAACGGTAGTCAGAAAGCCATCATCCGCGCTATGGGTGGTACGCTCGACTTCACTCTGACCATTGGCAATACTACGTGGACAAAGAGTGTTGAAGGCGCTGCTCTCGACTATAAAGTGGAGACCATGTACAACACGCAGAACCCTAATTATACCGCAAAGTTGGCCGAGTTCCCAGTAACAGGATGGATCCCAGAAAGCAACAATGTCTCTTTGGCAGTCGAGAGTGGGGCGAGCAATGGCGTCATCATTACGGTTCCTTTCCCCAAAGAGGGTGAAGCCCCAATGATCATTGCCTTGAACACGTATATTAACTGGCAGACGGAGCGCGATGCTCTTCCTGACAACTGGTGGTACCCCATTGGTCCTTCAGAAGAATAAGAATCGATTCACGGCAATCTGCCTTCGGCTGACTATTCTTTCGGCCTGACAGATACAACAATCCCCGATGCTTCGCTGCGTCGGGGATTGTTCTTTTCCGATCTAGTCATGAAATAACCGATAATTACAAGTTGGATGATGATGATTGCAGGAATGCCATATCTGAACTTCTTATGCTGGGTCTTGTGATGCCATACTTTCATGCCTAACCATGCTCCGATGCTGCCGCCGAGTACTGCCAGCATCAATAGCGAGGCCTCTCTAACGCGCCACATGGCTTTCCTGGCCTTCCACTTATCAATACCATAGACAAGGAATGTCACGATGTTGATAATTATCAGATAATATGCGATTATCTGGTTTGTCATATCACAAAACATATTAAAACTAAGAGCAAAGTTACTTAATTTGCCGC
>JAEEGH010015466.1_pt1 | contig 16564 bp, 14 predicted proteins | sample 9134181 | NCBI WGS metagenome assembly JAEEGH01 (sample SAMN16246544, study PRJNA631951) | gut metagenome | biome: gut microbiome; feature: rumen; material: DP-attached | host: Bos | place: Iran: Karaj | collected 2018-10
CCGGAGCGTCCTCCTTTTCCAGCAGCGCGCACAGCGCATCCGCCGTCGTGCGGGAGGCGTCGAAATCGTCGAACGCCGCCAGCCAGTCTTCGCAGGCCTTTTTCAGTTCGGGCGAAGCCTTCGCCGCCAAAGTCTCCACCTGCGCCTTGACCGCATTTCTCTGCTGTTTAACGGACAGGAGCATGCCGAGGCAAAGTTCCGCGTTGTTTTCGAACAGGGAGTTCGTCCATGCGGGTCCGAAGCCTCTCCGGTCGACGGTATAGGGGATGCCGGGCATGGACGCGCCCCAGGCCTGGGAGCAGCCCGTGCCGTTCGCCCAGTAGACCCGTTCGCCGAACAGCTGGGTCATCAGTTTCGCGTAGGGGGTCTCGCCGCAGCCCGCGCAGGCCGCGGAGAATTCCACCAGCGGCTGCTTGAACTGGCTGCCCTTTACCGTCCAGCGGTCGAAGAGCTCGCCCTTGTCGGACAGGGACAGGACGTAATCCCACTTTTCTTTTTTATCCTCCGTCAGCTCGGCGGGAACCATCTCCAGCGCCTTGGCCGGGCAGCTCTCCGCGCAGCTTCCGCAGCTGGTGCAGTCGAAGTCCGAGACGGCGAGGGCGAAATGCAGGCCCTTGGCCGCGCCGTTCGCCGGGATGGTCTCGACGCCCGCCGGCGCCTTGGCCTTTTCTTCGTCGTTCAAAAGGAACGGACGGATGACCGCGTGGGGGCAGACGAGGGAGCAGCGGTTGCACTGGACGCACTTTTCGGCGTTCCAGCGGGGCACCATCACGGCGATGCCGCGCTTCTCGTAGGCGGTCAGACCCATGTCGATGTTGCCGTTTTCGTAGTCCTTGAAGGAGCTGACGGGCAGATCGTCGCCCTTCTGGGCGTTGATCGGATTCAGCAGCCGGCGCACCACGTCCGGAAGTTCTTTCTCAGGCGTAGCCGCTCCCACGGCTTCGTTCAGCACCTGCACCGCCGCGTTGGGCGTGTCGGGCAGATCCGCCCATTCCGCCGGGATGGGGACCTCCACGATCTCCTGCGCCCCGGCCTCGATGGCCGCGATATTTTTCGCCACGACCTCTTCGCCCTTGGCGAAATAGGTCTTCTGCGCCGCTTCCTTCATGCGGCTTAAGGCTTCCTCGGGCGGGATCAGCTTCGTGATGGCGAAGAACGCCGCCTGCAGCACCGTATTGGTGTGGCTGCCCAGACCCAGACGCATCGCGATCTCCGTGGCGTCGATCGTGTAGAAGCGGATGTTCTTGCGGGCCAGGTAGCGCTTGACGTCGCTGGGCAGGTTCTCTTCCAGCTCCTTGCCCTTCCACTGGCAGTTCAGCAGGAAGATGCCGTTGGATTTCAGCTCGCTCACCATGTCGTACTGGCGGATATAGCTCTGGTTGTGGCAGGCCACGAATTCCGCCCGCTTGACGAAATAGCTGCCCATGATGGGTTCCTTCGAGAAGCGCAGGTGGGATTTCGTGATGCCGAAGGATTTCTTGGCGTCATATTCGAAGTAGGCCTGGGCGTACATACCTGCCGCCTCGGCCAGGATGTGCACCGTATTCTTGTTGGCGCCCACCGTGCCGTCGCCGCCGAGACCCCAGAATTTGCAGCGGAAGTTCTTTCCGCCGGAAACGCCGGAGACGTGGGGCGCGGACAGGGACAGATGGGTGACGTCGTCGTTGATGCCGATCGTAAAGCCTTCCACAGGCTTTTCGGAAGCCAGATTGTCGAACACCGCCAGGAGCTGGTCCGGGTCCGTGTCCTTGGAGGAGAGGCCGTAGCGGCCGCCGATGATGCGGAAACTCCGGCCTGTCTTGATCGCAGCCGTGCAGACGTCCTGGAACAGCGGTTCGCCCACCGAACCCATTTCCTTGCAGCGGTCCAGCACCGCGATGCGCTCGACGCTCGCCGGGATCGCCTCCATCAGTTTTTCCGCGGAGAACGGCCGGTACAGGTGCACCTGCACGAAACCGACCTTGCGTCCGTGGGCGTTGAGGTAGTTGACCGCGAGGCGCGCCACGCCGCTGACGGAACCCATGGCGATGACGATGTCCGTCGCCTCCGGGTCACCGTAATAGTTGAACAGATGATAGTCCCTTCCGGTAAGGGCGTTGATCTTCTCGAGATACTTCTCCACCACGCCGGGCACCGCGTCGTAGAAGCCGTTGTTGGCTTCGCGGATCTGGAAGTAAACGTCCGGATTCTGCACGGTGTTGCGCAGCACGGGGTGTTCCGGGTTCAGGGCGGCGGCCTTGAAAGCGGCCAGCGCCTCCCGGTCCACCATACCCACCAGCGCCTGTTCGTCGATCATCTCCACCGTGGCGAGCTCGTGGCTCGTGCGGAAGCCGTCGAAGAAGTGCATGAACGGCAAGCGGCATTCCAGCGCGGCCAGATGAGGCACGGCGGCCAGGTCCAGGACCTCCTGCACGTTCCCCGTGGAGAACATGGCGAAGCCGCAGGCGCGGCAGTCCATCACGTCGCTGTGGTCGCCGAAGATGCTCATGGCGTGGGTGCCCACGGTACGGGCCGCCACGTGCATGACCGCGGGAAGTCTTTCGCCCGCGATGCGGTGCAGGACAGGGATCATCAGCATCAGGCCCTGGCTGGAGGTAAAGGTCGTGGCGAGGGCGCCTGTCTGCAGCGCTCCGTGCACCGCGCCGATGGCGCCGGCTTCGCTCTGCATCTCCTGCAGCCGCACGGGCTGCCCGAACAGATTCTTCCGGCCGGCCGCGGACCACACGTCGGTATGCTCCGCCATGGGCGAGGACGGCGTGATCGGGTAGATCGCTGCGATCTCCGTAAAGTTGTAGGCGATGCGGGCGGCAGCTTCGTTGCCGTCCATGGTCACCAGCGTTGTTTTCTTCTCTTCAGACATAGTTTCTTCCTTTTCTTCCGGTTCACAGCGAGAGCCCGAGTTCCCGGGCGGCTTCCTCGCGCATCTTGTATTTCAGTATCTTGCCTGCGGCGTTCATGGGGAAGGAATCCACAAAGCGGATGTACCGGGGCACCTTATGTCTCGCGAGCTTCGCGATGCAGTACTGGCGGATCTCCGGTTCGGATACGCTCGCACCCTCCCTCAGGATGATGCAGGCCATGGCTTCTTCGCCGTATTTTTCGTCGGGCACGCCGATGACCTGGACGTCCTGCACCGCCGGATGGGTGTAGAGGAATTCCTCGATCTCCCTGGGGTACAGGTTCTCGCCGCCGCGGATGATCATGTCCTTCAGGCGGCCGGTGATGCGGTAGTTCCCGTTCTCGTCCTTGCAGGCCAGATCGCCGGAGTGGAGCCAGCCGTCCTTGTCGATGGTCTCCCTCGTGGCCTCGGGCATCTTATAGTAACCCTTCATCTGGTTATATCCCTTGGCGCAGAACTCGCCGTTGACGCCGGGAGGCACTTCCTTGCCGGTCTCGGGGTCCACGACCTTGCACAGCACGTGCGGGAAGTCGTAACCCACCGTCTCCGTCCGCACGTCCAGCGGATCCGTCCAGGCGGACATGGTGTTGCCGGGCGCGGTCTCCGTCTGCCCGTACACGCTGACGATGCCGGTCATATTCATCTCGTCCGGCTGGGCAGCCCGCTTCATGAGTTCGGGCGGGCAGCCTGACCCCGCCATGATGCCCGTCCGCATGTACGAAAAGTCCGTCTTGCGGTAATCGGGGTGGTTGAACATGGCGATGAACATCGTTGGCACGCCGTTGAAGCAGGTGATCTTCTCCTGGTTGATGCAGGCCAGGGAGGATTTCGCGGAGAAATAGGGCAGCGGGCACATGGTGGCGCCGTGGGTCATGGAGCTCGTCATGCTCAGCACCATGCCGAAGCAGTGGAACATGGGCACCTGGATCATCATGCGGTCCGCCGTGCTCAGGCCCATGCGGTCGCCGATGCACTTGCCGTTGTTCACCACGTTGTAATGGGTCAGCATGACCCCCTTCGGGAATCCCGTCGTGCCGGACGTGTACTGCATGTTGCACACGTCGTCCGGGCGCACCAGGGACGCCAGGCGCGCGGTCTCCTCCGCGGGGACCATATCCGCCCGGGCCATGGCTTCTTCGAACGTCAGGCAGCCGCTCTGCTTAAACCCGCAGGTGATGACGTTGCGCAGGAACGGCAGCCGCTTGCAGTGCAGCGGGGAGCCGGACTTGCTCTTGACGATCTCCGGGCACAGCTCGTTGATGATGGCGGCGTAGTCGCTGTCCAGCGCGCCGTCGATCATGACCAGGGTGTGGGTGTCCGACTGCCGCAGCAGGTATTCCGCCTCGTGGATCTTGTAGGCGGTGTTCATGGTGACCAGCACAGCGCCGATCCGGCAGCAGGCCCAGAACGTGATGTACCAGGCGGGGATATTCGTGCACCAGACCGTCACCTTATACCCGGGCTTGACGCCCAGGGAGACGAGCGCTCTGGCGAAGCGGTCCACGTCCTCGCGGAACTGCTCGTAGGTGCGGGTATAATTCAGCGTCGTGTATTTAAAACAGTACTGGTCGGGGAATTCCTCGACCATGCGGTCCAGCACCTGGGGGAACGTGAGGTCGATCAGCTCGTCCTTCTTCCAGACGTAGCGGCCCGTGCCGTCGTGATTGTAGTACAGGCCCTTCTCGCGCACGCGGGAGCGTTCGAAACGGTGCATGTAGTTGACGAAATGGGGGAAGATGATCTCCCGGTCCGTCAGTTCCTCCAGCCAGCGGGGCTTCCACTCCAGGGAGACGAAACCGCTGTAGTCCACGCTTTCCAGCGCGCCCATGACTTCGTCCACCGGGAAATTGCCTTCGCCGATCAGTTCGTACGTGTCGGAATCGCTGCTGTCGCGCAGGTGTACGTGTTTGACGTACGCGCCCAGGTTCGTGATGGTCTGGGCCGGCGTCTCGCCGCAGTCGCGGTAGGGATGATGCACGTCCCAGAGCACCGCCAGCTGGTCGCAGGCGAAGTCGTCCAGCAGGGCGCGGAGGCGCTCGGTGGAGGAGAACAGGCCGCAGGTCTTGATCAGCAGCGTGACCCCCAGATCTTCCGCCAGCGGGGTCAGTCCCGCCAGGACTTCCGAGGCTTTTTCCGTGCTGTCGCCGGAAGCCCAGACGGCGCAGAAAGGCGCGCGCAGATCGCTGCAGAGGCGCATTTCCTCCCGCAGCGCTTCGAGTCTTGCTTCGTCAGCCGTCGAGATATCGCAGGCGCTGTCGAAACAGGGGATGCTCAGATGCTTCTCCCGCAGGGTGCGGTAGGCGGAAGCGACGGAATAGGCGTGGAAGGGGCCGCTGCGGTCGGTGAGTTCGGGAGCGGCGGAGACGTGATAAAACTCTACGCCCTGAAAACCCATCTCCTCGGCCGTATCGAGGATCTCCTGCCAGGAAAGATCTCTCCAGCCGCGTGTGGAAAAGGACAGCTTCATAACGTACCCTCCTCATAGATGATCTTGTTGACCGCGCTGACGTATGCCCGGATGGACGATCCGATGATGTCGGTGGAGATGCCTCTGCCGGAAAAGACCCTGCCGTCCGCGCTGCGCAGCCGGACGACCGTCTCGCCCATGGCTTCTCTGCCTTCCGTGACGGCGCGCACCTGCAGGTCGTCCAGCTCGAAGTGGCGTCCCACGATCTGCTCGATGGCCAGGAACGAGGCGTCTACGGGTCCGTCGCCCACCGCGAGGCCGTCCAGGATCTGTCCGTCCTTCTCCATGCGGATGTGGCTCGTCGCCGTGATGACGTTGCCGGAATTGATGACGTAATTCTGTACTTTATAGGTCTGCGGCACCTGCAGCGCGGTGGACGCGACGATGGCGTCCAGCTCCTTGATGCCGACGGATTCTTTCTTCGCGGCGATCCGGGTGAAAGCGTTGAACACGTTGACCGCGTCCTCTTCTCCCAGGTCGTAGCCGATGCCCGCCACCGCCTTCATGACGGCGGCCATGTCGTCGTGGATGGTCAGCACGGCGTCGGATTCTTCCGCCGGAGCGGAGTCGTAGGTGAACTTGCCCCGCTTCGCGTCGCCCATGCGGCGGATCTGGTTGATGGTGCGGCGGAGCTCCGTGTCGCGGACGGAACAGCTCAGGCCGTGTTCGCTTCCCCTGGTCTTCAGGATATACACGAGTTTTTCCAGCGACGCGGTGAACTCCCCGCAGGAAGCGGTCTTCACCTCGTCCGCGCCGGCAAGGACTGCCGATACGGCGCAGGCGTCCGCCAGGAACAGTTCGTTGGAGATCTGTACGCCCAGACGGACGTGTCCGGGAAGGTTCTCCCGGGCGGCCTTGACGGAAGCGTAGAATTCCTCCGGCAGCAGGTTGCCTGCCGTGTCGCAGATGGTCACGATGGACGCGCCGGCATCCACCGCCGCGCCGATGATCTTCTGCAGGAATTCCGGCTCGCTGCGTCCGGCGTCCTCCGCCACGAATTCCACCTCGCCGCAGACGGCCTTCGCCGCCGCGACCAGCGTCTGCACTCTTTCGAGCACTGCCGCGGGCTTCAGCCGGCTGATGTATTCCATCTGCACGGTGCTGACGGGGGCGACCACCTGCAGACGGGGGTTTCTGGCGCCCTTCAGCGCGTTCCAGGTGACGTCCACCGTGTCCTCGTCCGTCAGGGACAGGGGCGCAGCGAGCACGCTGCTGAAAATGGCGCTGGCCAGGGACTTGATCAGAAGGCTGTCCGTGCGCCGGTTGGCGATGGGCGCGGTCTCGATCACCGGGACCCCCACCTTGTCCAGCAGCTTCGCGAGTTCGATCTTTTCGCGGAAGCTGAAGACGACGCCGCCGGCCTCCGCGGGCTGCTTCATGGTTACGTCGCTGAGAAAAATGTTCCTCATAGTTTTTTGACTCCTTTGATTGCGATTGCCGCGTCTGCGGCGCTGGCGCCGGGGCTGAAAAAAATCCCCGAAGCCGTGGACATACAGCTTCAGGGACGAAATCACAAATTCCGCGGTACCACCCTGATTCCTCCATAAAAGAGGCATCTCTCGGACTCCATCAAGCCCATGGCCTGTAACGGGGCCTGCCGGGTCCAACTACTTGCTCGCTTTCGCAGGACCTGCTCGGGAGTCAGATGCCTGTGACCTTCGGTACCGGCTCGCACCACCCGCCGGCTCTCTGGAACGCTCGTGTCACGGCAATTCTCCGTCGTCGCATTTGTTCGTTTCACCAAAAATATTGTAATGAACGATGTTTCATTAAAACATAAAACAAGGGAGTTTGTCAAGGGGGGAAATGCCGCGACGCCTGTTTTTCTCAATAAAACAACGCAGAATCCTTTGGAAAAGTGTGGTCTTTTTCCTTCAGTTATGATATAGTGGTTGCCGCTGGCTGAAAACCGGCAAAACCCGTGAGTTCGAAACCATCCTCACGTAAAACAAAACTAAGGAGTAATTGAATATGCAAAACAAAAAAGAACTGTATCTGGCTTATGCCGGGATGATCGCAGCGATCTACGTGGCGCTCACCTTCGTGTTTGCCCCCATTTCTTTCGGGGAAGTGCAGGTGCGGGTCGCGGAAGCGCTGACGATCCTGCCCGTGTTCACGCCGGCAGCCGTACCCGGACTGTTCGTCGGATGCCTGCTGGGCAACACGCTCGCCGGAGCCGCGCTGCCCGACATTATCTTCGGCAGCCTCGCGACCCTGATCGGCGCGGTCGGCACGCGGCTGCTGCGCGATGCGCATCCGTTCCTGGCGCCTCTGCCGCCCATCTGGGCGAACACGATCATCGTGCCCTGGGTGCTGAAATACGCCTACGGCGTGGATCTGCCCATCCCCTTCATGATGCTGACGGTGGGCGTCGGCGAAGTCGTTTCCTGCGGCGTGCTGGGACTCGTTCTCTACACCGCGCTGAAGAAGCGCAGAAGCCAGATCTTCTCTGAAGAAAACGCGGAATAACGGAGGTCTCCATGAAAAAGTTTACGTCTCTTGCTCTCATCCTCCTGCTCGTCTTCTCCCTGACGGCCTGCATCTCGAAACCACGGCCTGCCCAGGAACCGGCGCCGGCCGAAGCGGGTCAGGAACCCGCAGCCGCAGAAGAACAGGCGGACGCAGCGGACGCCAAAGACTTCGCCTGCGAGGAACTGCGGATCACGCTGACGAACGACTATGCGGAAGAAGAATCCGTCAACGGCTATACCGGCGTATACGAATCTTCGGACAGCGCGGTGTTTATCCTGCGCGAAGACAAGAGCATGCTGCCCGACGTCGACATGGACGAGTATGTGGAGCTGGTGCACGAAGCGAACGCGAACGCGGGCAGAGAAGTCGGTGACGTCCACAGAAAGGACGGCATCCCCCTGTTCGAATATGAGTTCACCAATCCGGACTCCAACAACACGTTCGCCTATTACACCACGATGTTCGAATCGGAGGAGGCGTTCTGGCTGGTGCAGTTCACCTGCTTTTCCGCGGATTACAAGGACATGGTCTCCCGGTTCCACACTTTCGCGCGTTCTGTGACGTTCGAAGAATAGGCCGGCTGCGATCGCAAAACAAAAACGGACACGGGTCTCCCCGTGTCCGTTCTTTTTATGCGATCTGCGCGGCTGTTTCTACAGCTTGTTCAGCGCCTCGTCGAATTCGGCGATGATATCTTCGGGTTCCTCCAGACCGATGGAGAAGCGCAGCGTGCCCATGGTGATGCCGGCCGCCTTCAGCTCTTCTTCGTTGTAGGCTCTGTGGCTCGTCTTGGCCGGATAGGACAGCGACGTGGTGTAGCTGGCCAGGGACGGGACGAACTTGATGTGCTTCAGGTTCTTGATGAAGTCGCTGGCGCCCTTTTCGCCGCCCGCGATGTCGGCGGACAGCATGCCGCCGCAGCGGCCCTTGAAGAACATCTTCATGGCCAGATCGTGATAGGGGGAGCTGGCCAGGCCGGGATAGTGGACCTTTTCGATCTTCGGATGCTTCTCGAGGAATTCCGCGACCTTCAAGGCGTTCTCGGAGTGGCGCGCGACGCGCATATCCATGGTGCGCAGGGATCTTGCCATCAGCCAGGCGTCGAACGGGCTCATGACCGGGCCGTACATCGCGAGGCCTCTCTTGATCGCCGCGATGTTGTCGGGCGAGGTCACGACGGCGCCGCCGGTGATGTCGGAATGGCCGCCCATATACTTCGTGGAGGAGTCGGCGACGATATCCGCGCCCAGTTCCAGCGGCTTGCAGACCGCGGGAGAAGCGAACGTGTTGTCGACGATCAGCTTGCAGCCGTGCTTGTGGGCGATGTCCGCAATGGCCTTCAGGTCGAAGACTTCCATCAGCGGGTTCGTGATGGTCTCGGTGTACAGGATCTTCGTGTTGGGCTTGATGGCCGCTTCGACGGCCGCCATGTCGGTGAAGTCCGCGAACGTCGTCTCGACGCCGAAACGGGTCGCTTCGTTCTTCAGGTAGTTATAGACGCCGCCGTACAGCACCGGGCTGGATACGATGTGGTCGCCCATACCGATATTGGCGATGATGGACTGCAGGATCGCAGCCATGCCGGAACCGAATACCAGGCCGCATTCGCCGCCTTCCGCTTCGGCGATCATGGATGCCGTGTAGTCCGTGCCGGGGTTGCCGTCTCTGGAATAGACGTAACCGGGAGCCTCCTTGGCGTAGACCGCGTCGAGACTGGGCACGTCGTCGAACGAGAACACCGACGACATGTAGATGGGCGGTACTTTGGGCACCGATACGTATGCGGGAACTTCCGCCAGCGAATGGACGCCCGACTGGACCATGGTTGTCTGCAAACTCTTGCTCATGATTAACCTCCTAAGTATTGTTAAAAAAAACCGGTTATATGATCGTCATACGGGGATTCCGGCGCACTTCGGGAAGCAGCGCTTCGGAAACCTCGAACTCAGTGAGTTCCAGTGTCGATCGTATCTTTACGATACGCGGATTCACCGGGTCGATGCCCGGCGTGGAGGATACGGTGACCAGAATGCCCTCTTTTTCGTCTTCCACGACGCAGGGCACCTTGCCGGACATGGGGTTGCCGGAACTGATGGCGTTGATGGCCGTCGTATGCCAGTCCAGTTCATCCAGCACCGCGCGGGTCGTCAAGTCCGCGTAGCCGAGGCCGGTGGCGTTTCCGTGCGTGCGTTCCGTCAAGCCGGTCACCAGGATGCGCTTGATCGCGGGTCCGTTAAAACCGGGCAGCAGACCGCACCAGGTGCGGCCCGTCACATTCGGGTCCATGCCGCAGCCGGAGATGTCCTTGCCGAGCTGCTCCACGATCAGCAGGTCGATCGTTTCGAACGGCAGGCCGGGCAGGTTAGCGTTCGCGATCTTCAGCAGTTCCGGTTCCCTTTCGCGGATCTTCTCCGCCTCCACCGCCTCGATCCGGTACGTCTGTTCGTATGCGTTCTCGATGACGGCCAGGCCGAAGATCACCGGCAGCTTCGCGATGTTCACCGCAGCCGCCTCGGGGATGAGCCAGTGGAAGTTCTCGAAGCCCAGTTTATGCAGGCTGGTGCAGCCGACGTGCTTGCCGATGCCGATGGAGAGCATCTTGCACAGGCCGCTTTCGATGGGTCCCTTGAAATCCGTGTGCGCCTTGACCCTCCCAATGGGGATGATGGCGCCGCAGGCTGCCGCGTTTTTATCCGCGTAGATCTTGACGTCGCCGACGCAGCCTGTCTGTACGACTTCCATGGACGATTCGATGGGACAGCCCATGGCTTTCTCCGTGATCCCGTAGCCTGCCAGCACTTCGATCTGGCCTTCCGCTGTCGCGCCTCCGTGACTTCCCATGGCCGGGATGATGACGGGGTCGGCGCCGAGCGCCTTCAGCGCGTCGACCGAAGCGCGCACGATGCGGTCGATATTGGCGATGCCGCGGCTGCCCGCCAGCAGGGCGGTCTTTACGCCGGGCCGGATGCGCCGCGCGATCTCCGGTCTTGCAAATTCCGCGCGCACCGCCGCTTCGATATCTTCCACATGCGCAGAATCGAACGCCTGGCGCACCGGATACAGTTCCGGAACCGGCGTTTCATAGGCGCTTTTCGGCAAAAGTTCCATATCCGTTCTCCTAATAACCGAGATCTTCGTTTATCAGGACGACTTCCGTGTCCGGAATGCCGTCGGGGCGCTCCCAGAACACCAGCAGCGCCTTGCAGATGCGCTCGGGGCTTCTGCAGTCGAAGCATTTGGCGCCGCCGCTGGCGACGCAGGGCGTCTTGACGTTGAACCGGATGGCGTTTTTGGGCGCCGCGACGTTTCTGGCGCGCCACATGGCGCCTTCCAGATCGTCCGCGATCTTGTTTTTGCCCACGATCAGATATACCTTTTTATGGCCGTACAGGGTGCCGGCAAGGCGGTTGCCCAGACCGTCGATGTTGACGATCTCGCCGCGCTCGGAGATGCCGTTCACCGAGGACAGATACACGTCGGTCGCGAACGCTTCCATGCGGTCAGCGCCCTCCCAGTGCCACTTGAAGTCGTTGTGGGTGCGCAGCAGATCGGCAAGACCCATCTCTTTAACGGTCATCGAACCGCCGCAGCCGACGGACACGCCGTCGATCTGCCCGTTCAGATAAGCCGCCGCTTCTTCTTTCGTCTCGAAGCAGCTCACCTTGTAGCCCTTTTTTTCCAGGTTTGTCTTGATAAATTCGAAGTCCATGCGGCTCCTCCTTCTTCTGCCTTCATCTTAACACGAATGCGGCCTGCCTGCACTTGTATTTTTTTGCAAAGAAAAACCCCGGTACGGGCTTGTGTACCGGGGCGTAAGTACGCTGATTAGTCTGCGTCGAAGGGCAGCAGAGCAACGATTCTTGCTCTCTTGATGGCGGTGGTGATGCCTCTCTGGTGCATCGCGCAGGCGCCGGTGACCCTTCTGGGAAGGATCTTGCCTCTTTCGGTGACATACTTTTTCAGGGTTTCGACGTCTTTATAGTCGATTGCGGTATTCTTGTCTGCGCAGAACTGGCAAACCTTTTTTCTATGCATACCGCCGGAGAAGTTTCTTCTCGGTCTGTTTTCTCTTTCCATTGTAGCCTCCTGCTTTTCCTTAGAACGGGATATCGTCGTCGGTCAGTGCGGTAAAGCCTTCGGGGGCCTGTCCTGCGGGCGCCTGAGACGGTGCCGGCTGGCTGTAGCCTCCTCCGAAATTTCCGCCGAAATTACCGGTAGCCTCGCGGCTCTCTCTTTCGGCACGGCTTTCCATAAACTCGACGCGGTCAGCGGCAACTTCCACAGTGGTAACGTTGACGCCGTCCTTGTTGGTGTAAGAGTCTGTCCGAAGACTTCCGGTTACACCGACCCGCATTCCTTTTTTAAAATACTTCTCGACAAATTCTGCGGACTTTCCGAAGCAGACGATTCTGATAAAGTCGGTCTGCCGCTCTCCATTGCGATCGGCAAACGGCCGATCCACCGCGATGGAGAATCTTGCAATAGCCATTTGAGACTGGGAGCCATACCGGACTTCCGGATCTCTCGTGAGTCTTCCTACTAAGCAAACAGAATTCATTTTGTACCGCCTTACTCTTCGTCCAGATTGATGATGATGTGTCTCATGAAGTTGTCGGAAATGCGGAGTCTTCTGTCCAGTTCCTTCGGAAGTTCGGGCTTTGCGTTGAAGTGCATCACAACGTAATAACCTTCGGTCTTCTTCTGGATCGGATAAGCAAGCTTGCGCATACCCCAGACATCTGTGTCGAGCACTTCGCCGCCCTCTGCGATGATCGCCTTAACGGCTTCCACCACTTCGTCTTTCTTGGCGTCGTCTAAGCTGGGTTCTACGATGAACATCAGTTCGTACTTATTCATTCTTTCACCTCCCTATGGTCTGTTTTGCGGCCGCAGTGCTCCCCTGCGGCAGAGAGCTTCGTCCGCGGCGGGATGTCCCGGGCAGACGAATGCCTATACATTATACATACGGGTGCTTTGAATTGCAACACAAAAATGCTATATTTTAAGAGGATAAAAACAGCTCTTTTCTATATATCATTGGAGGTTAGGAATTATGCTGAAATACGTAGACAGAAGAGGGACGAACTGTTCCAAGTGGGACGCGCTGGAAGCCATGTACGGCGACAAGGATCTGCTGGCCATGTGGGTCGCGGATATGGACTTCGAGATCGCGGAACCGATCCGCAAGGCGGTCGGCAATTACGTGGAAAACGTCCCCTGGGGATATTACGATCCCAGCCCCAGCTATAAACAGGCGTTTATCGACTGGGAGAAGAAGTATCACGGATACGAAGTCAAACCGGAATGGATCTGCTTCTCCAACGGCATCGTTTCCGCGTTCTACTGGGTCACCTGCATGGCCGCGAAGCCCGGCGAAGCCGTCATCCTGCTGGCGCCCATCTACTACCCGATGATGGACGGCGTCAAATTCAACGACCGCAAGCTGGTGCTGTGCGACATGATCCACGACGGCAACACCTACAGAGTCGACTACGAGAAGTTCGAAAAGCAGATCGTGGAGAACGACGTCAAACTGTTCATCATGTCCTCCCCGCACAACCCCGTCGGCAAGATCTGGACGAAGGAAGAGCTGAAGACCCTCATGGACATCTGCCGCAGGCACAACGTGCTCGTGGTCTCCGACGAGATCCATCAGGACTTCGAGTGGAACGGCCACGTCCATACCCCGACCGCGACCGTCGGCGATTACGACGACATGCTGATCACCATGTGCGCCGTCTCCAAGACCTTCAACCTGGCCAGCTGCCAGAACTCCTTCATCATCATTCCGGACGAGAAGCTCAGAGAGCAGTATCTGACCTTCGCCCGCAACGTGCACGGCACCGGCGGCAACGGCTTCGGCTACGTGGCGGTGGAAGCCGCCTGCAGAGAAGGCCGCCCCTGGTTCGAGGAAGTGAAGAAGCAGATCTGGGAGAACTACTGCTACGTGCGCGACACGTTCGCGAAGGAGCTGCCCGACGTGACCGTCGCAGACCTGCAGGGCACCTATCTGCTGTGGCTCGACTTCGGCAAGTACTTCAAGACGCAGGAGGAGATCAAGGAATTCATGCAGGGCAAGTGCAAGCTGGCCTTCGACTACGGCAACTGGTTCGGCCGCGGCGGCGACGATTACTGCGGTTTCGTCCGCATGAATCTGGCAACGTCCCTGGAGAACGTGAAGGAAGCCTGCGACCGCATGATAAAAAATCTGAAGTAAAAATGTGCATAGGCAGGTCGTTTTCGGACACGCTCTCGCTCAGCGTGGCCCCAACAGCGGTTCTAAGCTCTGTCTTCGCCTAACGGCTCGCCAATCGCTAAGAACCGGTATCCCCGATGGTCCTCAAACGACCTGCCTACTGCACGTAATCGTATTAGTAATTAGAAAGAGAAGGCTCGCGGCCTTCTCTTTTTATGGTTAATTAAGTATTGTTGGGAATGCAGCTGAGGAGTCGGTCCAAAGACGCTATTTCTGAATGAATTTTACAAAATTCTCTGCCGACTCGCTCAATTGCACGTTCTTTCTCCGTATCAGGTAGAACGTGCGCTTTGCCTCGGCAAGACCCGTGTCGAAGAGGAGCAGCCTTCCTTCCCGCACCCTGTCCTCCGCGGCCAGCGCCGAGATGAACGAGATGCCGAAGCCGTGCTCCACCAGGTTTTTGATGGCTTCCTGGTCGTTCAGGCTGGCGGCCACGTCCACGTCCTGCAGATCCTTGCCTAAAAGCTCCAGCAGCTTTTCCGCGCTCTTGCGGCTGGCGCTGCCCTTTTCCCGGAACAGCGTCGGCTGGGAAAGCAGCGTTTTCAGGTCCTTCGCTTTGATCATCTTTTTGAACGCCGGCGTGTTCGGCGCGATCAGCACGGTCTTATCCTCCGCGATGGGTTCGCTCACCAGGCCTCCGCCGGCTTCTTCGCCGACGATCCCGATATCGCAGGCGCCCTGCTCCACGGCCGCCTCGATCTCCTCGCTGTCGGACTGGCGGATGGAGATGACCACGTCCGGGTATTCGCTGCGGAATCCTTCCAGAAGCCGCGGCAGGATGTAGCCGGACGGGATGGTGGAAACGCCGATGCTGAGCGTCTTGCGGTCCTCGTTTTCCCACTTGTCCAGCATCCGCTGCTGCAGGGAGAGCATGCCGCAGGCGCAGTCGTACAGTTCCCGGCCTTTTTCCGTGACCCGCAGATTCTTCGTGTCACGGGCGAGCAGCTGCACGCCCAGTTCATCCTCCAGCGCCTTGATGTGCGCGCTGATGGTCGGCTGAGAGGTATAGGTCTTTTCCGCGGCCTTCGTAAAACTGCCGTAGTCCACGACAGCGATATAGGAACGGAGCTGTTTCATTTCCATGGATCTGTCCTCGTCTTTCTATTAGAGATTACCATAAACGCATAAGATTATCAAATAAAAGAGGACCCCTGTCAGGAAGGGTCCTCTTTTATGTATAGAAAAGCGTTGGATGGATATTTCTTAGAGCATGAACGCCAGGGACGGGGCGGACGCGGCTGCCGGTCCCATGGACATGACGGAAGTGTAAACGAAGGTGCAGGCGAACAGCATCAGCACGACAGCCCACATTCTGATCCTCATAGTATTCATGGTATTTCCTCCGGTCGTTGTTTTCTCAAGATTCGTTAATTCTTTAACGTTTTTGCATCTTTATGATACCGCAAGCTGCATATAAAGTAAAACGACAGATATTAAAGTTGATTGTGAAGAACTGTCATGATAGAATGCCCTTGGGAGGATGCTTATGGATACTGAAAAATGCAAAGTGCTGCTCCGGGCCGTCGACACGGGCAGCTTTACGAAAGCGGCGGAGGAACTGGGGTACACTCCTTCCGGCGTCACGCACATGATGAACGCCCTGGAGGAAGATCTGGGCGTGACCCTGCTGCGCCGCACCCGCTCCGGCGTCAGCCTTACCTCTGCGGGTCACGACCTGATCGGCCCCATCCGGGAACTGGTCGCGGCGGCGGACAAACTGGATCAGAACGTGGCGGAGCTGAAGGGCATGACCGTCGGCCACGTGGCGTTCGCATCCGGCGCGTCCTTCGCGCGCTACATCGTTCCCGAAGTCGTGGCGCGGTTTAAGGAGCGCTATCCGAACATCACGCTGGAGATCATGGAAGCCGGCGGCGGCGATATGCGCGAAGCGATCGCGGAGCACCGCATCTCCATGGGTTTCCTGACCCGCAAGGAATCGGACCGCAACTTCATCTCCCTGTTCGGCGACGACATGCTGGCGATCGTGCCGGAAGGCCATCCGCTGGCGGAATGCGAAGAGATGGACCTGGAGGAACTGGCCAAATACCCCTATATCGGGGTCAATCTGGACTATGACCACGACGTGGAATACCTCGTCAAGGCGCGGGGCTTTTCCGCAAAGCCTTTCCTGGTGTCCCGGGACGAGCAGGCCATCATCGCCATGGTGCGGGAAGGCCTTGGCGTCTCCATCATCGCGGGGCTGCACGTGGCGTTCGACTCCGAAGGCATCGTGAGCGTTCCACTCAAGCCCCGGTATATCCGCGACGTCGGACTGGCTATCGTGTCGGAGGAGTCGCTGTCCCCGGCCGAGCGCAAATTTATCGACGTCGCCCGGGAAGTGGTGGCGGAGATGATCGAAGACGGGCTCGTGGAGCCGCCGCTGTAAGATCCAAAACAGAAAAAACAGCCGCTCCGGAAAATTTCCGGAGCGGCATTGTTTTCGACTTTAGGTTTATTTCATTGGAGGTTG
>JAEEGH010015471.1_pt1 | contig 16560 bp, 14 predicted proteins | sample 9134181 | NCBI WGS metagenome assembly JAEEGH01 (sample SAMN16246544, study PRJNA631951) | gut metagenome | biome: gut microbiome; feature: rumen; material: DP-attached | host: Bos | place: Iran: Karaj | collected 2018-10
GATGTCCATATAAATATTCTCAAGTATTTGATGGTAGTTCATATCGATTCAGATATTCAAATGTTTTCTTTTATTTATGCTTCTGGAATAATACATTATTTATATATAGCGAAATAACACTGTTGCCAACAGAAGCAGAAAGATGGTCAGTGTCTCGGTATTTCATATTTGTTTCTGTTTGCTAAATTGGAATTTATCTTCCGAAAGAACGAGCGCCGTTACCAACAGGTAACGCTCTGTATGTCTGATAAAACCTATTTAATATAATTGATTCTAAATTTTTGGCGTCTTGAGGGCCTCGACGCTTAAACACATCAACATGACTCCCATTATAGTACATGTATTGATAACGAGAAGCTAGTTGCCAATTTTTATCAAGCCCCCATTCGGAATCGTCCAAAAGTCGCTTTAAACCCTTAGTGAAATGCTCATCTTTAAGCCTTCTAAATAAATCTTCTGACATACCGATGTAAATAATCGGACTTCGCTTACCATTTGGATAGGTGTATTTTGTACCATCTGTAGCAGATATTATATATACGCCAATTTCATGCTGGCGTACAGGGGCTCTAAAGTCTTTATCTTTGAAATCCCTTAGGTCAAAACTCGCATCAGGGAGGCGAGAATCTGATAAGAATGATTTGAGATAACGTTTCATATTGGATGCTTAATTGTATTTATACTGTTAATCAAATCTTGTATGACACATAAATTCCGATTTATCTGTCAATTGGTGTATATTCAATCTTGGCTTTCTCATCAGTCGTTTCAAGTTTCATAATCACAGGACGTAGGCCGTCGTTGCAGCTGACAATGGCCACACCCGGCTCCTTGATCCAGTCACCATAGTAGAACAGCCCTTTATCAGCACCATGTGCCAGGGCGAAAACATACTGGTAGATTGCCTTCCACGCTTCGTCACAAAAGCCCTTTGGTTTTGCGTAGTCAGCATAAAACACATCGCCCACCTTCATCATCGGGCAGGCCTTCAGCCCGCAGATGCCATATTCTTTCGCCAAGTCCTCATTCAGCATCGTCTTGAGGATGGTAATCTTAACTTTCTTCATATTGTCCGGAGTGTTTCGGGCCGCAGCCCTGGTCTCTGCCAAGACCTTCTGTTGTAGATTGATACTCTGTTCCTCATAAAGTCCAATGTTTTTGTAAATCGGCTGCAAAGTTACGAAAATTTTCCGACAGACAAGACCCACCTTAACGAAAAAGTCATTGGCCAATTCATGGCAATTCGTGTTAAAAAGGACTTCCATGGTATGGTTTATTTGTTAAAAAACACCTTTAATGAAAAAAATTTGCGGCACAAAGAAAATTTTTCGTATTTTTGCACCGCAATTCTGATTGCATGATTGCTTGATTGCGTTAATGCTTGAGTGCTTGCGCAGTCAGACACTCAGGCAATCAAACAATCAAGTATTCAAGCAATAATAAAAACAATGGAACTGAAAGGTAAAATATCGCAAATCATTGGTGCCGTGGTGGACGTGACGTTCCCCGACGGCGAAGCCCTTCCCGACATCTACACCGCTCTGAGCGTCTCGCGCCCCGACGGCACCGACATCATTCTCGAATGCCAGCAGGACATTGGAGAGAACACGATGCGCTGCATCGCGATGGACTCCACCGACGGCCTGGAGCGCGGCATGGAGGTGCTCTCCCTCGGCGGCCCCATCTCGATGCCCGTGGGAGAAAACATCAACGGACGCCTGTTCAACGTCATCGGCAACACAATCGACGGTATGCCCGCCCCCGAGTGCGAGAAACGCTACAGCATCCACCGCGAGCCACCTAAATTTGAGAGCCTTTCCACCAGCCAGGAAATCCTCTACACCGGCATCAAGGTCATCGACCTCATCCAGCCCTTCCTCAAGGGCGGCAAGATCGGCCTCTTCGGCGGCGCCGGTGTGGGCAAGACGGTGCTTATCCAGGAACTCATCAACAATATCGCCAAGAAATACTCCGGCATGAGTGTGTTCACCGGTGTCGGCGAGCGTACCCGCGAGGGCAACGACCTGCTGCGCGAGATGATTGAGGCCGGCGTTATAAAATACGGCGACGAGTTCAAGAAAAGCATGGAAGAGGGCAGCTGGGACCTGAGCAAGATAGACAAGGAAGCCCTGAAGGACTCGAAGTGCACCATGGTCTTCGGACAGATGAACGAGACCCCCGGCGCACGCGCCCGTGTGGCACTGGCAGGCCTCACCCTCGCCGAGTATTACCGCGACGGCGACGAGAAGACCGGCGGCCGCGACATCCTGCTGTTCATCGACAACATCTTCCGTTTCACCCAGGCCGGTTCCGAGGTGTCGGCTCTGCTGGGCCGTATGCCCTCGGCCGTGGGCTACCAGCCCACACTGGCCACTGAGATGGGTTTGATGCAGGAGCGCATCACCTCGACAAAGCGCGGTTCGATTACTTCGGTGCAGGCCGTCTATGTGCCCGCCGACGACTTGACCGACCCCGCCCCCGCCACCACTTTCGCCCACTTGGATGCCCAGACGGTGTTGAGCCGTAAGATTACCGAACTCGGCATTTATCCTGCCGTCGACCCGCTGGAGTCGACCTCTCGAATCCTTTCTCCCGACGTGGTCGGCGAGGAACACTACGAGACCGCGCAGCGCGTGAAGATGATGCTGCAGCGCTACAACGAGCTGCAGGATATCATCGCCATCCTCGGCATGGAAGAACTCGGCGAACAGGACAAGCTCGTGGTGAGCCGCGCCCGCCGCGTGCAGCGCTTCCTCTCGCAGCCCTTCTTCGTGGCCGAGGCCTTCACGGGTCTGCAAGGCCGCTTTGTGGCTATCGAGGACACCATCAAAGGTTTCAACATGATTCTCAATGGCGATGTCGACTATCTGCCCGAGCAGGCCTTCCTGATGGTAGGCACCATTGAAGAAGCCATCGAGAAGGGCGAGAAGATCCTGGCCGAAACGAAATAAGGTAAAAATGAAAATCAAAATCACCAAACCCGACAGCACCCTCTTCGAGGGGGAGGCCAAGCTGGTGCAGTTGCCCGGTGTGGGAGGAAAGTTTGAGATCCTGGAGAATCATGCCCCCATCATCTCGGCTCTCGCTGCGGGCGATATACGTATCATGACGCCCGACAATGCCGAGCAGATTTTCGCCATCCGCGGAGGTGTTATCAAAGGGCAACGAAATGAGTTGCTGGTGCTTGTGCAATAATGGAAGGTGACACACTGACACTGCGCAATGTACTGCTTGACGAAAAAATCGTCAACGTGGATATATGCGATGCCAAAATCAAGCAAGTGGCAGTCTCGGAAGAACAAAGTGGAACATCCGTTGAGCAAGACGGTGTTTCGCTTTTTTCTTTTCCCTCATTGCTTTCTGTTTTTCCGGGATTGTGCAACATGCACTCCCATGCCCCTATGACCTTATTCCGCGGTTTGGGTGACGACCAACCACTCGACGTGTGGCTGAACAGCTATATTTGGCCAGCCGAACAGAAACTCACCGATGAGCTCGTCTACAAAGGCACCCTGCAGGCCTGCCACGAGATGCTGGCTTCTGGCACCACGGCCTTCAACGACATGTATTTCCGTCTGCCGGCCATGGCGCAAGCCGTCCGCGACAGCGGTATCCGTGCAATGCTGGGGTTCAACATTTTTGGCGACGGGGACGAGCTTGAATGCGTCAATACATTAATGCGCGATTGCGAAGGTGTACGCTTTTCCATTGCGCCACATTCTATTTATACGGTGAGTGAAAAAGGCCTCCGCCGATGCGCCGATGTCTGTGCCAGTCTTCATCTTCCCATGCACATTCACATGAGCGAAACGCAAAAGGAAGTCGACAACTGCCTGCACGAGCACGGCTGCCGTCCTTGGGAGTACCTCGACAGGCTGGGTATCCTCGACCTATTAGGGGATAATATCATCGCCGCCCATTGCCTGCACCTGTCGGAGAACGAAATAAAGCTCATCGGCGACCACCGCATTACCTGCGTCCATTGTCCCAACAGCAACCTCAAGCTCGGCAGCGGCTACCGCTTCCCCATGTTGGAACTCCTTGATGCCGGTGCCCGCGTAACTCTCGGCACCGACGGCTCGGCCTCGAGCAACAACCTCGACATGATTGAGGTGATGAAGACTGCTGCCCTGCTGCAAAAAGGATGGCGTGGCGACCCCACCGTTGTCCCTACCCAACAGATTCTTTCTCTGGCAACCCTTGGACACTCCATCGCCGCCGGACAACCCGCCTGCCTTTTCCTGGCCGAGGTGAAGAGCCTCTCCGATCTCATCTACGCCTCACATGGCGATAGCGTCGCTGTCACCTTGGTCGACGGCAAAATAACCCACAGTAGAACCTCCTCCAAAGCAACAACGCCATGAAAAAGAATACTGTTTATTTTCTGTTTTCCTTTATCTCGACACTCTTTCTCGCCGCCTGTTCCTCCCATAATCACGCCGACAAGATGATTTTTCGCTATAACGAGTGTGCGAACATCAATACCCTCGACCCCGCCTTCGCCCGCGACCAACGGACCATCTGGCCCTGCCGCCAACTCTACAACGGCCTCATCCAACTCGACACCGCTTTAGAGGTGCAGCCCTGCATTGCCAAACGATGGAGCATCAGTCCCGACGGCCTCGACTATACCTTCATCCTGCGCGACGATGTCTATTTCCATAAAAATGCCCTTTTCGGAACCGCCGACAGTACGCGTCGCGTCGTCGCCTCCGATTTCCAATACAGCTTCAACCGCATCACAGACGATGACGTTGTTTCGCCCGGAGCTTGGATTTTCGCCGACGTGGAAAGCACAAAAGCTGTGGATGACACCACCTTTGTGATACACCTCAAGGAACCATTCTCCCCCTTCCTCTCCATGCTCGGTATGGCCTACTGCTCCGTAGTCCCACGCGAGGTCGTGGAGCACTACGGCAAGGATTTCCGCAACCACCCCTGCGGCACCGGCCCATTCCAGTTCCAATATTGGAAAGAAGGTGTAAAACTGGTGCTACGCAAGAACCCACTCTATTTCGAACGCGATGACGAGGGCTCGCCCCTACCCTATCTCGACGCTGTGGCGGTGACTTTCATCGTCGACAGACAGACTGTTTTTCTGGAGTTCATCAAAGGCAACCTTGACTTCATGAACTCTCTCGACGCCAGCTACAAAGATGAAATCCTCACTCTCGACGGCCAGCTGAAAGACAAATATGCCGACCGGATCGACATGGTCTCCACTCCGTTCCTCAACACCGAATACCTCGGATTCAACATGGAAGACAATGGCATTCTACGCGACCAACGGCTGCGGCAAGCCATCAACCTTGGTTTCGACCGCCGGAAGATGATGCGCTACCTGCGCAACAACGTCGGCGCTCCCGGCACCGGTGGCTTCATCCCCAAAGGATTGCCTGGCTACAGCGACTGCGGCTACGAGTATGACCCCCTGCGGGCAAAACAGTTGTTGGCCGACGTCAAGAAAGAGCATGGCCCTTTGCCGTCCCTCAAACTCTCCACCACTTCCAACTATCTCGACCTCTGCAAATATATTCAGCAGCAACTCGGACTTCTCGGCCTCACCATCGAAGTCGACGTCAACCCTCCGGCTGCTTTGAGCGAGCATGTGGCACAGGGCAAATGCGAATGGTTCCGCAAGTCGTGGGTGGCCGACTATCCCGATGCCGAAAACTACCTCTCGCTCTTCTACGGCCCCAACCGCACCCCTGCGGGGCCCAACTACACACGCTTCAAAAACCCGCGTATCGACAAGATATACAAAAAAATGCGCTCAGAGAACAACCCCGAGCGCCGTGTGGAACTCTATCGCGAGATGGACAGCCTCGTCATGCAGGAGGCTCCGGTTATGGTGCTCTACTATGACCAAATCCTCCATTTCACCCACAAAAATGTGCATGGACTGCAGAGCAACGCCATGAACAATCTGGACCTACGCTTCGTGAAAATCCTTTAATTCCAATGTGCCGTCGGGCGACAGCACCGCGTAGTTGCGGTTATGAAGCCAGTCTCCAATGTTGACATAGGTGGTGTTTCGTGCTGAAGCGCCACCTAACACTTTCGTCAGCGGTGTATGGCGGTGACCAAAGACACAGTAATCGAAATGCTCTTTCTCAAGACGTTGCTTACAATATATAACGATACCCTCGCGGTCGTCGCCAAGATAGTGCAGCATGTCGCGTTTGGCATGTTTGCGTTTGTTACCGTCGCTCCAATGGTGGGCAATGCCGAAAGTCAAAGCCGACGGCAGCATCTTGAATAGCTTGTGGCACACACGGCTGCGGAAGAAAAACTTGGCAAAGTCGAACCATCGGTCCTGATGCCCCAGCCCGTCGCCGTGCCCCACAAGGAGCCGCTTGCCGTAGAACTCCATCTCCACAGGCCCCTCATGGACAATGGCGCCAAACTCCTCCGTGAGATAGTCGAACACCCACATGTCGTGGTTGCCGAGGAAGAAATGGATCTCCACACCCTCGTCTGCCATCTCGGCCAGCTTGCCCAACAGTCGCACATGTCCTCGCGGAACGAGGTACTTGTAGCTGAACCAGAAGTCGAAGATATCGCCCAAGAGCAGCAAGGTCTTGCACTCATTTTTGATGCTGTCAATCCACTCGCAGAGCTGCCGTTCCCTCTCCAGGGTGTCCGCTCCACTGCCCAGATGCGCATCCGATACAAAAAATACCCTATCTCTCAATTCCCAATTCTTAATTCTTAATTATCATCTCTTAATTCTCACCTCAGCCACAGGCGGGGATTTTGCGAAGATGTGCCCTTCCACAGCTGGAACGAAAACTCCGCCGTCCCGTCGCTGTTTGTGTACACTGTGCCGAGATTCTGCCCCGTGGTAACCTTCTTGCCTTCGACAACCGAGACCGTGCCCATATTGGCATAGACGGTCAGGTAGTCACCATGGCGGACAATGACACCCTTGGTACCGTTGGGACAAGTGAAAACGCGTGTCACGTTGCCGTTGAAGACACTCTTGACGGCAGTCCCTCCCTTGCAAACGAGGTCTATGCCGTTGTTCATGTTCTGTCCGCCCGAAGCGTGGGTGTAGCGACCATATTCGCGCGCAACCTTGGTATAACCCACAGGCCAGGGAAGACGCCCCTTGTTCGAAGCAAAATCATTGCTCAGCGCCACCTCGGCGGCACTGGGTGCCTCCCCGGTGCTGCCTGTCACAGTCTTACCCTTGCTGCCTGCAGCCACCTCCTTCTTCTTCGAGGCACGGGCCTTCGCTATCTCCTCGTTGATGATACGCTGGATTTGCTTCTGCAGCTCGCGCTTCTGCTTCTCCTTCTGGGCAATCTGCCCTTGGAGGGCCTTCTCTTGCTGCTTGCTGTTCTTCAGGCTCTTCTGCTGCACCTGCTGCTCGTGGGCCAGCTCGGCCTTCTGACGGCGGTGCTGTTCAAGTAGCCCCTGCTGCTCACGCTGCTGCCGCTTCAGCTCCATGCCCGCGTCGCTCAGCTCCTGCTCCTTCTGGCGAATAACCATCGCCTGCCGACGGCGGTAGCGGCTGTAGTCGCGAAAATATTTCGTGCGGAGGTAGGCATAATTGTAGCTCTTCGTGTCGAGTACCAGCGACAGATGGCTGACATTATGGCGCTCGCGGTAGAGCGCACGCACCACCTTCCCGTACTCAACCTTCATGCTGTCAACCTCGCCGCGGATGAGGGCTATGCTGTCCTCCGTCTGCGTCATGCGGATATTGAGCAGGTTCAACTGCCCGTCCAGGTTGTTGATAAGCCTTGTACGCTCGGCAATCTTCTTCTCCAACAGGCGTAGCTGCTGTTGCCCCGCCTTGCTGTTTTTCTTCGCTTTGGCCAAATCGTTGTTCAGCCTCTTGATCTCCTGCTCAACCTTCGCCTTGTCGCTCTCAAGTTCCTTCTTCGACTGGCCGTAGGCTGCCGAAGGAAACATCAGGCAAGAACCAAGAACCAAGAGCACCCAGACAAACCTGCGCGCACCCCTTGGTCCACAGTTCTTGCCCTTTTGTTCACAATTACCAATTGAGGATCCTCTTGAAGTCATAGTCTTCGGGATTGGCCACATACCTCTTCGCTGCCTCATAGTCGGCGGGAGTGATGTAATCCATGATATCGTTCACATAGGACATCACTTTGTTGCTCTCCACATTCACCAGCCGCGGAGGAATCTTGCCCGTCGTCGGATCCTGAAGGTCCTTCAGGTAGAGCGGACTGACATTGCCCTGCTGGTCCACATACACCATGCAGCCCGTGCAGCCATCGTTGAACAGTTTGTGGACTCCCATTCCCATCAGCGAGCAATAGGTCAGGTCGAACGCAATCGGTGTGTGGCAGCGAATCTCGTAGCCTATCTCAACCGGACGCGTCTTCACCTTCAGCCCGATCTCCTTGGCCTTGCGCTCCAGCAGGTCGTTGAAGATGTGAGCTTTCGACACCTTGCCCAATTCCGGGTGGCCGTGCTCGTCATAGCTGAAATGGATTCCCGAACCCTTGATCTCCTCGTCGCTCAACGAGTGGAAAACACCCTCCGAGATCATCGCCGCTCCATAGTTGATGCCCATCATCTTGCGTTTGATGATGCAGCTGACAACCATGTTGATAATCTTCTCCACCGTGATCTCCGTCTTGTTGAAAAACTCCGGGATAATCACCATCGGGTAGTGGCAGGCGCCGGCAATACCCAGCGCCAGATGGCCGGCCGAACGTCCCATGGCGCTGACAACGAACCAGTTCTCGCTCGTCCTCGCATCCTCCATCACGGCAGTGGCCAGCACACACCCCTGCGCCTTTGCGCTGTTGTAGCCAAAGGTGGGGCTGCTGTTAGGCAGCGGCAGGTCGTTGTCGATGGTCTTGGGGACGTGGATGTTGGCGATGGGATAATGCTTGTCGGCCAGGAACTTCGCAATCCGGTTCGCCGTCGAGGCCGTATCGTCGCCACCCACGGTTACAAGCAGCTTGATCTCGTTCTCTGTGAACAACTTCAGGTTGAACCGCTCCTCGAAATCCTCAGCCGTGGGTTTGAAACGGCTCATCTTCAATATCGAGCCACCCTTGTTGAAAATCTCGTCGGCAGTCAGGAAATCCATGTCCTGCATACGCGGCTTTTCCGTAAACAACGCGCTGTATCCCCCGTGCAACCCAATCACGCGATAACCGTCGCGCAGAAAAGTCTTCGCCACCGAGGCCACAACCGTATTCATTCCAGGAGCGGGACCACCGCCCGTAAGTATTGCTATGCTTTTCATGATATAATATAATTATTGAATTACAATTTTCAAAATGCAAAGATACGAAACTATGACTGAACCGCCAAATTTATTTTTCAACACCCACAAAAGCCGATTTCACCCAAAAACATGCAAACGGCGTACCATCAACCTATTACAGCCCTACCAACTCCTACCGTGGTAGGAGTTGGTAGGGAGTTGGTAGGGGGTTGGTAAGGGGTTTGTGGCTACTTGGGGGCAAGCTGTTTTTAACGTTTCCCCTTGGAGGGTGGAAGGGTGGAAGATGGAGGGGGGTGTGTAGTTTTAACTTTTATTAAAGAAAGGGCAGGATTTTTTTTTCGTATCTTTGCACCCCGAAAAAGAGAAAGGAGATAAGGAAAAATGAGAAATAAGGTTGTAATATTCATTATATTATCGGCGATGTCGGGGCTGTGGGAGAGGGTGGAAAGCCAGGAGGTGCTGTCGTTGGACAGCTGCCGAGCGAGGGCTTTGGAGGCGAATGCGGGTTTGAAACGCTCGGAGCTGAAGAGGACGGAGGCGGAGGCTTTGGAGAAGGTGGCACTGTGGCAGATGCTGCCGAAGGTGAGCGCCAACGGCACGTATAACTGGATGGAGAAGAGCACGAACCTGCTGAGCGAGGAGCAGAAAGAGAGGCTGAACAACCTGAGCGGCATTGTGCAGGAGGACCTCTCGAATGCTATCCAGCAGGAGTTTGGCGGCATACCTATCCTGGGCGGCACGATTGCGACGGCTTTGACGAACCTGATCTCGAGTTCGACACTGACAAGCAATATAAACAATGTCGGCCAACGTATCACGGAGGCATTGGAGACGGACACGCGCAACGTGGTGGCGGGAACGGTGACGGTGACGCAGCCTGTGTTCATGGGCGGCAAGTTGATGGCGATGCACAAGATGGCGAGCTTGGCCAAGGAGCTGAGCAGTGTGGAGTACGACCGTGCGAAGGAGTCGCTGCTGATAGCTGTCGATGAGGCTTACTGGCAGGTTGTGAGCGTGAAGCACAAAAAGGAGCTGGCGGAGCAGTATGCCGCGTTGCTCGACACGTTGACGCACGATGTGGAGGAGATGGTGGCCGCCGAGGTGGCGACGAAGGGGGACTTGATGAAGGTGCGTGTGAAACTGAATGAGGCGCAGATGAACCTGACGAAGGCGACGAACGGTCTGGCGCTGGCGAAGATGCTGCTTGCGGAGCGCTGCGGGATGCCGTTGGACAGCGATTTTGACGTGGCCGAGGGTGAGGGGGGCATAGGCCGAGAGAATGATTTAAGCGACCACTATATTCCTACGTTAGAGATGGACAGCGTGTGGGGCAACCGCAAGGAGATGAAGATGCTGCGCATCAGCGACAGCATTGCGCGTGAGGGAGTCACGATGGCGCGCAGCACTCTCTTGCCCAACATCGCGGTGACAGGAGGCTACCTGATGTCAAACCCCAACCTGTTCAACGGCTTCGCGAATGAATTTGGCGGCACTTTCTTTGCGGGAGTGGTGGTCAACGTGCCTATCCTCCACGGCGGCAGTTTCTACTCGCTGAAGGCTGCCAAAGCGAAGCGCGAGGAGGTGAAATGGCAGATGGAAGAGGCACGCGAACTGATCGAGCTACAGGTGAACAAGGTTCGCCACGAACTGGAGCTGGCCTACAAGAAGATGGCGCAGGCGAAGAGCGACCTTGAGAATGCCGAGGAGAACCTGAAGCTTGCCGACGAGAGTTTTGCCGCCGGAATGGCGAGCAGCAGCGACTTGATGGCGGCGCAGACGGCCTGGCTGAAAGCGAAGGGCGAGGTGCTCGATGCCGAGATTGAGATAGAGATGGGCAAAGTGTACCTGAAGCAGGCAATGGGAGAGTAGGATAAGGTTTAAGGTTTATGGTTTAAGGTTTAGGGTTTATGGTTTTAAGGTTTAAGGTGAAGATTCCTTTTAATAAAATTATAAGTTTAGCATATGGCAATGAAAGATAACAACAAAACACTGATGGCGGGATTGGCCGTAGTGATTATGGCGGTGACCATCGTGGCCCTCGTCGGCGTCTTCGCCATCCATCCGCAGAAGGAAATGATTACGGGCGAGGTGGATGCCACCGAGTATCGAGTGAGCAACAAGGTTCCGGGGCGCATCGACAGCCTGTATGTCGTTGAAGGGCAACGGGTGAAGGCCGGAGACACGCTGGCGCACATCGCCAGTCCGCAGGTTGAGGCGAAGATGATGCAGGCCACGGCCGTGAAGAATGCCGCCAGCGCCCAGAGCCGCAAAGCGAAGACGGGCGCCCGCGAGCAACAGGTGCAGATGGCCTACCAGGTATGGCAGAAGGCCAAAGCTGCCGTGGAGGTGTATCGCAAGAGCTACGAACGTGTGAAAGGCCTGTATGAGAAAGGTGTGCTGAGTGCGCAGAAATACGACGAGGTGGAAGCACAGTACAAGGTGGCCCAAGCCGACTGTGCCGCTGCCGAGCAGCAGTATCTAATGGCCAAGGAAGGTGCGCGCCAAGAGGATATCGACGCCGCTGCCGCCATGGTGAATCAGGCTGGCGGCGCGGTGGCCGAAGTGCAGAGCTACATGGACGACAGCTATTTGATAGCACCGAGTGACGGCGAGGTGGTGGAGATCTTCGCCAAACTCGGCGACCTGATTGGCACCGGCAGCCCTGTGATGTCGATATTGAATATGGACGACAGCTGGTTTTTCTTCGCCGTGCGCGAGGACATGCTGAAGAACATCCGTCCGGGCGACACCATCCAGGTGCGCCTCCCCGCCTTGGGCCAGGAGACCTATCCCTGTCAGGTGCGCAGGGTGCAGGCTATGGCGAGCTACGCCACCTGGCGTGCCACCAAGACCAATGGCCAGTATGACGTGAAGAGCTTTGATGTCAAGGCCGTTCCGCTGACGGAGATAAAGGATATGCGTCCCGGAATGACAGCGATAATAGAGGATTAAGCATTGAAACGGGGATATCCGATATACAGGGTTTTCAAGCGCGAGTGCCGACGGATAGTGAATTCGCCACGCTATCTCATTATGCTGACGCTGGGCATTGTGCTGACGTTTATCATCTTCGCCACAATGACAAGCAACGGGCAGCCACAACGGTTGCCGGTGGGTGTGGTGGACATGGACGGGAGCTACCTCTCGCGCCGCATATGCCATGAGCTTGACGCCACATCGGGGGTCAAAGTCCATGCCGTCTACAACAACCATATGGAGGCCCGCCGCGCCATGCAGCGTGGCGAAATTTTCGCCTTCTATGAGATTCCGGCCGGCACCTACAATGACGTGCTGCAGTTCAAGGCTCCTCATTTCGTGCTCTACAACAATGCCGCTTACTTATTAGCCGGAACATTGTGCTACAAACAATTAGCCACTATGGGCATCATGGCCGGCGCCGCCGTACAGCGTGAGATACTGCGCAAGAAAGGCTTTGGCGAAGACCAAATCATGGGCTTGATCCAACCAGTAGCCTTCGAAACCCATAACATCAGCAACCCCTGGATTAACTACGGCATCTATCTGATGACCACTCTGATACCCGCTGTAATAGCCTTCGTGGCATTGATGCACACTGGCTACGCCATCTCTACGGAACGGAGGCAGAAGTCGATAAAAAGATGGATGCAGAAAGCCCGTGGCAATACGGTATATGCATTGTTGGGCAAGATGTTGCCTTACACGCTATGGTATACACTGTTGGCACTGATAGCCAATCTGGTGATGTTCGGTTTCCTTGGCTTCCCGATGGAAGGCAGCTGGCTTCTGATGGTTCTCAGCACCATATTGCTCATCTTCGCCGCCCAGTGTGCCGGTGTGCTCATCTGTTGCTGCATCAACGAGGCCTCGTTGTCAATGAGCGTCTGTACCCTCTACAGCGCTATGAGTTTCTCCCTCAGCGGTTTTTCCTACCCGATAGAGAGCATGCCACCTCTTTTCCAAAGTTTCTGCTGGCTATATCCCATCCGTCACTACTTCCTAAACTACAGAGAGATAGCCATCTACGGCAATGGCTTCGGCCAATGTTGGTTACATTTCGCCGCCCTGATAGCATTCGGACTGCTGTTCCTCCTCGGTGCCTACATGTTGAATTGGCAAACCCGTAAAAACACTGCGCAATGAAGAAAGTGAGACTTATCCTATACGATATCTGGGAGGTGCTCAGCGCCGAAGTGCGTCGTGTGTTCAAAGACAGCACGGTGTTACTCATCTTCTTCATTGCCCCCCTACTCTACCCTCTGATTTTCTGCTATATGTACCGCACAGAGAATGTGCAGGACCTTCCTGTAGCCATTGTCGACGAAGCCGTATGTGACGATTCCAAGCGTTTCATTCACAAGCTCGACGCCACACCGGAAATCAACGTCGAATACAAGTGCTGCAACATGTCGGAAGCCGAAGAATTGCTCAAAGACAACAAGATACATGCCATTTTCTACTTTCCCAAAGACTTCTCTCAAAGGCTTGCGTCGCTGCGCACCGCCCACATCGGCGTCTTTGCCGACATGAGTTCGTTCTATTATTACAAAGCTGCGCTACTGGGCTCCAATGCCGTGCTACTTGACGAGATGCACACCATAGAACTGGAACGCTACGGGATGGAAGGTATTACGGGCGAAGCCGCGCGTGTGCAGTTGCAACCCATTTCCCATGAGGAGATTACCTCCTTCAATCCCACAGGAGGCTATGGGTCGTTTTTCCTTCCGGCACTCCTTGTTCTTGTGATTCACCAAACCCTTTTCCTCGGCATCTGCCTCCTTGGCGGCGACGCTCGCGAAAATCGTCGCTCGCTGCTGATTATCCCTGCCCGTCTGCGCACAAGCTCCGTTCATCGTGTCACCATCGGCCGCGCCCTCTGCTACCTACTCATCTACACGCCCATCTGTGTCTTGAGCATGTGGTTCATTCCGCGATGGTTCCAACTGCCGCAGTTGGGCAACCTGTATGACATCATCTTGTTCATGCAACCATTCCTGCTGGCCGTCATCTTCTTTGCAATGACCATTGGGAACATTTTTGTGCGCCAAAAGCTCACCCCCATGCTCTGTTTCGCGTTTTTCTCACTGGTGCTGTTTTTCCTCACAGGCATGGTGTGGCCACAATGCAGCATGCCTCGCATCTGGCTGTGGTTCAGCTATCTGTTCCCTTCCACTCCGGGCGTGCAGGGATTCATCAAAGTGTCGTCGATGGGAGCTGCGATGTCCGACGTAAGCCACGAATACATCACATTATGGATACAGGCAGGCGTATACTTCGTTACGGCTACCTTCTCTCTTATTTTCATCAAGAAATACAAGATTTTCAACACCCACTAAAATAAAGCGTCACCAACTCCTATTTCTTATAGTGGGGATGATATGCGGCGATAGTGTTGCGGAGGGCGTCTCGTGTGAGATGGGTGTAGATTTCCGTGGTGGAGATGCTTTCGTGACCGAGCATTTCCTGTACGGCACGGAGGTCGGCGCCGTTCTCCACAAGCTCAGTCGCAAAGCTGTGACGTAATGAATGCGGGCTCACGTGTTTGTTTAATCCAGCATTCTCAACTGCCTGTTTGAGAAACATGAAGACATAGTTGCGGGAGAGGTGACGACCAAGACGATTGATGAAAACAAACTTCTCCTCTCCTGGCTTGATATCATAGTGCGATCGGACATTGTGGATATACATTTCAAGCATGTCGAGTGCATGGGGATTGATGGGCACCCAACGTTCCTTGTTGCCTTTTCCTATGATTTGGAGCACCTGCTCGTCGGCATAGATATTTGACATCTTGAGGTTTACCAACTCTGATACCCGCAATCCACAACCATAGAGTACTTCGATGATGACATTGTTGCGATATTGGTCAGGTAGACTTAAATCAAATGTTGACTGAATCTTTGTAATATCCTCGTCACTAAGTACATCGGGCAAGTGGTTTGGGCGAATGGGGAGGTCGAGCATCTCGGCAGGACTGTCTTTCATAGCATCCTCAACAACAAGATGTTTGAAAAACAGACGCCAGCCGGCTATCATGCGGCGCTGGCTGCTTTGGGCGATGCCAGTGTCATTCAATTGCTTTAACAACTGCTGTAGTGTATCGAGAGAAACATTCTCAGGTTCAACGCCTTGTTCTACCATAAAACGCTCCATGTGGTCCACGTCGCGGAGATAGGCTGCAACGCTGTTGTCGGCCAAGCCTTTTTCAAGCCGGAGGTAGGTCTCAAAGTCACGTCTGTAACGCCTCCACGTTTGTTCAACGTTTTTCATAATACCATTTCATAAAATCCCACAACGACTCTTGGTTTTCATATCTCTTCTCCTTTTTCGGGTCGGGATTTTCGAGGTCCACTTTGCCCCACCCGAAGCGGCCCTTGATGTCGGAGGTGCGACGACGGAAATAGGGCGAGGAATGAGAGGGATTGCGCTTGAGAGGGGCAGGCAGGGTTGCAGCAAGTTGCGCCGCCTCGTTGCGCGAGAGCGTCTTGGCCGAATGGCCGAAATAGTGCTGCGAGGCTGCTTCGGCGCCATAGATTCCGTCGCCAAACTCGATGATATTCAGGTACACTTCCATGATGCGCCGTTTGCTCCAGAAGGTCTCGATCATCATGGTATAGTAGGCTTCGACGGCCTTGCGGAACATGCTGCGCGTATGGGGCAGAAAAGCGTTTTTTGCCGTCTGTTGACTGATGGTGCTGCCGCCGCGAAAACGCTTTCCACTCTTGTTCTCTTTGGCTGCTATCTTCATCTGTTTTACGTCGAAACCATGGTGGTAGAGAAACAACCCATCCTCCGAATACACAACAGCGGTTACAAGATTGGGCGAGATGGAGTCGAGAGGTACATAATCGCGCTCGAAGTTCACTGTTCGCTCGTCATCGGCAAGTTGTTGAAAAAAACGTTGTACCATCAGTGGCGTCAACGGAGGGTTGAACACAATGCCGAGGAGAACCTGCAATACCGTGAGGAGCCACAGACCGGCGACCGATACCCAAACGATGCGCAATATACGCCTCCCCCATCCCAAGTTCTTCCACGGCTTGAGCCCACGACGAGATGTCTTTTTTGATGGCGAATCATTCATTTCAAAGGCGGATTACTCGAATCTGACAAATGCTACGAAGGTCAATTACAGGCATATTGCACAAACGATGCCTGCGATTGTCAAGTGCAAAGATACGAAAAAAATGGAAATAAATTTGTATAATATAAAAATATGTTGTACCTTTGTCGGATTAAACAATAAGTTAATTTAACAATAATTAATTAAAAAACAATACAATATGGCAAAAGTTGCAATCAATGGCTTCGGCCGAATCGGAAGAATGAGCTTCCGCGCTATGCTCGCCCACCCCGAGCTGGATATC
>JAEEGH010015475.1_pt1 | contig 16559 bp, 11 predicted proteins | sample 9134181 | NCBI WGS metagenome assembly JAEEGH01 (sample SAMN16246544, study PRJNA631951) | gut metagenome | biome: gut microbiome; feature: rumen; material: DP-attached | host: Bos | place: Iran: Karaj | collected 2018-10
CAGACGAAAATGTTTCAACCTTCTCTCTTGATGCAGATTCAGCTGCTTATTCATATATGAGAGTTTGTGTAAAAAACGGAGGAATCCCTACCAAAAACTCTATTCGTATTGAAGAATACCTCAATTATTTTACGTTTGATTATGAAGACCCAACCGATGGTGCAACTGTTTCTTTAAACAGCGAAATCTCAAGCTGCCCTTGGAATAATGAACATTATCTTGTACGACTTGGCATTAAGGGAAAATCTGTTCCTGAAAAAAACATTCCGCTCAACAATTATGTATTCCTGATTGATGTCTCCGGTTCAATGGCTGGTTCAGACAGGCTGGATCTTTTAAAGAAAGGCTTAATCAAAATGCTGGAAAGCATGAACCCGCAGGATAGAGTTTCTATTGTTACTTATTCAGGAGAAGAAAAGCTTCTGCTTGAGTCTACACTTGTAAAAGACAAGGATACAATCAAAGGAAAGATAAAAGAACTTGCAGCCAGCGGTGCAACTAATGGTGCAAATGCAATCAGAATGGCTTACCAGGAAGCAATGGATCATTATATCGAAGGCGGCAACAACAGAATCATTATGGGAACAGACGGCGATTTCAACGTTGGAATTACAAGAACAGATGATTTACTTGAGCTTGTTCAATCGTATGCTACTCAGGAAAAAAGCGTTTATCTGACAGTCTGCGGTTTTGGCAGGGGAAACTGGAATGACGGCATGATGGAAAAAATCTCGAACAAGGGTAACGGAACTTATGTATACGTAGACTCTGAAGAAGAAATGAACAAGGTTTTTGTAGAAGAAACTTCCCGCTTTATTTCTGTTGCAAATGACTGTAAAACACAGATTACCTTCAATAAAGATTTAGTTTCTGCCTATCGCTTAATTGGTTACGAAAACCGTGTTCTTAATAACGAAGATTTTGAAAATGATGAAGTTGATGCCACAGAAATTGGAGCCGGCCAGACAGTTACTGCCCTTTACGAAATCATTCCGGCAGAAAACTGCAAATATGATGAGACAACAAAAGAGTTTGCAGATTCTCTGTTCACCTTTGATTTCCGCTACAAAGAAAAGCTGAACGAAGAAAGCAAGCTTCTGCAATCCAAAACTAAAGCTTTCTCAGAAACCTGTTCAGACAACATGCGCTTTGCCCAGACTGTTGCCGCTTACGGTATGGTACTCAGAGAGTCAGAGTATAAAGGAAAGGCAGATTTGAATATGGTTCTTAATCTTTATGGAAACGGTTTCTCTTTTGATCCTGATGGACGCAGGGCAAAGTTTGTGGAACTCGTTCGAAAAGCAAAAGAGATTTATGAAAAGGGCGAGTAAATAATTATTCCTGCTGTTCTGCCGTGTATATTAAAGAATAAAGCGTTTGAATAATCTGAGGAATGTCATAAGGCTTTGCAAGATGTTTATTCATTCCCGCTTTAAGGGCTGCTTCACAATCTTCTCCAAAAGCATTGGCAGTAACGGCAACAATCGGTACTGAGGCTTTTTCAGGCTCAGGCATAGCGCGAATCCTTCTGGCGGCTTCATAGCCATCCATTTTTGGCATCTGAATATCCATCAGAATTATATCATAGTAGCCGGCTGGATTTGCGCTCACTTTTTCTACAGCTTCAAGCCCGTCGTTTGCAACTTCTACAGCAAAGCCAACATTTTCAAGATTTTCAACTGCAATCATCTGATTCATTTCGTTATCTTCTGCTAACAGCACACGTTTACCGCTGAAATCTGCCTTAACAGGAGCTTCTTTTACCTGACCGCTCTGTTCAACCTGCTCGTTTTTTTCACTGCTGATTTTGCACGGAATCCTTACAATAAACTCAGAACCCTGACCTTCTTCACTTTGAACTTCAATTGTACCGCCAAGCATATCGACAATCTTTTTTGTAATTGCCATTCCAAGTCCGGTTCCCTGAATGCCGCTTACAGTACTTGTTCGTTCCCGTGTAAATGAATCAAAAATAATTTTCTGGAACTCGCGGCTCATTCCAATACCGTCATCTTTAATCCTGAACTCATACATAGAAGTCTGCGGCTGCTTATTTTCTGCTGGAACTTCTTCCTCGCCTACTTTAAGAGAAATGTTACCGCGTTCATTTGTAAACTTTACCGCATTGGAAAGAATATTCAAAAGAAGCTGATTAAGTCGGAGCTTATCGGTTTGAATTATCTGATTTTTTACTTTAGAAATATCTACTGAAAAATGCTGAAGCTTTTCATCAACAGCAGGCTGAATAATAGTTTTCAATTCATCAATCAGAGAAGCAATATTAATTTCTTCTTCCGTAAGAGTAACCATTCCGCTTTCAATGCGGCTCATATCCAGAACATCATTTATAATAGAAAGCATATGCTTGCTTGAAAGCGAGATTTTTGAAAGATAATCCGAAGTCTTTTTTTTGTCATCCACCGAAATCTGTGCAAGCTCTGTAAAGTTTACAATTGCATTCATTGGAGTACGGATATCGTGAGACATATTATTCAAGAAGATTGTTTTTGCATGGTTTGCATTTTCTGCTGCATCAAGAGCCGCTTTGTAATGTTTGGAATCCCTAACTAATAGAATAAATATGATTACACCAACAAGCAGAAGAATACTTCCAAACACAGACATGTGGTCTTTAATAAAATCACTTACGGAATAATCATAAAGCTGCTGTGAATATTTGTAAGAAAGCTCCTGCGCATATTCTGTACCCACAATATTCAGACCGCGGTTAATAAGCCTCAGCAAACCTTCATTGCCAATCTGGATTCCAAAGCAACGGTCGTCAGAAGTTTTTAACTGATGCATATGAAGATTGCGGTACCTGCGGTTTTTGAGGATATCGCTTCTGAGTCCGTTGATTGTAGTGCAGTCTGCCCTGTCAGAAAGAACAGCTTCAAGACATTCATCAATTGATGAAAAATAAATAATTTTGGCATTCGGAAAATTATTTATTATATAATAATATTGCATGCGGTTGTTCTTATTTATTGCAAAGGTCTTGGTGTTGATATAGTCAGTATCGCTTAAAGAAACAAGCTCTGTTATGGAAGACGTTACCGCATTAGACTGATATATTCCGTTTTCTTCTGAATAATAAAGACCACCGCCAACAGGGAAAATAACATCAACTTCAGAAGCGTTCATTGCGGCAATCATATCATCATAACTGTTGTAGCCCTTGTAGACAGGCTCAATAGTTGTAATTGCAAGGCGTTCCAGCAGCTGTGGAATCAGCTCTTTTATAATTCCGTTTACAGTACCGTCTTCGTTTGTGTCACTGTAAGGAAGATAATTATTCAGGTAACCAATATTAAGCGTAGTATTGGAAGCAATCCATTCTTTTTCTGCAGAGGTAAAAGCACGGCTAGAAATACTTACCGGATAATATTTTGCACGCAGCGAGCTGATGTAGTTTGGTTCATCGGTCATAAGCTGAGTCTGTGCTGTGTTCAACTGGGTAAGAAGGTCCGGGCGGTGAATGCTTACACACAAAAAATAGTCAGACGCTCCAAACGGATACAAAATCTCTGCACTTTCGCGGCCATAAGCTCCATCACCTTCGGCAGCAAGAACATCAACCTGTTTTGAATCAAAAGCCTGAAAAAGTAAATCGTAATCATCAAACGGAACTATAATTGCCTTAACATTGTGGGCACTCAAAAACTTTTCAAGAGTGTCTACCATGGCACTGTTGAGTACGCCGATTGTTTTTCCGTTTAAGGTGCTGTAATTTGCATTGATTGAATAATCTGTTTCGTGCTTCACAAGACTGAATGTTTCGCTTCCCATTGCTGCTTCGGGGTAAGCAATAATATCTTTTCGTGATTCCTTCCAGGCAAGTCCCGCAAGAAGATCGATTTTTCCTTCCAGAAGCAGATTGTAAAGATCAGTATAGCTTCCGTAAACATATTCATATTTCCAGCCGGTGTATTCAGAGATTTTACGGTAATATTCGTAGGCATAACCGGTTTTTACTGCGCCGGGTGTTCCACCTTCCTGAAAAACTTCATTTTCATAGTAACCAACTTTTACTGCGTCGTTTGAGGATATATTTGCGAAAAAAGAACTTATAAGAAAGAATGATGCCAGAAGGCAGCAGATGCTTTTTTTCATTTTTATTCCGCCAACCCTTACATTGCCAGCAATTCGGCACGCAAATCCATGATTTTTTTGTATAAACCTGAGTAATCTGTATCTGCTTTGGCACGAAGAAGTTCAGTCATTTCGCAGATTTCTTTATAGAGCGGGTCCAGAGAAAGGTTTCCTATTACACCTTTTACTGCATGGCAGAGTTCAAAGGCTTTATCAAAATCTTTTGAATCCAGGGCAGGCCCCAATTGTTCAAGACGAGGTTCATTCAGGGCCATACCAACAAGCTTGAGGTAAAAATCTTCCTTATTCATACAGCGTGCAAGGCCACTTTTTGTATCTGCACCAAATGCATTCAGTTTTTCTATCGTTATCATACCTATATTATACATCAAGGTTATGATTTATGCACTTTTTTTCGTAAACCACCCCATTAATTTCTGGGCAATAAAGATATTAACAAAAACAAGGATTGCGCCCAGGGCCATAAAGGCGGCAGCAAACAGCGCAGAATCTTCAATACAAACAAGGCATTTGCAGATAATCAGGGTATTTACGGGCAGGCAAATTAAGCTTGTAATACAGGCCGGAATGTAGCGGCGGTAAATGCTTACCTGAATCAGATGTACAAAGAAATGAATATCGCAGCCCAGAAAAGCTCCAAGCCATATATACCAGAAAAAATTGCGGTCTGCAAAAAAAGCAATCGCTGAAATTGCAATGCACAAAATTAGCTCTTCATAAACTGCAAACGCAAAGCCTTCTGTAGAAAAATCCTTATAACGGCGGAGGATAACCGGGAATCTTTTTTGAAGATCTTCCTGGTTTTGTTTCAGAAAAAACTTAAAGCCTATGATTTCTTCCATATCATGAAACATAAAGATAATTGGAAAAAGCCATACATATTCTTTCATAAGACCTCCTTTACCTATTTTCATTAATACTTAGTTAGTATATACTAAATCTGTTAGTTAGTCAAAACTAACGTTATATAACATAAATAATGAGGTAATATCATGCTAAACAAAATTGCAATTGCAGATGTAATTGGTCGCGAAATAATTGATTCACGCGGAAACCCTACTGTAGAAGTAGATGTCATTCTTGAAAACGGAGTACTTGGTCGGGCAGCAGTTCCAAGTGGAGCTTCAACCGGTGAAAATGAAGCACTTGAGCTTCGTGATGGAGACAAAAAACGCTATGGTGGAAAAGGAGTTCTTAAGGCTGTTGATAATGTAAATAAGATTATTGCTCCTGCTCTGAAGGGCTTTAATGTTTTTGAACAGCGTGCTGTTGACATGAAGATGCTCGCACTGGATGGAACTCCAACAAAGAGTAAGCTTGGTGCAAATGCCATTCTTGGAGTTTCTCTTGCAACAGCTCAGGCAGCAGCAAAAGCTTTGAACATTCCTCTTTACCGCTACATTGGTGGTGCAAATGCTCATGTACTTCCAGTTCCTATGATGAACATTATTAATGGTGGTGCACATTCTGACGCTCCAATCGCATTCCAGGAGTTTATGATTCGTCCTGTTGGTGCTAAAACTGAACGCGAAGCTATCCGCATGGGTGCCGAAGTTTTCCACGCTCTTGCAAAGCTTTTGAAAAAACGCGGATTGAGTACTGCAGTTGGTGATGAAGGCGGCTTTGCTCCAAAGTTTGATGGAATTGATGATGCACTTGATTCAATCGTAAAGGCAATTAAAGATGCAGGCTACAAACCTGGAAAGGATGTAAAGATTGCAATGGACTGTGCTTCTTCTGAGTTCAGTGTTGAGCGCGACGGCAAGTTCTTCTACAACTACAAACAGCTTTCCAACGGAACTCCTAAAGATCCAAATGGAAAAGAACTTAGCGATGATGAACAGATTGCTTACCTTGAGGAACTCATCACAAAATATCCAATCGACTCAATTGAAGATGGTCTTGATGAAAATGACTGGGAAGGCTGGAAAAAGCTTACTGCCCGTATTGGAGACCGCTGCCAGCTTGTAGGCGATGACCTCTTTGTAACAAACGTTAAGTTCCTTGAAAAAGGTATTAAAATGGGAGCCGGTAACTCAATCCTTATCAAGGTAAATCAGATTGGTTCCCTTACTGAAACCCTGGAAGCAATCGAAATGGCACACCGTCACGGTTACACAACTGTTACTTCACACCGTTCAGGTGAAACTGAAGATACAACAATTGCTGATATTGCAGTTGCAACTAACAGCGGTCAGATTAAGACAGGTTCTATGAGCCGCACAGACCGAATGGCAAAATATAATCAGCTGCTTAGAATTGAAGAAGAACTTGGTGATGCTGCTACTTACGGTTATACAAAGTTGAGATAAAGGCATGGGGCCTCGTGCCCCAAAAAAAAAGCCGTCTGGCCTATGACATGAAACCAGACGGCTAAAAAATATATATTTATTTTATAAGAGCCTATTTTATTGCAGATAAAGCCCAGTCTTTACACTGCGCCACATCTGCTGCTTCCGGGGTAAGATGAACCATAAGTGGTTCTGCAACACTTACAGCACCAATCAGATTTAAACGGTCTTCCCAGTCCCGGAGCCACTGTCCATCTCCCCAGTCATAAGAACCAAAGATTCCAACTTTCTTTCCTTTAAGCGAACCTTCAATTTCTGTAAAAAAAGCTTCCATTGTGTCTTCAAGAACTTCTTCGCCCATTGCAGGGCTTCCAAGAAGAATTACATCACAGCTTAGAACAGATGCTTTATCTGCACTGTCTGCTGTTCCAAAAACTACATCCTCTCCCGATGCCTTCAAAGCTTCATTTATTGCGTTTGCCATTGCTTCTGTGTTACCAGTTGTGCTGGCATATATAACTGCTATTTTCATCAGATTACCTCATACATCTGTTTCTTACGTTAGTATTGACTAACTATTCAAGAATATATATTGTATTTATAAGTTAGTCAATACTAACACTATAAAAAATTATTTTTCGAGGCAAAAAAAATGACAAAATTAGTTTTAGTTCGCCATGGCGAAAGTGAATGGAATAAACTTAACCTTTTTACAGGCTGGACAGATGTAGAACTTTCCGATAAAGGACGTGAGGAAGCAAAGGCTGCAGGTCAGCTGCTTAAAAAAGAAGGATATGATTTTGATATCTGTTACACATCCTATCTGAAACGCGCAATCCACACACTTAATGGAATACTTTGCGAAATGGACAGAGAATGGCTTCCTGTAATTAAAACCTGGAAGCTCAACGAACGCCATTACGGCGACCTTCAGGGAAAGAACAAGGCAGAAGCTGCAGAAAAGTTTGGCGAGGACCAGGTAAAAATCTGGCGACGTTCTTTTGATGTAAAGCCACCAGTACTCGCAGATGATGATGAACGCTCCGCAAAAAAACAGGCAATGTACCGCGATGTAGATCCAAGCTTCCTCCCACAGAACGAAAGCCTTGAAACAACAATTGCCCGCGTAGTTCCCTACTTCCTCGAAGAAATCAAACCACAGATGAAAGCCGGAAAACGCGTAATTATCGCAGCCCACGGCAACAGTCTCCGCGCTCTTGTAAAGTATCTGGACAACCTCACTCCGGAAGAAATCATCGAAGTAAATATACCAACTGGAACTCCTCTTGTTTACGAGTTTGACGACAACTTCAAGGTAATCAAACACTACTACCTTGGCGACCAGGAAGCAATTGCCGCAAAAATGAACGCAGTTGCAAATCAGGGAAAGAAAAAATAAAAATCATTAAAAAGTTTAAGAGGCCTTTATATGTTAAAATCTGTAGCCCCGTATATTGGTAAGTATAAAAAATATACGGTAATCGCTTCGGTGCTAACAACGCTTGGAATTATTGCCAACGTAGCACCTTATTTCTTTTTGTATCAGCTGATTCTTCCGCTTACAAGACATCAGCTGCCGGACTTTCATTTTGTTGTAGTCCGCGTTTTATTGATTTTTGCCTGCCTTGCTTTTTACGCAATCTCTTATACGACAGGCTTATGTTTTTCTCACGTGAGTGCTTATAACACGCTGAAAAATATCCGAATCTCACTAAAGTCAAAACTAGAAAATCAGCCTTTGGGAAATATCAAGGAAATGGGAACCGGGCAGATAAAGCGTGTTTTTACAGACGACATCGACCAGATTGAGATTCTGCTTGCCCACGCCATTCCAGAGGGAATTGCAAATCTTTTAGTTCCCCTCATCGTGATACTTGCAATGTTCATAGTGGACTGGCGCCTTGCACTTTTGACTCTGGCAATAATTCCTGTAGGTGTTTTTGCAATGTCTATGATGATGAAGGCCGGAATGATAAAAATGGGAGCTTATTACGAGTCTGCAAAAAAGATGAACAACACAATCATCGAGTATGTAAACGGTATGGAGGCCATTAAGGTTTTCAATAAAGATGGAGATTCCTTCCGCCGCTTTGGAGATGCAGTTCGCGGCTATCGTGATTTTACGCTCGCCTGGTATAAGGTTTGCTGGCCATGGATGGCAGTTTATAATTCCACCCTTCCCTGTCTGGCCTTTTTCACTTTGCCGATTGGAGCCCTTCTTGTTTTGAACGGTACTATTGATTTGAGTCAGTTGCTTTTAGTTTTATGCATGTCCTTTTCGATTGGATCTTCAATTCTTCGCGCCCTCAGCTTTGGCGGAAAGATTCCTCAGCTGGATTACAAAATTGCCGAGCTCGAAAAGATGATGAATGGAGAGGCAATCAAGCAGGGAACTCACAGCTTTGAAGGCAAGAATTATGATATTGAGTTTAAGGATGTAAAGTTCTCTTATAAAGAAAACGAAGTTCTTCACGGCATAAACCTCAGTCTCAAGCAGGGCACCACCACCGCCCTCATCGGCGAATCCGGCAGCGGTAAATCTACCCTGGCAAAACTCCTTGTTCACTTTTACGACCTGGACTCTGGCAGCATAAAAATCGGCGGACAGGACATTACCGACATGTATATCGAAGCATTGAACAATCAGATTTCTTATGTAGCTCAGGAGCAGTACCTTTTCAACACCAGTCTTTACGAAAACATTCTGATAGGCCGGCCAGACGCCACCCGCGAAGAAGTCTTAGATGCCGCTCGTCGTGCCCAGTGCGATGAGTTCCTTGCCCGCTTTCCTAAGGGAATCGACACAATGGCAGGAGACAGCGGCAAGCAGCTTTCTGGCGGAGAACGCCAGCGTATTTCCCTGGCCCGTGCCATTTTGAAAAATGCTCCGATAATTGTGTTAGACGAGGCTACCGCCTTTATGGATCCGGAAAACGAAGAAAAGATGAACGCTGCGATTGCAGAAATTGTCAAAGACAAAACAGTAATCGTAATTGCCCACAGACTTTCATCAATCAAAAATGCAGACAAGATTTGTGTACTCAAAGCAGGCAATGTAATTGCAGAAGGTACACACGAAGAATTAATGAAGAACTGCGAAGAGTTCCAGAAGCTGTGGGCCGCAAGCACTCAAGCTGCTGAGTGGAGGATCTAAAATGAAAAAACAAAATAAGTCTATGATTTCGATGATGCATCGGCTGGTGGAATTTTGTGGAAAATACAAGGTTCCGATTCGCGTGTCTTACCTGCCGGGCTTTATAAAGGGCCTTGTGATGAAGTCGCCGCTTATGGCTTCTTTCTTTCTGGCCTGTGATTTTATGGCTGGCAGAATGACTAAAAAAAGCTGCCTGATTTACGGACTGATTATTCTCACCTGTGTGATCCTTCAGGCTGTAATGCAAAATATTACAGACCGTCTTCAGTCGGCTACGGGCTTTAAGGTTTTTGCAGACAAACGAATGGAAATGGGAGACCGCTTCCGTAAGCTTACCATGGGCTATTTTACAGAGGGAAACATCGGCAAGGTGAGCAGCGTTCTTGCAACCGACATGAACTTTATCGAAGAAAACTGTATGATGGTTCTGGAAGAGCTCGTTGGTCTTATGATTTCTCAGGGACTTATGATTGTCTTTATGTTCTTTTTGAATTGGCGTCTGGGACTCACGGCTCTTGCCTGTCTCCTGCTAGTAGTTCTTTTTGGAAACACTACTACAAGAATTTCAATTTCGCATTCTATGCTTAAGCAGAAAACCGCAGAAAAAATGACCAGTGCTGTTCTGGAGTTTGCGGAGGGAATTGGAATTATCAAGACCTTTAATCTGCTTGGAGAAAAATCAAAAGAAGTAAGCGAAAGTTTTGAAGAAAGCAGCAAAAACTCAATTGGTTTTGAGATGGCTTATGCTCCCTGGTGGGCTTCTGTTCTGATTTCTTATGGAATCGTAACTGCCCTTACACTTTTTGTTTCCGCTCTGCTCTCTTCAAAGAGTATGATGACTAATGAATATTTTCTTGGAATGGTGCTTTTTGCTTTTGATTTGTTTGCGCCAATAAAAGCTTACTACGGAAACATTGCCCGCCTTACCGTAACAGATGCCTGTCTGGACCGTATTGAAAGTGTTTTTGATAAGGCTGAAATTGTAAATGAAGGAAAAGAGTCTTTAATGTCTGCAGAAGAAGCTGCCCGCAAAGGACTTCCTGAAATCTCTTATCAGAATGTTAGTTTTGCCTACGGTGATAAAGAAGCTTTACATGGAATTAACTTTGACGCTCAGAAAGGTCAGATGATTGCGTTAGTCGGTCCTAGCGGCGGCGGTAAATCTACAATCGCAAATCTTCTAGCCCGCTTCTGGGATGTAAAAGATGGCTCTATAAAAATCCGTGGAACTGATATCCGCGATGTTCCGGTTGCGAACCTTATGGATAATATCTCAATGGTTTTCCAGAGAGTCTATCTTTTCCAGGATACCGTTTTCAATAATATTGCAATGGGTAGAACAAACGCCACCCGCGAAGAAGTTATTGAAGTTGCAAAGAAAGCCCGCTGTTATGATTTTATCATGAAGCTGCCAAGTGGTTTTGACACTGTGATTGGTGAAGGCGGTGCAGATTTGAGTGGTGGAGAACAACAGCGTATTTCCATTGCCCGCTGTATGCTTAAGGATGCGCCTATCGTAATTCTTGATGAAGCTACTGCTAGCGTAGATGCCGATAACGAGCACTTTATTCAGGAAGCAATTTCCGAACTCTGCCGCGGCAAAACTCTGATTGTAATTGCCCACCGTCTGAACACTATCCGCAATGCAAACATAATTCTTGTGATTAAGAATGGAAAGATTGTAGAGAGTGGAAATCACGAAGAACTTATGACAAAAGGTGGCGAATATAAAACAATGGTCAGCAAACAAACTGCCTAGATAAAAAAATATCCGCTGTGCCTTCCGGTAACAGCGGATATTTTTTTTATCTTATCAAAAGCAAAGGCAACATTCAAATACGCAGCGATCACTTTCCTTAATATGAATATAAGTTTTTCCTTTTATTACTTCATCGTCACGACGAAAAACTTTGAGGGTCTGCCCTTCCCTGCTTTCCCCTGTGTAATGAACTTCAAGGTCTTTAATTTCATGCGTCTGTAAAAAATCATCATCAAAAACACAAAGGGCAAGTTTTATGTACTCAATGTTATTCATGTGATGGGACATATCAATATGACAGGAACGGATTATCTGCTCAAAAACAAATTCTTCTTCTTTAAAATCAGAAGGGAATCTTTCAAAAGGTTCGTTATAAACAGGTATAGGAAAATTTTCTTTTGGATAAGGAAGTTCTGTAAGTTTTTGCGGGCGGTGTGTTTCGAGACTTAACACGCAGGCTTCCTGATTTGCAATCAAAAGCTGATTGCCATCTTTATCAAGAAGTTCTGTGTTGACGTGAGTTCTCATTCCCGCATTGTTAATTGTAAATGTTTTCGCTGTAATAATTTCTCGCCAGTCTGGTCGTCTCAAAAAATGAACTTTTGTTTTTGTGAAGACCCAGAAGTCATTGAACTTTTCGCGGTATATTACACCATCGCAGCCCATTGCATTAAAACATTCAGTAAGATTATCCTGAACCATAAGTACTGACTGGGCAATTCCCATGCGCACTGTAGAATCAATAAAAGCCGAAGAAATTTCGCGCTCGCTTGTAAAAGTAAGATTATCAAAAGTTGTCATATATTTATTATATCAAATTTTCTTTAGAAAAACACACTTATTTGTCTTGCAGCTGATTGTAAACATTTGAGTACAAATGGCAGGAAAGGCTTTACTGAACAAATTTTAATATTTGTTCAGTTTCTTACAAAGTAGATTTTTTGTTCTTAAAAATCCTGATTTTCCGCAATATAGTGATAACGAACAATGTGTTCGATATCAGACACCTTGTGCTATATTTTGCAGGAGACTGAACAATGTCAAATATTGTAGAATGGTACGAAAAACAGAGCGACAGGCTCAGACTTATTTTTGTAATAATTTCGGGAGTGGCACTTGCTACATCTTTAACTTTCAGCTGGACCGGCAATGCAGACAAAATTGCAGGCTTTGATCCGGCCTGGATTGCAATTGTTTTATGCGGTCTTCCGATTGTTCTTGGGGCAATTGTTGGCCTTGTAAAAGACCACGACATTACTGCGGATGTGCTCGTTGCCCTAGCCTTAATTGGTTCGTTGATTCTTAAAGAGTTTTTTGCAGCCGGTGAAGTTGCCTTTATCATGCAGATTGGTTCCATTCTGGAAGATTTTACTTCGGACCGGGCAAAAAAAGGAATCTCAAAGCTTATTAAGCTCAGCCCTAAAAAGGCAAATCTCTTTGTGGATGGGCAGATAAAAATCATTGAAGCTGATCAGGTAAAGCTTGGGGATATTCTTCAGGTTCGAGCCGGTGAGTCTATTCCTGTTGATGGAAAAATAATCGAAGGCAGCACAAGCATTGACCAGAGTGCAATGACGGGTGAATCTATTCCTGTTGAAAAAAATCCGGGTGACCTTGTGATGAGTGGAACTATAAATCAAAACGGAAGCATTTTGATTGAAGCCGTAAAAACTGCCGGGGACTCTTCCCTCCAGAGAATGATTAAGCTTGCAGAAGCCGCTGATGCACAGAAAGCAAAAATCGTACGAAAGGCAAATGTCTGGGCTGCCTGGCTTGTCATAATTTCTCTTACTACGGCAATTGTTGCAGGTTGCATAATCGGAAATACTCATAATGATTTCTGGCTGGGCTTTACCCGCGCTGTAACTGTGCTTGTTGTTTTCTGTCCCTGCGCCTTTGTTCTTGCAACCCCTACTGCAATTTCTGCTGGAATTGGAAATGCCTCTAAGCATGGTCTTTTGATTCAGTCGGGAGAAGCGCTGGAAAGAATTGCTTCTTCTAACATTGCGGTTTTTGATAAAACAGGAACTCTTACAAAAGGAAAGCCGGCTGTTGTTAAAGTTCAAACTCTGTCCGATATCAGCGAGAACGAGCTATTCAAAATTGCTGCATCTGGTGAAGCTCTTTCAAATCATCCGTTTGCAAAGGCAATTATGGATTATAACAAAAGCGGCCTTTATGAAATTAAAAATCACAAAACTCTTGCAGGCAGCGGAATTGAATTTGAAATCGATGGGAAAAAATATATGGTGGGAAAAGTACAGGAGAATTTGGTGGGTGCCGAAAATGCCGTAGTCGCTGGAGCCAAAGAGTCGGCTTCCCTTGTCGGTCTTTATTGTGAATCAAAACTTCTTGGCATCATCTTCATTCAGGACACAATAAAAGAAAATGCCCGCAAAATGGTGGAAGATTTAAAAGCCCTTGGCATCCGCACAGTTATGCTAACCGGCGATAACGAAAATACAGCCCGTTATGTTGCAGCTCAACTTGGTCTGGACGACTATTGTGCTAACTGCTCTCCAGAAGACAAAATGAACTACATTAAAAAACAGGAAGACTTGGGTAATAAAGTTGCGATGTTCGGAGACGGAGTAAACGACTCTCTTGCCCTTCGTACCGCCTTTGCAGGAATTGCCATGGGAGGAATCGGAAGCGATGCCGCAATCGAAAGTGCCGATGCTGTAATTGTCCACGACAATCTGGATTCTGTCCCTTATCTCTTTAAAATTTCCAGAAAAACCCAGGGACGAATCACATTCAACCTCTGCCTTTCCATGCTAATCAATTTTGTGGCAGTAACACTTGCAATTACAGGTATTCTAAATACAGTCTGGGGTGCACTTTTCCATAACTGCGGTTCCGTACTTGTAGTTATAAGTGCCTTCCTGCTTTTGTACAAGAAATGTTAAGAAAAATCCTAGATCTGTACCAGTATTACACCTGCAATAATAAGGGCAATGCCAAGTATTCTTAAAACATTGATTTTGACTTTTGTGGTCTGAATTAATCCAAAAGTATCTAAAATTAATCCGCTTGAAAGTTGCCCAATCATACCGCAGGCAACCTGAAGGGCTGTACCAAGTTTTGAAACTGTGTACAAACTCAGAAAAATTCCACCAACACCGTAAAGCCCGCCTATAATCATCCATGGTTTGACACCACTTCCACGTACAGATCTGATTTTTCCTTTATTTGCAACCAAGGTAACTGGAATAAGTGCAACAGTTCCTACAACAAAAGACACAAAAGTTCCTTCCCAACTTCCAATTACTCCTGCCATTGAAGCATTGGTAGGAGACTGCATTGCACCAAGAATTCCCGCAATAACAGAAAAAAACAGCATTAAGATTTTTTTGAAATTTTTTGATTCCTTATCTTTATTTTTTTCTTCCCTGTTTAGACTACCAAAATAAATTAGAACAATACCTGCTGCAACAACTGCAATGCCTGCAAAACGCCAGAAAGAAACTTCTATAACAGCTGAACCAAGAAATCCAAATCTGTCAATTACAGCCCCCGCAAGAAGCTGACCTAACATAATAGTTGTTAATGTAAGAGCTGCTCCAAGAACTGGAATTGCAAGAATTGTGACGCATACATTCACCAAACCGTATAAACCGCCAATTACCTGCCAGAGTTTTAATTGAGAAAATTTAGAAAAATCTCCCTGTCCAATAAGTAGAACAAGAAGGCCTGAAACAAGAGTTCCTCCCAAAAAAGAAACAAAAGATGCCTGAAAAACTGAAATTCGTTTACCTAAGGCAGTGTTTACTGGCCCCTGTACAGCAAAAAAAACTCCACTTAAAATGGCAAGAAAAAGCATAAAAATCAGCATAAATTAATTATCTTCCAGAATTTTTTTCATAACATAAAGGCCTGATGCAGCAGCGTGAGACAAAGAATGAGTAATTCCCGAACCATCACCAATAATATAAAGGCCTTTTTTTGTAGTTACTTCAAGATTATTATCAACTTTTACTTCTGTATTATAGAATTTTACTTCTACACCATATAAGAGAGTATCATCATTTGCAGTACCAGGTGCAATCTTATCAAGAGCATGAAGCATTTCAACAATATCATCAAGAATACGTTTTGGAAGAACCAGACTCAAATCACCAGGACAAGCTTTAAGTGTTGGACGGATTGTAGCACGGGCAATTCTGTCCGCTGTAGAACGCTGTCCTCTTTCCAAATCACCAAGACGCTGAACAATTACACCACCGCCCAGCATATTTGAAAGTCTTACAATTGATTCACCATATTCGTTGGAATTATTAAAAGGTTCTGTAAAATGCTGACTTACAAGAAGTGCAAAATTTGTATTATCACTCTTCTTTCCGTTCTCAGAATTTGAATGACCGTTTACAGTTACAATTCCATTTGTATTTTCATTTACGACAAAACCATATGGATTCATACAGAAAGTTCTTACATTATCCTGATATTTTTCTGTTGTATAAACAATCTTACTTTCATAAACCTTATCAGTGATATCACAGAAAACTTCTGCGGGTAATTCGACACGAACACCAATATCAACACGGTTTGATTCTGTAAGAATATCGTGGGCTTTACAGTAATTTTCCAGCCAGTGAGCACCAGAACGTCCAACGGCAATAATTACATTTTTAGTTTCAAGAACTTCTTCATTTTTTCCAGTAAAAACACGGAATTTATAAGGCTGAGTTTCAGGATTATCCATCAGAATATCAGTTACTTCTGTATCAAACATAAAATTAATTCCGTTTGATTCAAGATATTCATGAAGAACAGACATGATTTCATAGTTCAAATCTGTACCAAGGTGACGAACTTCTGCAGAAAGCAAATGAAGTCCTTTTCTTGTACAGTTCTTCTTCAAATCAGGATCAGTTTTAAAAAGTTTTGGATATGCTGATGAAGTTGAACCAGTCAATTTTTCATTAATCATATCAACTTCATACATAAGCTGAAGTGCTTCATCTTTTCCAATTTTTTCCCAGAGAGTTCCACCAAATTCATTTGTGATGTTGAATTTTCCGTCAGAATAAGCTCCTGCTCCACCTTCTCCAGACATGATTGAACAGGTCTTACATTTGATACAGTTAGGAACTTTACCCTCTGTTATAGGACATTTACGATTTTTTAAAGAATGTCCTTTATCAATAATAAGAATTTTTCCTTTTTTTCCGCTTACTACATAATCATAAGCTGCATAAAGACCTGCAGGCCCTGCACCAACTATAATAATGTCATATTT
>JAEEGH010015477.1_pt1 | contig 16559 bp, 13 predicted proteins | sample 9134181 | NCBI WGS metagenome assembly JAEEGH01 (sample SAMN16246544, study PRJNA631951) | gut metagenome | biome: gut microbiome; feature: rumen; material: DP-attached | host: Bos | place: Iran: Karaj | collected 2018-10
GATTACGGAACATCCGCAACTATAACAGGCGGAATATTTGTTGCCACAGGATTCTCTCAGATGGCATGCAATTTCGGAGACGATTCCACACAGGGTGCAATACTTTACACTTTCTCCGAGACAGTGAACGGAGGTGTGGCGGTTAAACTTCTCGATGCTGACGGAAATGAGGTCTTAAGCTATACACCGGCTAAAGAATACAATTCCGTCCTCATCTCTTCACCCGAGATAAAGGCAGGAAGTGACTATACAATTACCGCCGGCAACTTAAGCGAGACTATCACCATGGAGAGTCTTATCTACGGAGGTGGTCAGGGATTCGGAATGGGTGGCGGATTCGGCGGCCATAACGGAGAAATGAAAGGCGCCCTGGGTGATCCGGGTGGCGAGAATTTCGACCCGGACAATCTTCCTGAAGGATTTGAGAATATCACTCCCGGTGTAATGCCAGATGGCATACCGGAAGGCGAAGGAAACATGCCCGGTGGCGGTGCTATGCCCGGTGGCGGAAAAGAACGCCGGGGTGGCAATGGCGGCGAAAAAACAGCTCCGTCTGACGGCTCTTCGCTTTAGTCAAAACAATAAACACGCAAAGGACATCGGCCCACATGGATGATATGTGCGGCCGGTGTTTTTTTGTCTTTACTTTTTCGAACATCTGTTCTATTATCTAATTGAGGTGATGAAAGATGGTTATCGGATCAAAGGACAATTCCATAGAAGTTATCTGTCAGCACAGATTCGATGGAGGTATCATCCCTCTGCGCATCAGGCTGAAAGATGAGGACGGCGAATTTCAGACCTACACCGTTCGAAGTTACAGAGAACTTCATGTGGCCGACAAGAACAAGCTTCCAAGCGACATCGTCGTGTCCAGCAGGATCTATTCCTATGAATGCAAGATCATGGTATTTGCAAGAGAACGCATAGTAAGGATCTTCTACAATCTTAACGATGGCATATGGCGCATTCGCTATGAATAGTTTATATTTATATATAGATTTTCATAAGGAAGCTAAAGCGTATGTTTAATCTGAGATTCAAGCTTACAATTTTATTCAGTATATTTGACGCCTTTAAGGAGATTCCTCAGGCCAATAAGATGATTGCCGACAAGGACAGATATTCCCTTGAAGAGCGTTTTGCATATGCCAAACTCATAATGGACAATATGAGGAGGAAGGCAAGATGCGAGACAGATGTATACGGCAAGGAAAATATTCCCACTGACAGTAATTTCGTCATATATTCCAACCATCAGGGCAAATACGATGCTTTGGGTATACTGCTTGCATTGGAAAAGCCCTGCAGTGTTCTCTGGGCCAAAAAGACAGCCGATACACCCCTGAGCCGTCAAGTATGCGGACTGCTTGATGCGGTCGTGATAGATCTGGAGAATCCCAGAGATATAGTCAATTCCATTAAAGCTGTTAGCGCTCAGATAAAAGACGGCCGCAATATCCTCATATTCCCCGAGGGCGGTTATACAGACAATAAGAATAATCTTATCGAATTCAAAACCGGTTGCTTCTCTTGCAGCGTTCAGACGGGGGCGCCCATATTACCGGTGGCGGTATATGATTCCTACAAGGCCATGAACAGCAACACATATGAAAAAGTAAGGACTCAGGTTCATTTTCTTAAGCCCATATACAGAGAAGAATTTGAGGGGATGAACAAGAAGCAGTTGGCAGACTTTGTGAAGGGCCGTATAGAAGAAAAGATGAGCGAACTTAGAGCAGCAAAAGCATAGCGGGATATAACAGACATCATGATAGCAAACAGATTAAAAAACGGAAAGGTGTAAAACACCCTTCCGTTTTTGTATCTTTATTCTTTGAATTGCCTATACAGTATACTGTGACAGATCTGCGTTGATCTCGTCCGCATATTTGTTGAGGTTCTCTGATATGTTTGTAATACTCTCAGTCTCTCTGCGGATCATATTGCTTGCGGAAACGATTGAATTACTGAGCTCAAGTACTTCTGATATACTTGCTGTCTGCTCTTCTGTTGTTGCTGCGTTATTGGCAGCTACATCATTGATCTTCTCAATGCCGCTTACAATCTCACTGATTCCGTCCGTAGCCTTTGCTACATGTCCGTATATCTTGTCAAAGGACTCATTTGCACCGCCTACGGCATTCATACATGCTTCCATATCTGTTACGCATATTTCAGCCTTAGCACTGATATCTGTAATATTCTTTGTGATTCCTTCAACAAGTCTCTTAATATTCTCCGTAGCTTCCGAAGACTGGGTTGCAAGAGCTCCGACTTCTGTTGCAACAACTGCGAATCCCTTGCCCATCTCTCCTGCACGTGCGGCTTCGATCGAAGCGTTAAGGGACAGGAGGTTTGTCTGGTTGGAGATAGCACTGATGGTATCTGTAATACCCGTAACTTCTTCAATCGTCTTGGCTGTCTCACTGATAAGAGCACTCAGCTCGCCGATTGTTGCGTTCAGTGTATTAACGTTCTTGGTCATGCTGTCCATTCCGTCTTTACCGCTGGTAGATGCTTCAAGAGTCTCGTCACAGAGGATTCTTACTTCATCTGCGCTCTGAGCTAGGTTGCTTGAAGTAGCCGCAAGATCTGTAGCAGCTCTGGCAATATTGTCGATGGACGCGTTCATATCGTTAAGAGTCGTATTGAGTCTTTCAATTGACTCTCCCTGCTCACCGTTGGCATCTGCCAATGTATGAGAAATATCATAGCATTCTCCGGCACTGCCGTTCATGCTGCCCGAGATACCGGACAGGCTGTTAAGCGTACTGCTCATATTGCCTATGTAGTCATTAAGTCTCTCGGCAAGAGTTGTAATCTCATTATTTCCTTCAGGTGTAAGTCTGACTGTGAAGTCACCGTTACTGATATCCATGATACGCTCAGTAACTTTTGTAACGGGATTGATTGCTTTGTTGATAAGCATATATACCAATGCCGCAAACAGACCCATCAGAATGATTGCTGTTGCGAATGTTATCAGCATAACTCTCCACATCACATTACTCAGAAGAGAAGAAGGAACAGCACTTACAACTGCCCATGAGGTGCCATCGATATCTGTTGCAGTATACATCTGTGATCCTGCTGCAGACTTGGCTGTAACGACTCTGTCACCACCGGCTGTCGCACTCGTGTTAAGTGAATCAAATATTGGAGCAAGTCCCGCTGCAACAGGATCGGTTGTTCCGGAAAGATTCTGTCCGACGCTGTCTGCAACATTGCTCACCAATATATCCTTTGTCTCTTTGTTGATTATGTAATATTTGGTATCAGCTGACAAAGATGAGAAATTTGCGACTTTCTCAGATACTTTATCAAAATTAATGTCACTTGAAAGAACCACATCATCTGTAATCATTACCGCGCAGGCAAGACATGTCTTACCTGTAGACGCATCAACATAGGGCTCTGAAGAATATATCTCCCCTTTATTATCCAGGGCGCCCTGATACCATACTCTGTCTGTGAATACGAAATCAGCATCGGGTGTCCATCCGGATCCGTCCAAGAACTTGCCTGTCTTTCCATATCCGATATATATATCCTGAGAATCAGGATCCAGTTCCGTGAGTTTTAGAAGCATCTTCAATGCATCATCATATGACAGTTCGGGAGTATTTCTCAAAACATCCGCTGTCTGTCCCACTCTCTCTTCGATACTGCTCCACCAGCTTTGGATCTCACTTGCATATGTAGCCGATTCTCTCGCAAGTACATTGCTCATAAGGGACTGAATATTGTCCGCCGCCAATTTAACACTGATCTGAGTGATTATCACTATCATGATCGCAACATAGATGATAATCCTGTTTAGCAACGTCTTTTTAAGTGATGTTCTCTTTTTTGATTTCATTCCAAAGGCCTCCGTTTGTAAAATTTCCCCAAGATTTCCCTTTTTCATCTCTGAAAAATATATGTAATATTATAGCACAGGAATTGTATTAAAATCTATGCCAAATACTGTAAAATACTGCTTTTGTATATACAAATACCCCGGGCGAAATTATCATTTACGCCCGGGGCAACATCACTTTATTTTTAATTACTTCTCGCTGCTTCAATCAATCCCATAGATTTCCAGTCAAATACGCCTTCACCTTCAGCGTCCATTATGAATCCCGCTTTTGAATCATAGATACGGAATATATGCCAGCCATCGCTACCGTCAGTTATCTCAGTATATTTTACACCGTCCTCTTCAGTATATTCATTGAAACTTCCATCACCGTATTCTTTCGAACATAAGCTGACGTTTACAACATCATATTCACCTATTTCTGCCGTGAAATGATAGAGTTCCTTACCTGTCTTGATGTTGCCTTCCTTATCCAGATAATCTACATCATAGCTTGTTACCGTATAACCGTTCTTCTCGAATACTTCTGCCAGTTTCTTTAAAGTAGGGTTTGTTCTGTAATCGTAACTCTTGCTGTAAGGTCTGCCCTCATCGCTGTATTCTACGTCATCGGGAATTTCCATTCCGTTGAATCCGTAATTCACAAGAGCTTCCTCTTCTGTCAGGTCAAGAGTGAGATTGGGATCCCCCACAGGCTTGCCAACATGCTCTTCTTCTGATTCAGGCTCAACATATGTAGATACTACGCCATCTTCCGTAACCTGAATTTCCACAGTAGATGTATCTTTTTCTTCTTTCAATTCCGCTGCCTTTGAAGACAGAACCGTAACTGTACATATTGCAAATACTATAACAACTGCCGCCAGTATCTTCGGCACATTCTTATACTTGATCAGATTATTTACTCTCATTTTTATTTCCCTTCCATTATGATTGTCCCCGGCAAACGCCGCATATAATCCTCTGTTTATGCTGCTGCGTTCCATTGCGTGTTCCACCATAGACATACAGTAAGCTTTCTTAATATGCGAACCCATTGCATCGATGACATCCTCATCGCAACGCATCTCGAGATCGGAGCACATTCTTATAAAGCCCAGCCATACAAGGGGGTTGAACCAGTGTAAGCACACTGTCAGTACCCCTATGAGTCTGCTGATGTGATCCTTGTTCTTAATATGGGTAAGTTCATGCATATATATGTATGCTTCTTCCTTTTCGGATAAGCCTGCCTGCATATATACAGTGGGTCTTATGATTCCCAGTACAAATGATGTTTCTATAACATCAGACACATAATATGCCTTACCTTTCACTTTTCTGGCAGTTTTCAGGCCGACATGAAGCTTAATAGCCTTCACTGTGAGGTATGTAAGCATGGTTACGACACCGAGAGCCCAGATACAGAACATTACTGTTCTAAGGTTAAAGGCGGCCGCTTTTTCCACTGTGTCAGATACGGATGTCATCTGATGTGCATCCAATGACAAAGGCCTTGCAAGCGCCGCATCTACGGCAGGTCCGACCTGTGAGACGCCTGTATCTCCTGCCATATTTCTACCCAGTCCCGTTATGTTCATGAGACTGAATGTCATCCCGATATTCAAGGGACAGAGCAATCTCACGATGGGAACTATCCAGAAAAGACATGTTATCTTCTTTGGAAACTTTGCAAAGCACTTCCTTAAGATCAGCACCGCTATGATTGCAATGCTTCCGTATATACTCATTTGTACTAAATTAGTAAGTATTTTTTCCATATGGTATTCACCTTTTATCAGGATTATTTACTGTCCTCTGCTATATGAGTCTCGATGAGGTTGATAAGTTCATCCGCATCTTTCCTGCTGAGTTTTCCGTTACCCAGAAATGCATTGACAAATGCCGGAAGCGAGCCACCAAAAGTTCTTCTGACAACATGTTCGCTTTCATGTGACTGTATAGCATGTCGCTGCACTAATGCCTTTACGACTGAGTTGTTATTCTCAACAAGATTCTTCTCACAAAGCTTTCTTAACATCGTATAAGTGGTGGACTTTTTCCATGACAGTCCGCTCTCGCAAAGCTTTACAAGCTTGCCCGATTCAACAGGCTCGTTGTCCCAGATTATGTCCATCAGTTTATATTCGCTTTCGCACAACAATAAATCGTCCATATGATTTCTTTATGCCTCCTTATGTTAAGAGTCTTAGGTTGGTTTATAGCTATCGACCATCTTTAGTTTATAACTATAAACCAAATGTGTCAACAGTTTTTTTCAAAATTTTTTCAAGACCATAAGAATCCCCTCATCAGCGGTTTATCCGTAATGAGGGGATTCTTGATTTAACCGTTATTCTTTGATCTTAATTCGTCCCTGTCCGTATATATCGGAATAGTCTTCTCCGACTTCTCCTCCCAGGGATTCCGTAATGTAATCGATAAGAACCTGATTGTCCGACTTTACACAATCCTGCAATATCGGTGCTCCGTCAAACATGGTATATCCGTCACCGTTTTCCAAAAGCATATAATTGTGACCGGCAAGAGTGTATTTCTTATTTGGATCCAGCGGTTCGTCGCCTACTTTAACGTTGTCAATACGCCTCTTACCCTTGATACCGACATACATGGAATTCTCATCCTCTATACAAGGGCTATCTATGCTGCTGTCTATCTCATAAGTCAGTCCCGATACCTGTATAAAACCTCCGTTTTCATCCGGAACCTCCTTGCTGCCCCACTCAAGAGCATCAAGTATCTGCTGTCCGGTGACTTCTATAACACACAGCATATTGCCAAAGGGATGAACTCCTATGATGTCTCCGTATGTGATATCACCTTTTTTGATACCGACACGAATGCCTCCGCCATTTACAAAGGCTATGTCAGCTCCCGACTGATCCCTGTAGGCATCTGCAACCAAATCTCCCAGATTGGTCTCTGTCAAACGCACTATCCTGAGGGCTCTTCCGTTTGAATCCACCTTATTGGGATCATCCATCATAAGATCCGTCGAGGTAGATGCCACTACCTCATTCATTCCTTCCGATACTTCCTTCAGTGCCTCATCTACCTTTTTACCTATCTCATTATCTATAGCCAGAAGTTCCGGAGCTGATATGTCATTATTCCAGTTCCAGGCTCCCGTGTCATCTATTGTTCCGTCAGCTAAGATGTGGCTGTAACCTATTCCGGCAAGTTTGGTACCTACAGCTACCCTTGTCACATCTTCACCGTCCTTATTCTTCATGACTACCTTATCCGAATCATGACTGTGGCCGTCCAACACTACGTCTATTCCTGTTGTATTGGCTATCACATCCGCATAGGTCCAGGGCTCGCAATCAGCCTCGTTGCCAAGATGTGCCATGACATACACAAGATCCGCACCTTCCGCTCTGGCTGCATCCACTGCCTCCTGTACCGCGCTGTAGAGTTTTTCTCCTGTCTTGTCCTGCATGAAGCCGTATATATACTCACCTTTTTCATCCTTAAAATACCTGGGTGTGGATGTTGTTGGTGTAGTAGGTGTGGTGACACCTACGAAAGCAATCTTAAGTCCCGCTGCTTCTTTTATCACATAAGGCTTGAATACAAGCTCATCCTTGTGTGTGAAATTACAGCTTATATAAGGGAAGTCGGCCATCTCGGTCAGTTCAAAGAATCTTTCCATTCGATAATCGAATTCATGATTGCCGGGAATTGCAACATCATATCCCAGTTCGTTCATCAGATTTATGATCTTCTCTCCCTTGGAAATAGTTCCGATAACTTCACCCTGAATGGAATCTCCGTCATCTACGAGTATTGTCTCATAGCCATCTTTTTCAAGCTTATCTCTCAGCTGTGCAAGACCGGCATAACCGAATCCCTGATCTACGCCGCAGTGCACATCGCTTGTAAAAAGAATATAGATCTCATCCTTGGCAGCCTGAGCATCTGCCTCCGCTTCCGAACTGTCGCTAGCTTGTGCTTCGACGTCTGTATCCGACTCTGTCTCCGTTGCAGCGTCAGTAGTCGACTCAGTCTTTTCCACGCTGTCTGTCGTAGCCCCGGCCTCTGTCTTTCCGGCACAACCGACAGCCACTGCTGCTGTAGTTACAAACATAAGCAGCGACAATAAAATTGCCGCTGCCTTCTTAATACTTCCTGTTTTTCCTGTTAAATTACTTCCTAATCTTCTCACTTTGCTATCAATTCCTTTTTCATAATTTCTCCTCCGATTCTACAGCAGGCAATATCTGTCCGCCAATCCGTTAACTTAAGAACTTGCTGACAGTACTTATAAGTTTCTCGCCGTTAATGGGCTTGGGCAGATAACCGTTGGGTCTGAGAGCCAGGGCCGTAACAAGCTTTTCCTTCTCCCTGACACCCGTAAGGAAGACTATCGGAACATTCTTCACTTCACTGTCCATCTTACGTATATTCACATATACCATAGGTCCGTTTTCTTCGGGCATCTCATAATCCAATAATATAAGATCCACCTTCTTGTTTTCAAGGAACTTATATGCGATCTTACCGCTTATGGCAGATGCGATATCATATTCTTCTCCCAGATGGCCCTTAACAAGCTTAAGAACCATGGGGTCATCATCTACAACAAGTATTCTCTTACGATCCGCTTCTTTCTCCGGTTCATGTACCGGCGATGAAGATGCGGATTTATTGGAAGATCCACCCATATGAGCCTCCAGAGTTGCCCTTTTAGCGGCATTTTTCTCTGCTACTTCCTTAATCGTCTTCTTCAGATCTTCAACAGCAAGGGGAATGGCATAAATATTTGTAGCCATATATCCGCTTGTCTTCTGGAACAGATCACATTCTTCTTTATAACCTGCCACTATAAAAGACGTTCCCTTACGAAGGAAAGTATCTTTGTATCCCATGATCATCTGATAATCATCACGGTCTTCCTGCTGCACGCAATAGATAAACGCATCATACCTTATGGCATTAAGATGATTAATTATATCATCGGGACGCGTCGATGTTGTCATACATTCAAAATCATTGTCAAGCTGTAAGAATATATGATCAATAAGCAATTTGTTTTTTCCTGCAAGTAGAATTCTACAACTGTCCATGTTGTCTCCTTATCCCCTTAATATCTCATCCATAAGTCTGCCGCATTCATCCGTATCAAGATTATCTATCGCTTTGTATAACTGCTTCACCTTATCTGCAACACTCTCCGGATATGAATACTTCTTCATCTCTTCTCTCACTTCTTCCATTCCGTCCATATCCAGATTATCACATGCGATATTAAGTTTATCCGCCAGTTCCTTAAGTGTCTCAGTATCTATCTCGGTAACTGAGGTCTCTTCTTCCGTCTTAAAATACGGGGCAAGCTTGCCAAGCAGATCTCTGTAGTCATTCATCAGCTTGTCCTGACTGCCTCTGATAGTATCCAGATCTCCTTCATTGCCGGCTTTTTCAAGATGCTCAGCCATATCACCCAATTTCATGGCACCAATCTGTCTGGAAGCAGACTTAATGGCATGTACCTTAATTGTATAATCCTTCCAGTCTTCTGAATTGTAGGCCTTTTCTATTGCATCCGCCTTATCGGCTCCCGACCTGTAATACTCCTCGACTATCTTATGATAGAGAGTGACATTGCCGAGATTCTCTATGGCTGTACTGCTGTCTAAGAAAGGATAGATTATGTCTGAACTGTCGTCCTGTGACGTCACATTCATAGTTCCGGAGGCAACGGTTCCTGCTTCTTTTATTTTGTAATCAGGCAGCCAGTATCTTACCACCGACATCAGAATTCTTACATCAATAGGCTTGGCAACGAAATCGTTCATACCGTCTTCTATGAACATTTCTCTGACACCTTCCATTACATTTGCAGTCAACGCAATGATAGGTATATTCGCTGCATCAGGTATTGTGTCTCTTATAATACGGGTTGCTTCTATTCCATCCATCTCCGGCATCATATGATCCATGAAGATGATGTCATATTTCTCTTTCTTAACTTTTTCTATTGCTTCCTTACCGCTCAGTGCTTCTTCACACTGCATACCTGTAGACTCAAGTAAGCCTCTGGCGATGGTAATATTAACATGGTTGTCGTCTACTATAAGCACTTTAGCGTCCGGTGCCGTGAAGTCAACCTTGTAGTACTCAGCCTCTTCCACCAGTTCTCTCTCTTCTACACCGTTAAGTGCAGCCAACATAGCCAATGTGGTCAGCGGCCTTCTCATGATGTGCAGATTATCCTGCTGGGGTCTGAAATCCGAATCAAGGTCAACAAGCATTACTCCGATGACATTCTTGTTTTTGTTCAGGAAGGCCTTCATCTTTTCATCATATGAATAAGGCTCAAAGAATATATAGTCATTCTTGCCGGATGCAATATATTCATCAACCGAGAAGATATGTCTTGTCTCAACAGCCAGCTTGTTCGTCTCAGAGATGAATTTCTCCACCATAATAATGTCATCATTGACAACATATGCGCACTTATTTGCCGCATCTGTAACCACTACGTCAAGGCTGGGGTCAATAACCTTCTGCGGAATACTGAAATAGAAGTCCGAACCCTGACCGTACACACTGCTTACTCCAATGCTGCCACCCATTGCCTCGGCAAGACTCTTGGATATGGCAAGTCCCAGTCCTGTTCCTTCAACAGCCCTGTTACGTTTGGAATCAACCTGAACGAAGTTCTGAAACAGCTTTCCAAGATCCTCTTCCTTAATACCGATTCCGGTATCGGTCACATGATAAGTGAGCATAAGCTCATCATCCGAAGTCTTGTCGCAGGTCAGCTTAATGCTTACTCTGCCTTCTTCAGTGAACTTGATGGCATTATTGGCCAGATTGATAAGAATCTGCCTTATGCGCATGGCATCGCCTTCTAAAAGGTGCGGCAGATTGACATCCACATCAACAAAAAGTTCTATGGGCTTATCACCGATTCTTGTAACGAGCACGTTGGCTATATCGTGAATCTCAGACATGGGCTCGTAAGGAGCATTTACTATCTCCATCTTGCCTGCTTCAATCTTGGAGAAATCAAGGATATCATTGATTATATTTAACAGGTTACGACCGGAATTCTGTATCTGTGTAATATAATCGGTAACCTTAGGCGAAAGATCTTCCCTGAGGGCAAGTTCTGCCATACCGATAACCGCATTCATAGGAGTACGGATCTCATGAGACATATTGGCAAGGAAATCAGACTTCATCCTTGCCACTCTTTCAAGCTCTTCGTTGGTCTCTTCCAATGCAAGCAGTCTCATAACAGACTGGGTCGTATCATGCAATATATATATAGTACCGAAGGATAATCCTTCACGCCCCAATACATTCTTTTTGATATTGAAATACACCTTGGAACCGTCGTCTCTTACATATTCTCTGACATGAGCATTCACGACCTTCACCTTCTGCTCTATCCACTCATCTAGCTTGTGTATGTCACGGAAGTCTTCTATCTCCTCTTTGGTGAATGTGTTCTTCAGAAGATTATTCATATATATAGGATCATCGTATTCGTCATAGAGCACGAATCCGTCAGTCATCTCATTTGCAAAGGAATCGAGGGACCAGTTCCTGAGTCTGATAGTCTGGTAGTGATTGACGTAGTAATGCCACACAAATATCACAACACTGACACTCGTTCCCATTATCCACGCCGGCAATTTATAGATAAAGGTGGCGAATTCCGGGAGAAGATAGACTATCTCACAGACAATGATAACGATATATCTGATACGGAAAAGCTTGTCCGAACGCCTGCAACAGTTAAAAAGCTGCACAAGCATAATGACTGCCTCAATAAGCATAGCTATGTAATATCCCTGCAATCCGATTATCGGCGGAATGCCCGCAGGAGTCTCAGCCACCCACCATGTACGTCCAAAGAAGATATGTTTGGCCATGTTAAAGACTCTTCGGCCGTTTACAGTACTTAAGATAATGACAGTCTTATATATGGATGTAACAAACACCGGAATCATATAACGCTTGAAATGTCTGAACCTGCTCATACCCGCAACAGTCCAGACCGCGCCAAAATAAAGCCAGGCCTGGGAAACAAAGAACACGATCAGGCCAACCCTTATCTGAGCAACATTGTTCCCCCTGAGCAGGGTGGAACAAAGGATATTGCTGGATACTCCGAGCAATTCCATGAATATAAAACCGTAGTTACGTCTCTTGACTCTTATTGTATCGATAAGGCAAAACAGCGATACAACAGATACTAACGTTAAGACAATTATCAATCCCATAAATGAACCTTAATCATTCCTTACAATCAACCCATATGTGCTATTTTATCTCGTTAAGAAGTTTTACATCATACATGTCTGCAAACAGGTCAGCAGCCGATGATGTTGCATCTTTGAATTCTTCAAGATTGGGATAAGTAACAACCATTCCCTCTTCTTCAAGCTTGCTTATGTACTCTTCCGTCTGAGTCTTCACAAGTTCTCTGTCTTTAGCCTGTGCCTTGGCTGCAGCATCTGTCAGAATCTTCTGATCCGATTCGGACAATGAATCCCATATATCCTGTCTGATGACAAAGAGCATAACGTCATAACTGTGATTGGTAATTGCAAGATTCTTCTGTACTTCATACAGCCCGTTGTTGTATATAACGGGTATCGGGTTCTCCTGTGCGTCAAACTCGCCGTTTTTAAGAGCATCCTTAAGCATGGTAAAATCAAGGACCTTAGGGGTTGCTCCCAAAAGCATCATAGTCTGCATAACGATCTGATTCTCCGGCGTACGGATGATCATTCCTTCCATATCAGATACCGAATTCACGGGGCCATACTCCTCAGTGGTCGTAACGCATCTGAAACCGTTATCGTAATGCCCAAGGACTTTGATATTGCTCTTATAGAGCTCTTCTTCGGCCGCTGTCTCCGTAGGTCCGTCCACGAAAGCCCATGCTTCATCAAAATCATCAAATAAGAACGGAAAAGCTGATATACCTACGTCCGGGTCATAATTGGCAAAATTGCCCGCACTTGATGCAGTAATATCCACATAACCGTTAACAATGCCGCTTATCAGTTCGGAATCCGCTCCCAATTCTCCGTCGGGATGAATCTCCACTGTAATCCTTCCCTCAGTAGCCTTCTCTACTTCTTCTTTAAAAAGCTCGGTAGCTACCACTCTTGGATCTGATGCACCGGTTGAAAAACCCGCCTTGAGAACAAGGGTATCTCCGCTCGCTCCGTCTGCTGATGATCCGCATCCGCTGACAGCAAGCCCAAGGCATACAACTGTTGTCATAATCGCAATAGCTTTTAATCTCATAAACACTCCGTTCCGGGTGTCTTCACACCCCTCTTACTACAACTAAAAAGGTGCAGGCTGATACCATCGTTAACAACCTCCACCTTTACCCATTATACTAACCCAAAATGCGTGAAAAATCAATATTTTCTGACTATTAATCATTCTGCGTATGCAACTTCCGCGAAGCCCGTAATACAGCCGTGCAAGCGACGTGGTATAATCAAGGTGGAGTATTGAAAAGAACATCAGGGCAGGCCAAACATGTACCTTATCACAGCGTATTTTGATGAAAAGACAAACGATATACTTAGGCGTCACATAGATGAGATTGCACGGATCACAGGCAATACGTATATGACAGACAACCATGTGCCGCCACATATGACACTATGTGCCTTGGAAGCAAGGAATGTGGATGTACTCACGCCCGGTTTCAAAGAATTCGCCGAAGCGTCAGAAAAAGGCGAAGTGATAATAGCTTCAGTCGCGGAGTTTTTCCCTTACGTAATGTATGCTGCTCCCGTTCCGAATAATTACCTTATGGACATATCGAAGCGGCTGAATAACATATATGGGGATCTGCCGGAGGTATCCGTAAGCAGATATTATTCTGTAGATCACTGGCTGCCTCACATCACACTGGCAAAGAGACTGGATGAAGAACAAATGCTTAAGGCCCTAGAGATAATGAGATCATCATTTACTCCAATTAATGCCGTGGTAGGCGAAGTGGGACTCTCTGAGGTCAATCCCCACAGGGACGTTCTCCGCATAAGTCTCTGACTGATTCGCACATAAAAAAATAAGCAGCTGATATTCCGAAAATGATATCAGCTGCTTTTAATATTGACGTTAGCACCATTTATACGCTTTTTCTGCGATCCAAACCGGTCTCCTTATAATAACGGTTTTTGTCATCATACATCTCTTTTTCCGCAACGCCGAACAGCTCCATAGGCGGGTAGGCATTACCATATGCATATCCCACGGAAGCAATCCTGTCGTTCCTGCTGATCGCAAGTCTGAGTCGTTCCTTGAATTCGTCAAACTCTTCCTCTGAAATATCAAATAGCAAGACCGCAAACTCATCTCCGCTGATTCTGCATATTGATCCGCAATCCCTGAATACTTTTCTTAATATATCTGCGAATTTCTGTATATAGGCGTCTCCTGCAGCATGGCCGAAATTATCATTCCTATACTTAAGCGCGTTCAAATCACAGAACACAATTCCCAGGTCTTTATGATTGACAGCCTGATCCAAAACATCATTAAAACCACGACGATTAAGCAATCCCGTTAAAGTGTCGGTAGATGAGATTTCGCTGAGAATCTGTTCTCTGAGACACACATCGTTAATCTCCTCACGACGAACAAAAGTGTATATTGTGGCACATGACAGTGCAGTTCCCAAATATGCCAGTTGTAATTCATCCGAGAAAAGAAGTATAACCGCAGCGATTAATGGAAAAAACACGAAAGAACCGAGTACAAAGGTCATTCTTCTTCCCAAACTTTTTGCAAAGAAAAACAAAAGAAAAAGGACAAACACTACACCGAATATTGGCATAATCATTATAATATCACACCATGGTCCATAGGCAAGATGATTGTCTACGACTGTAAAAAACTTGCCGTTACAGGCACCTACAATAATCCATATGATATTAAGACATGAATAAATCAATATAGGATATATAGGTTTGAATGATATCTCTCTTGTCCATCTGATTACCGTAATCATATAAACGGAGAAAAGTGATGTACAGACAAGGATAAGAGAAAAAGCCATTATATTGACGATCGTAAGGATAACAGCGTTCATCTGATGCTCATCCGCAATATAGCTTAGCGCATCAAAAAGAAGACCAAACGTTGTGCACAGAGTAAAGTAAAAGAATACTCTCTGTCCTTTTTCGTCCTTTTCGGCTTTAGAACGAAGGCTGCCCAAGATAATCACCATGAAAAAAATACTGACGATCTCAGCAAATGCAATCCTCAAAGACATATGAATTCCCCCCAGAAATCAACAACCTGACTATTCTTTAATTTTACTAAAGAATTTACATTTTGCATATAGTAAGTCGTAGTAGTTATGTTATTTATGCTATTCCTCTCCAAACAGCCGGACAACCTGATAATCATGTCCTGTCGCCGGTATAAATCTGTCAACTATATCCGATGTCTTTATCTTAAGGCTGGATGTACATACACAGGGGTGGCAGCCGATATATTCACCCGTAAGCACATCCTCATCTATCAACAGCTTAACAGCCTTCTCCTTGTCATTCATCAGCCCCATGATGCTCACAGCACCGGGCTCGATATCAAGATATTTAAGCATATCCTCCGGATCGGCAAAAGAGAGTCTGGAAGAATTGATCTGTGCCGAAAGCTCTTTGGTCTTGAACTTCTTATCTCCCGGCATCATTAGCAGATAGAAGTCAGTCTTCTGTCTGTTACATAAAAAAAGATTCTTACAGATAGTCACATTCAGGATCGCGTCTATTTCGTTGCAGGCTTCCATGTTGTCAGCCCTCTCATGGTCTGTTCTCTTATATTCGATCCCCAGATCGTCAAGATAGTCATAGGTCCGCACTTCTCTCGGCAGTCTGCCTTCAATATCCTTTGGCCTTCCGTCATATAATTCCATAGTTATGCTCTTTCCCGGAGCTCATTAAATAAACTAAAAGAGCTCCTTTAATTTCTTTTTGTATTATATCTGCTCGCAAAGTTTAAGTCTACAAGAGCTTAGTTATTCCATCCACAAGCTTATCTATCCGGTCCCCGGAATTGCCTATTCCATCTCCAAGCTTATCTGTTCCGTCCCCTGCTCGCTTTTTTGAGATATTACGGAACTCCCCGCTCATATGCATGCTTGTTCCGTAAAATAGTGCAAGTTTTCAGCGTTATGTCAACCATTTTCCCTCTTGGGGTTGCTTTTATGGCCAATTCTCGCTTTATATGTCCCCAATATAGCCTAAATTTACGGAACAACGCCCTGATAAAACACATAGTTCCGTAAAAAAGCTAATTGGGCAGCTTTTTCAGTTAACATAACATCCAATCACAGATCTTCCTCCCGACAAAAGAAACTATATTTACGGGACAATAGCCTGATTTGCTATGCCGTTCCGTAAAATAGCGCGAGCTTTCAGCGTTATGTCAACCATTCTCTCTTTGAAATCCGGGCCCACGTTCTGAGAACCGCATTCATAGGCCGCTTCGCGCCCTATTTCATCGCGGGACTTCGTCCAACAGGAAAAAAGAAAGACTCGGATGAGAATGCAAGCATTCATCCGAGTCTTTATTTTCTTCTGAGTTCTCAGAACTTTCGCGCAGCTCGTAGCGGAATCGAACCGCTGATTCTGCCGTGAGAGGGCAGCGTCTTAACCGCTTGACCAACGAGCCATATCAAACACTCTCATTGCGCGTGCTT
>JAEEGH010015478.1_pt1 | contig 16559 bp, 13 predicted proteins | sample 9134181 | NCBI WGS metagenome assembly JAEEGH01 (sample SAMN16246544, study PRJNA631951) | gut metagenome | biome: gut microbiome; feature: rumen; material: DP-attached | host: Bos | place: Iran: Karaj | collected 2018-10
CCTTGCCATTGGTAGGTGAGCTGGTCGCTGCTGTTGTTGGTAACAGTAAGTTGCACCTGTGCATTCGGGCAGATGATGTGTGATGGCGTGAGGCTGTAGTTGAACCTGTGTATTGTTACTCTCACCTGACCGGTTGCGTAGGTGTTGCATTCCGATTCGCGTACCCTGACATAGTAGGTGAGGCTATTTTCTGGCGAAACATCAACAGTTTGTTCTGTAGAGAATATTGATGAGAAGTTCGGGTCGGCAGACCATTCCCAAGCTACGGCATTTCCTGTCGGGAAAACTTGCAGTGTGGCGGTTCCGCCAGGACATATTGTAGTGTCGTTCGAGGTGGTAAGTCCTACATCTGGGATTATGACATTGACGGTCTGGGTTACTGTATCATTGCAAACCCCATGAGCAACAAGCGTGTAAGTTGTTGTTTGTGTCGGTGTCACACTTGGGTTTTGTATGTTTGGATTGCTAAATCCGCTTCCTTGTATCCATTGGAAAGTTGTGCCATCCGGGTAGTCGGTTTCGGGTCCGATTATTACGCTTTCGCCTGGACAGCTAGTAATGTCGTCGAGGTTCGATGGACTTGGTGATACAACGGTTATTGTTCTGCGTATTGTGTCGGTCATGTTGCAGCTTGCAGGGTCACGCGCAACTAGTGTTACAATGTATGATCCTCCATTGGTATAGGTGTGTGATGGGTTAGTTTGTGTCGATGTTGTACCATCGCCAAATTCCCAAAGGAAGGATGTTCCCTGCGAGGTGTTTTCAAACTGCACATTGTATGGGGCGCATCCAACAGGCACAGGGTTGAAGTTTGCTTCGGCAAGATTTTCTATTATTCTGATTTTGAATACCGCATTGTTGCAGTTTGTCGAGTTGTTGGATGTAGACCACACATCCGATGGACTTGCCGGGAACATTTGGCAGCCGCCGCAGCTTGCACACACCGACTGTATTATATGTCCCTTCTTGTCGAAACGGCTAGTGCCGCCATCTACATGGTCGCGACCAGATGCACTGCAGCTTGTGTATCGAAGTTCGCCGAAGAATGTTGCATATTCGAGTGCGCTTACATCTTCGTTAAGCACAAGCACATAGAAGTCCATGCCATCGGTTGTGTCCTGAATAGCATCAGCGGTTACCTGCATGTTCTTTGTGCCAAATTCCTGATCCCATGTGTAGTAGTGTGCTTGAGCATCGTAGTAGTTGAACGGCCATTCGCGTCCCCAGCCCGATAGGTAAACCCTGTTGCAAACATCTACGGCAAAGGCTGTTATCGAAATGTTAGGCTTGCCAGTGTTTGTGCCGAATTGTGTCGACCATTCAACGCTGGTAAGGTCGTTGTTGAATTTTGTAATGAACTGGCCGCTATTTGCGACATAGTATCCTGCATTTTGTACTAGAGTTGTTCCACCGCATTTCGTTTGTCCGCATATATAAACCTTGTCGTTGCGGTCGGTGCGAACGAAGTAGGCGTTGTCGTAGGAGGACGAACCGAAGAAGGTTGATGTCAGCAGGAAAGTCCCGTTGTGGGCTATCTTTGCGACAAAAGCATCGGTACTTCCACCATTGAAGGTTTGGTTATATGCATTTGCGGTCGTTGGGAAGTTTGATGATGTCGTTCCGCCAGTCACAAATACGTTTTCATTATTGTCGAGCGAGACGCTGAATATTGCATCGTCCTGCGAACCGCCAATGTACGAACTCCATGCAAGTTGTGAAAGGTCGGGGCTAAGGGCGAATACAACGCCATCCTGACCACCGCCATGTGTTGGCTGAAAGCCTTCGTTTATGCCTTGTGGAAAATCGGATGAGAAAGTGTTTGTGCCAACATAAATGTATGATTTGTTGCTTACGACAACTTCTCCTCGGGCTCCATCACCGTAATTGTAGTAAAGCGAGTCGTTGCCGTGCATTTCAACATAGTTTATGCCAGTGTTCGGGTCGGGGAGAGTGTATGATGCCTTGAAGTTAAGTCCATCGTTGCCAGTACCGCCTATGTAGGTGCTCCCAAGTAGTTGAGAACCGTCTTCCGAAAGTTTGGAAACGAAAATGTCAACGCCGCCGTGGAAACCTATGACATTGTCGTAGGTTACGCTTGTTCCGCCGTTGAATGATCTGTCGTAGGCGTTTGCCGTGGTGGGGAAGTCGGGAGAACCAGTAGTTCCCATGATTACAAGCTGGTTGCTTTCAGTAGCGACTAAGCTATGAGGCATTTCCTGACCGTTGTGTCCGCCGAGGTAGGTTGCGTAGATTCTGCTTGTGCCGTCCGAATTGTACTTTATGATACCTATGTCGCAACCTTCGAGGTAGCTTGTGGCGTTGTCAGCCCATGGAGTTCCGCCAGCGTAGTTGACCTGATATGCGCCAGTGGAGGTGGGGTAGCCTGTTGAAAACACAATTCCGCCCGAGAATACATTGTCGTTGTAGTCGAATGTGGCGGTAAAGCCCCAGTTGTCGCCAGTGGAACCAGTGTAGGTCGAGAATACCAGAGATGGGTCGATTACAAGGTCGTAGTTTTTGTCGTAGCTTTCCGAAAGTTTGTACCCGACAATGTTTTTGCGCAATATATATTCGCAACTGATGTTTATGGTATCGCCGTTTATGATTTGGTAAACCTTTGGCGTGTATTCCATTATGTCGCGTATGGTAGTGTGGGCAATCAGAACACCATCTTTTACTTCAATGCCATCCGTACCAATGTATTCGAGTTGAATGTCCTTGTAGTTTCCGCCTGGATGCACAACAAAGTCGTACTTCATGCCTCTGCCATCGGATGAGTAGTGTATGTCGATGTTGTTGTATATGCCGGAGCATTCCACCTCACGGAATTTTTTTACCTTCGATGCCCATTTCGATTCATCGTTGCCGATGAAGTAGTTGCTGTAGTCGCTTGTGGCGTGGTTGCTAGTTATGTCCTTAGGCTTTTTTGCATTGCGGAATGTCACTTTGTATGCGTGTCCGCGACCGATTGAATTGTCGTCATGCCATTCGTACTCATCATGGGCGTGGGAGTGGTGTCCCATTTTGATGTCGGTAATGTTGAAAGTAAAGCCGTTGTCCTCGATGAAAAGTGCGCCATCGTTGAGTTCCATCTTGAACTTCACATTTTCGTGCCACTGACCTTTGTTTTCGATGAACTCGTACTGTGCGAATATAGACTTGCATTGCAGCAGTATTGCAATGGTTGTTATTAATATAAGGTGTATTCGTTTCATCAAAATGAGCCTCTGCAAAAAATCGGTTAAAGATAATGCTTTTTATTTGAAACAAATAACAATTTGTAAAAAAAAGTTTTGCATTTGTAATGCGCAATTATGAAACTTGATTTTATGATTTGCATAAATTTGTGTTTTGTACAGCAGTGGTGTAATTATGTCTTTTATGAGGTTATATCGCTGATACGCAACAAAAAAGGCGGAATCATTTTCCGCCTTTTTCGGTATAAAGTATTGTGTGGATTATTTCTTCAGCAAATCTACGCTGCGTTCAACGAACTTGCTTAACGATTCGCCCTTGAGCAGATTGTTTGCAAGCAATGCAAGGTCGAACAGCTGGCTGACAATCTTCTGGCTCTTGCCGTATTCCTTGTAGAGGTCTCTGCGTTTGTCATCGTTCTCGTTAATTTGCTTGCGCAAATCATCAAGACGATTCTTTTCCTCAACTGGCTTTTCGTCCTCTGTCTTGTACTGCTTCATCTTTTCGTCAAGCGCGTTCTTCTCGGCTTTCAGCTTGTCGGCTTCGGCGTTGATTTCGCCACGCTTGTCGGCGGTTGCCTTCTCCAAGTCCTTGCTTATGCCAACGATAAGCGGATGGTTGGTGTTGACGATAACCTTGTAGTCGTCAGGCATGTCGCGGTAGAAGTTTGTTCCGCCACTGAAAGCCGACATATCCTTCATACGACGCATGAACTCTTCGCGGACAATCACTACTGGCATATCTTCGGGTGACATGCTGTCGCTTACAACGTAGAAGCGCTTGTCTTCGGGAGTTACGCCCTGGAATGCCCACTTGATGTCGTCCTGCTCGTTTGCACCAAGAACCGACTCAATCTTTTCTTCCTTGCGGATAAGGTTGTCGATAATGTCTGAATCGACACGGACAAAATGGCACTCTCCGAACTTCTGTTCAAGGAAATTGATGAAATGAATGTCAAGTTGACCGTCCATCAGCAACACATCGTAGCCTTTGCCCTTGGCTGCCTGAATGTACGAATACTGGTCTTCGACATCGGTTGCGTAGAGGTAAACGAGCTGTTTGTCCTTGTCGGTCTGTTCTGGTTCAATCTTCTTCTTGTATTCCTCGAATGTAAAGTATTTGCCTTCGGTGTTCTTGATGAGAGCAAACTTTTCAGCCTTTTCGTAGAACTTTTCGTCAGACATCATACCAAACTCAATGAACAACTTTATGTCGTCCCATTTCTTTTCGAACTCGCTGCGGTCGTTCTTGAAAATCTCGGCAAGACGGTCGCCAACCTTTTTGGTAATGTGGCTCGAAATCTTCTTTACGTTGGAATCGCTCTGCAGGTAGCTTCTTGAAACATTCAACGGGATATCTGGTGAGTCAAGAACGCCGTGCAACAACATAAGGTATTCTGGAACAATGCCTTCAACCGAATCGGTAACGAAAACCTGATTGCAGTAAAGTTGAATCTTGTTCTTGTTTACATCGAGGTTCGACTTGATTTTCGGGAAGTATAGGATACCAGTCAGGTTAAATGGATAATCGACGTTCAGATGAATGTAGAACAGCGGTTCTTCGAAGTTCATCGGGTAAAGTTCGTGGTAGAACTTCATATAGTCCTCATCCTTGAGGTCGGTCGGTTTCTTTTTCCAAGCAGGATTTGTGTCGTTAATGATGTTATCCTCGTCGGTTTCCTGCTCTTTGCCGTCTTTCCATTCCTTTTTCTTTCCGAAAACTATTGGAACTGGCAGGAATTTGCAGTATTTCTCAAGCATTTCCTTGATTCTGTTCTCTTCGAGGAACTCTTCCGATTCGCTGTCGATGTGCAGGATGATGTCGGTACCGATTTCGGGCTTTTCAGTTTCTTCGAGAGTGTATTCGGGGTCGCCGTTGCACTCCCAGCGAACAGCCTGAGCACCGTCGCGGTACGACTTTGTGATGATTTCAACCTTTTCGGAAACCATAAACGACGAGTAGAAACCGAGACCGAAATGTCCGATGATGGAATTGGCGATGTCCTTGTACTTGTCGAGGAAGTCGCCAGCACCCGAGAATGCAATCTGGTTGATGTACTTGTCAACTTCTTCGGCGGTCATACCTATGCCGTTATCGCTGACGGTGATGGTCTTTGCGTCCTTGTTAACCGATACCTTTACTTTAATGTCGTCGGTATTTCCTTTGTATTCGCCCGACTGCGACAAGGTTTTAAGTTTCTGACTTGCATCTACTGCGTTTGATACCAATTCCCTGAGGAAAATTTCGTGGTCTGAGTATAAGAACTTCTTTATTACTGGGAAGATGTTTTCGGTGGTTACACCAATATTTCCTTTATTAGCCATAGTTTTAATTTTTTTAGTTTTGCCTCTGTTTGGTCAAATGTCATGCCATCGGGAAAATGGTGACAAATTGTCAGAGAAGGAGAAAAGAGCTGACGAGCTTACGTGTTTTTAAATTTCTGTTGGTTTGAAGTTGTTGGTTGTTGAGTTAAAACGATCAAAAACGGTTTCAAAAAAAGCTAAAAGGTTTTTCTATCCAATTATTGATGCAATAATGAAATGTATAATTGCAATTGTCATAATGGTTGCTGCGATTATGATTGCAATTTGTAAGTTACGTTTGCTTTTTTTTAGTTCGTATCGGCTAATGATTCTGTTGATAGTCGGACCAATTTTAAAATATAGCATTTTGTCGTTTTTCACGTATGCGTCTGGGCGTAAATCGCTTGATGACATTTTTAGTTCGCGGTTGTCGTTGTCGGTAAGTACAACAACCGATATTTCCTTGTCGATATTTTTTATCATAGGCAGGATTTCGACCACCGACTTGGTGTTAAGGCCGTGGCTTATAATCATGTCGTTGATAATCACAAACGTGAAGTCTTTGTTGTTGTGTTCTTTCAAATGAGTCAGGAACTTTTGTACTGATGAAAATGTACTAAGCTTATATTCGTGTTCGAATGTGAAGTTGCTCTTGAATTCTTCGAGAAACAGCAAGTCGTTGTCCACAACGTATATTTCAATCAAATTTGTGTTTTTCATCGGTTTAGAAGTCGTGAGATACGCCTCTTTTCTTTATTCTGTTGACCAGCGTGTTTTTCTGGTAGTTTATTGCAATTTCAGGGTTTATGTTGCTTTCGAGCATCCAGCGTCCTCCTTTGAATTCGAGAGCATCGAACGACATGTCGGGACCATAATATTGGTACATGTCCTTGAATCTGTCTTCTGAAGGAGACAGGTGGTCGATAACAATAATCTTGTGCTTTTCGTTGTAGCGCAGCAGCATTGTGGCGCGGTCGGCGTATTCGAATATAAGTCTGCTCGAAATCATCCTGTCAACCTTGAACATTTTCTTTTCGAAGACAGGAATTCCTCTCTTTGTGAACGCAAGTACTTCTATGATTTTCCTATTGATTAGGTTGTCGGCGCCGTCCCAGCCAATAAGCGTATAGTAGGTGCGCGAGTTCCAGTTGTTGGTTATGCATTCGTAGTATATACATCCGTACCATTCAGAGGTCGTGTAGTATTCCAGGTCTTTTTGTGTTTGTGGCGCATGCGTGTTCTTGTTGCGTCTGTCGTACAGACCATATACTTTTATTTTCCCGTTTGCTTTCTGCTGGACGAATCCGAAATATTTGAACAGACCGTCGGAGTAGCAAAGATTCCATGTGTATATCCTTAGTGCGTTGTCGCTCGACTTGAGACACGACAAGTATTTTATCGAGTCGATTGGGTGGTCGAACGATTCGGGGTTGCGAAGAAACTTGTCAAGAGTTTCGATAATGTCCTGATTGAGGTCTTCTTTTTGTTCGTCGGAATTTGTTTGCGAAATTTCCGTAAAAAGGTTATTTATGGAATCAACTACAGCCTTGAATGTCAAATTATTCTTTGATATTCCAAGGAGTGGCGTGATTATCAGTAATATGACTATTATAAACCTTTTCATTAACTAGTGAAATTTGGCAAAAGTAATGTAAAAAACTTACTTACAAAAAAAATATTATAATCTGTCACAATTTTTTTTGCAAAAATTGTTCCATGTTGATGCTTGGTATTTGAAGTTTTGTTTTGAAATTTTCACTTTTTTTTCTTCAAAATCTGTAGTTGAGACATTTTTTTTATTAACAATGAAAATATTTTTTTGATATTCAAAATGATATGTGTGGGAAAAAAAATAATTATTGTTATTGTTGTGAAATGCAAAAGACTTAACTTGCAATGCTAAAATATTTGTGAAGAGGTATGGCATTTTTTTCTTTTTTACAGCAGGAGATCGCGATGGATCTCGGAACTGCAAATACAATAATAATTCACAACGACAAGATAGTCGTTGACGAACCATCTATAGTCGCAATCGAGGAGAAGACAGGCAAGTTGGTCGCAGTAGGCGACAAGGCTCGCCAGATGCATGGCAAGACGCACGAAGGATTGAAGACGATACGTCCGTTGCACGACGGAGTTATCGCCGACTTCAACGCTGCCGAGCTTATGATTCGCGGTATGATAAAGATGGTGAACAAGAACAGAAATTGGATAAATCCGTCGCTGAAGATGGTTATCGGCGTGCCGTCGGGAAGCACCGAAGTCGAACTTCGTGCTGTACGCGACTCGTCGGAGCATGCAGGCGGACGTGAGGTTTATATGATATATGAACCAATGGCTGCCGCAATCGGTATCGGAATGGACGTAGAGGCACCGCAGGGAAACATGGTTGTCGATATAGGTGGTGGTACAACCGAAATCGCAGTAATATCGCTTGGCGGTACTGTTGTAAAGAGTTCGGTACGTACTGCGGGCGACGACTTTACAAACGACATCGTAGAGTATATGCGTCGTCAGCATAACATCAGGGTGGGTGAAAGAACTGCAGAGGCTATCAAGATAAATGTTGGTGCTGCAATTCCCGAACTCGATAACCCGCCAGCAGAATATATTGTAAGAGGTCCTCACCAGATGACTGCTCTGCCGTTGGAAATTCCTGTGTCGCATCAGGAGATTGCACATTGCATCGACCGTTCGATCTCGAAGATAGAGCAGGCTTTGATGTCGGTTCTCGAACAGACACCACCGGAATTGTATGCCGACATATTTACAAAGGGTATATTCCTCACAGGTGGCGGTGCTTTGCTGAGAGGTCTCGACAAGCGTCTGTCCGACAAGACAAATATTCCAGTCCATGTATCCGAAGATCCTCTGCATGCAGTGGCTCGCGGTACGGGCATTGCTTTGAAGAATGTAGACAAGTTCCAGTTCTTGTTGAGATAATTTCTAGCGATGAGAAATCTGCTCGACTTTGTCGTTAAATACGCATATTTCATTCTCTTTATACTGCTCGAGGCTTTATGCCTCGTGCTGTTTTTTTCTGCAAATCCATACCAGAGGTACGAGTTTGCCACATCGGCCAACGTGGTTACTGGAGCTATTGCCGAGAAATGGGCTGGAGTTGTTCAGTATGTAGGGTTGTCGGAAGAGAATGAGGCACTAAAAAAAGAAAATGCCGACTTGCGCAACCGTCTCGAGGCATATAGACGGAGCAGCATTCCGGTATTAGGCAAGAAATTCGAATATATTCCTGCCTCTGTTATATCTGCTACGACAAATAGAGAGAAAAATACCATAACTGTAAATGCTGGACGTAATGCAGGTATGGAAACAGAAATGGGAGTAATTGGCCGCGACGGTGTTGTCGGTATCGTCAGTTCGGTGTCGGACAAGTATGCCGTGATAATGCCAATAATCCATCCCGATGCTCGAATCAGCGTTAAACTTGCCGAAAACGGCTATTTTGGTTCGCTGTCGTGGAATGGTCGCGATGTTAGAGTGGCTACATTCTCAGAAGTGCCTGGTTATGTTGATGTAAGGATTGGTGACGAAGTCGTGACAAGCGGATTTTCCGCGATTTTCCCAGAGGGTGTTCCTGTTGGGTATGTCAAGAGTTTCGAGAAAGATCTTTCTACCGACTTTTATACAATTGATGTGGAACTATATACCGATTTCCATAATATCAAGTATGTATATGCAATATTGAATAAAAATAAGGAGGAACTGAAGGCTTCTGACGAAGAATCAAAGAATAAATGATAGACAAACTGAAATACATATTGTACTTTATTGTCCTGTTGTTGGTACAGACGCTGATTCTAGACCAGATATGCGTAAGTGTGTATGTCAATGCGTTTGTTTACATATTGTTCATTATGACGCTACCAATCGATACCAACAAGTATCTGGCTCTTTTGCTTGGACTGTTGATGGGACTATGCGTCGACCTGTTCAATTCTACGCTAGGCCTTCATGCTTCGGCGGGATTGTTGGTGGCATTTGTCAGGTCGTTTGCCCTTGATATCTATTCGCCGCACGATGGATACGAAAACAATAAGCAGCTGAGTGTCCGCAATTATGGATACGGCTGGTTCTTAAAGTATGCCTTTACAATAATTATTATACATCATCTTTGGATATTCCTGTTTGAAAGCATGAACTTTGCAAACATTTTGTTTACTCTAGCAAAGGTCTGCGTAAGTTCGTTGACATCGTTGATTGTGATACTTTTGTTCCACCTATTGCTTATGTCGAGGAAATGATCGAGTACAAGATTCGCAAATATCCGATAATAGCAATTGTAGTGCTTGTGCTTATTGCAATATGGGTAAAGGCTTTGTTGCTCATGTTCGACGATTCGCTGAAGCAGTCGGCCGAGAACAATTCGCGGCGCAGGGTGGTACAGTATCCGTCCCGTGGTATAATATACGATCGCGATGGAAATATACTGGTGTGCAACGAGGCCGCCTACGACCTGATGCTGGTTCCTCATCAGATACATGAGTTTGATACAGCGTCGTTGTGCAGCGATTTGGGGATAACTAAAGAGACTGTCGAGTCGCGAATCTTGAATGCCAAGAAGTATTCGATGTATCGTCCGTCGGTGTTCATGAAGCAGATCGATTCGAAAGTTTATGCCCAGATGCAGGAGCATTTGTACAAATATCCTGGCTTTTATGTCCAGAACAGAACTCTGCGAAAATACAATGGCGGTATAGCTGCTCATGTGCTCGGCGACATTGGCGAAGTCTCGGAGGCGCAGATAGAAGCCGATCCGTACTACCAAAGTGGCGACTATGTTGGAAAAAGCGGTGTAGAACGCGGTTACGAGAAAATTCTTCGTGGCGAAAAGGGTGTTTCGTTTTATCTTGTCAATGTGAAGGGCGTTGTACAGGGTAGTTACGAAGATGGAAAGTACGATACTGTTGCTATTCAGGGCAACGATATAACATTGACAATATCGAGCGACTTGCAGGCATACGGTGAGAAACTGATGGCAAACAAGGTTGGAGCTATTGTAGCGATAGAGCCATCGTCGGGCGAAGTGCTGTCAATGGTTTCGATGCCTACCTACGACCCGCAGCTAATGGTGGGACGTGTGCGTGGCAAAAACTACGACAGCTTATTGCGTGCTCCGTACAAACCGTTGATAAACAGAGCGGTTACTTCTACATATCCTCCTGGCTCTACTTTCAAGGTGGCTCAGGCGCTTGTGGCATTGCAGGAAGGTGTTATTACACCAAACCAGTCGTTCCCTTGCGACAAGTCGAAGGTCGGATGTCACAACCATCCGACGCCAACATCGGTTTCGATGGGAATACAGATGTCGTGCAATCCGTATTTCTATTTTGTGTTCCGTAGGCTTGTACAGCGTGGAATTGACAAGAATCTTTACAAGGATGCGGCAATCGGACTGGGACTTTGGAAGGAAAAGATTGAAACTCTAGGCTTCAACCACGCCTTCAATGTCGGTGTGCCTGGCGTAAACAAGGGGCAGATTCCTGGTCCCGAGTATTATAACCGCTTGTATGGCGAAAACCGATGGGCGTTCAGTACCATATATTCGGTAAGTATCGGTCAGGGCGAAGTGCTGGTGTCGCCCTTGCAGATGGCAAACTACGCTTCGATACTGGCAAATCGTGGCTACTACATTACTCCGCATCTGCTGAAGAAGATAAATGGCGAGGACTATGTGGGCGAAATGGCCCAGCGGGTGGAAACTCCGTTTGAGAGAAAATATTTCGATGTCTGTGTAGAAGGTATGGACTGGGTTGTGAACAAGCCGGGAGGAACTGGACACAATGCCTATATCCCGGGTATTACTGTGTGCGGAAAGACAGGAACGGCACAGAATCCTCATGGCAAGGATAATTCGGTTTTTATGGCGTTTGCACCAAAGGAAGACCCGAAGATTGCAATTGCCGTGTATGTCGAGAATGCAGGTTTCGGTGGAACTTGGGCGGCCCCAATAGCAAGGCTCATGATGGAGAAATATATAAAGGGTGAAATATCCGACCCAGATTTGGAACGCAGGATTTTAACAACAACAATTTTACCCAATGCAACAAGGTAGGAGAAACAGCATATTGGCCAATATCGACTGGGTTATAGTTTTCCTATACCTGGCGCTTGTATTTATGGGATGGGTAAATATCTACTCGGCCGTTTACGACGATACGCACCAGAGTATTTTCGACATTAGCTGCCAATACGGAAAGCAGTTGATATGGATAGGAGCGGCCATTGTCGTCATTGTGGCGGTAGTTCTTATCGATAGTAAATTCTACTCTACGTTTGCCTACGTGCTGTATGCCATTGGATGCCTGCTTTTGCTTTCGGTGCTGCTATTCGGAAGGGAAGTCAACGGCGCAAAGGCCTGGTTCGAGATTGGAACTTTCCGAATGCAACCAGTGGAGTTCGCCAAGATTGCCGTATGCCTTGCCATGGCAAGGTTTATGAGCTCCGAAAACTTTTCATTCAAATATGTACGTAATTACTTATATATAGGTATCATATTGGGCATTCCGATGCTTACAATTCTCTTGCAGAACGATACAGGTTCGGCACTTGTATTTTGTACCTTTATATTTGTGATGTTCAGGGAAGGAATGAACAGGATACTTTTCATTTCGGCATTTGCGTTGATTTTCCTTTTCATCATGGCACTTATTGTCGACACTGCGCTGCTGATGCTGATAGTTGGACTTCTTTGTACTATAGGACTGACGGTAGTGTGTGGGCGAAATAAATATACTCGCATTGTCATGTATTCATCGCTGGTGTATTCGGCTGTGATTGTTACGCTTTGCATACTTTCACCCGAACAGGCCGAGAAAAGCGTTTCATACGCCATGATAGGCTATGGCGTTATGTCGCTGCTGATGATAGTGCTTTATTTTATAAGTAAGATGAAGCCTCTCTTATTTGCGATGATACTGATGGTTGGAATGGGCGGCTTTGTATATTCAGTCGATTATATATTCAACAATGTGCTGCAGGCTCACCAGCAGTCGCGAATAATGGACTTGCTCGGGAAGAACGAGGATGTACTCGGCACCAGTCGAAGATTGCAATAGGTTCGGGTGGAATATTGGGCAAGGGATTCCTGCATGGCACGCAGACAAAATACAAGTTTGTACCCGAGCAGAGTACCGACTTCATTTTCTGTACTATAGGCGAGGAGTGGGGCTTGCTGGGCATAACCGTTATCCTTATTTTGTTTGGTGCACTGATAATAAGGATTATAAACAAGGCGGAGCGACAACGGTCGACATTCTCGCGAATATACGGTTACGGCGTTGCTTCGATTTTGTTTTTCCATGTGGCAATAAATATTGGCATGACAATAGGTCTGGCTCCTGTTGTCGGCATTCCGTTGCCGTTCTTCAGCTATGGCGGCTCGTCGCTGTGGGCGTTTACTATACTGCTGTTTATTTTTGTAAGGCTTGATGCCGACAGACTGCAGGTATTTAGATAAAAATTCTTATATTTGTAACGTCGTTTTAAATGGTAGATTTATGAAAAAGCATAAGGCGTATAAATGGTTTAGAGGCGTGCTGATGACATCGGCGTTTACATCGATGATGTTTGTTATGCAGGCATGCTACGGCACACCAAACTATCGTGTCGAAGAAAGCTTTAGCTACGAGGTGAAGATGTCGGGAATGGTTACCGACAGTGTTTCCTCTCAGCCTCTTTCGGGAATCTGTGTTTCAGCCGACGTATCCGACGAGGTTGCAGTTTCGGACGAAAACGGACAGTTCAGTTTGACGTTTATGGTCTATGATGACAACGATGAAGGCTTCAACCTTAATTTTTCTGATACCTTGGACCGTTACGCACCACTCGACACGCTAATTGTTTCCGATTATACAGACATTAATATCTCGCTTGCTGCAAAGTAGTCTATGCTTCAGGCATTTCATAATTATTTCCGCAAAAAGGAAACGCAGATTCACGAACTTAATTATCTGTTTTGGGAATGTACCCAGCGGTGCAATCTCAATTGTCGGCATTGTGGTTCCGACTGCGCTGTTTCGTCGGAGTACAGTGATATGCCCTTCGACGATTTTCTGAAAGCTATATTGCCACTAAAGAAGAGGTACAAGCGTAATTCGGTATTCGTTGTCATTACTGGAGGCGAACCGCTTGTGCGTGCCGACCTTGCCGATTGCGGGCGCGAACTGCGCCGACATGGTTTTTTGTGGAGCATTGTCACCAACGGTTATGCCTACGATGAGGCTATGCACCGCAAGCTTATGGCGGCTGGGCTTTCGAGCATTACGCTTAGCCTCGACGGACTGCGCGACACACACGATGCCTTTCGTAAGCGACAAGGCTCTTTCGACAGGGTGATGAATGCCATCGATTTGATTGCCAATGAAAAACGTCTGCCAACCTACGATATTGTCACTTGCGTGAGTCCGATGAACATTGGCGAACTTGCTGAGATGAAACAATTGCTAATTGCTCACAAAGTTAAGGCTTGGCGTTTTTTCACCATTGCGCCTATTGGAAGGGCGGCAGCCGACGATGGCTTGCGTCTGGATGGCGTTCAGTTGAAGCAACTTATGGACTTCATAGTCGAAACGCGCAAGGAGGGCAGGATAGATGCCAAGTTCAGTTGCGAGGCCTATCTCGGCAAGTACGACCGCAAGGTGCGTGATTGGCATTATTTCTGTCGCGCAGGGATAAATATTGGTTCTGTGCTTATCGATGGTTCTATTTCTGCTTGCCCTAATATTGACAGGAGGTTTGCGCAAGGAAATATATATACCGACAACCTGCTTGATGTATGGGACACCCGTTTCGAGAAGTTCCGTGACCGCAGCTGGACAAAAGTCGGTAAATGTGCTGATTGCAAGGTTTACAACAATTGTCTGGGAGGAGCCATGCATCTTCATAATTTTGATTCGGCTGAGATTATGGAATGCCACTACACAAAACTTATGCAGTAGTTTCTCGAGACAATTCCTGTAACGAAAATGGCAGAAAAATCACAATTCTTCTACATAATATATCTTACGAAATATTTTTTTTTGTGCAATATTATAACTATTTTTGTGTTATGCATATAAAAGCATGTTTAGTATGAAGCGATTGATAGTGTTGTATATGTTGCTGTTAAGCTGTTGTGTGTTTGCGCAGAACGATACCACAAAGTCTCGCTCGAAGCAGCAGATTGAGTACCGACACAACATCTCGGCGCAGGTAAATCCTGCTGGCGATTACTTAGATCTGATGATTTCAAATCAAACCACCGAAAGTAATTACGTGAACTGGCATAGCGCAATAAGATATACCTATACTGTGCATCCCAATATTCTAGTGGGCGCTGAAGCATCATATACGTCGTTTGAATATTACAACGCCGATTCGCAAAAGGACAAGACCAAGCTGGAAATTGGCTATTGGTCGCACGATGTAGGAGCATTGGCAAGGTTCATATACAACAAGCCGCAGTGGTGCCGACCTTTTGCCGACATAGTAATAGGCTACCGCAGGTCATACGTTTTTGGCAAGGATTACAGCCCAGAGAGGAACAGTTATCTATATACATATAATAGGTTCCAGTGGTATGCCGCGGTTGGGGTGTCGTTCCGTTTCTGGCAAAACCATTTTAACATCGACCTTATGTGCAAGGCTTCTACATTGAGTTTTGCCGACTTGCGAAGGGTTACTTTCGGGTGGAAAATCGGCTATAATTTCAACAGTAAAATATTTTATAAATGATTGTGTTAAAAAAAAATATTAAGATTAAATTTTTGTATTGTAAAATTGTTTATTTTTGCGTCATTAATTAATTTAAAAAAGTTAAATGATATGAGAAGAATCGATTTATTGAAGTTTGCCATTTGTGTAATGGCAGTGTGTGCATTAGCAATGTTTAACAGCGGTTGCGAAAAAGAGAATCTTAATGATTTGAAACAACCAACAAGTGTCAAAAAACCAAGAGTCATTTCTGACGATGAAATTATGAAAGACTTGCCAGAAGTAAAAGATGGAAGGCTTGTATTTAAGGATTCGGTAAGTTTTGCAAATTATGTGCAATGGTTGTTTGACAATCAGGATAATGCGGAAAAGATATATGAAGTAAATGCATCTATGGGATTTGTGTGTATGCATGAAATATATGACAGAGGTCTTGAACTTTTATTGGAATCAGAGAGTGCTACTTGTCCATATATTGAAGAACATCCTACTGTTTTCCATGCATCGGAAGTTGATGGTTCTATTATTCAAGATTTGCAGGCTCTTGATCTTGTCGGTTATGTAGCTAACGAATATGGTGTTTTTCAAGTTGGAAAAATAATATATAGAAGCACTTATGATTACACTTATTGCATAACTAATAGTGATGAAAGTAAGATCCAAGCATTACTAAATTTAAAAGGTGAGAATACCTCAGATCCTTTTATATTATCTTATCCGACCTTTTTTAAACATGCACAAACAAGAAACGTTAATTCATATAGAACAGTATGTTTCCCTGGCGAAAAATGGCGTTTGGTGGCAAGGTTAAAAGGAGGATATGTCCCAGAAGCGAATGTTTCGTTATATGAGGAAGAAGCTGATGGTCAGAGAAAAATAGGCGGTTGGGTCGGATGGGCACTTGATTCGATAAAGATTGTTTCTGACTATGGACATTACAATTGGTATTATACAGGACCGCAAGCCCAGCAATATGGAACAGATTTGCATCTTGTAATCCTGCTAGCAGGGAAAATTGTTTCTACCGGACAAAAAATAAAACGTATATTTGCTAATCCTGGAACAGGATCATATAAATGTATTGATGAGGCTTCAAGTTGTGTAAAGAAAACATTTTTAGGATATAAAGATGGCAATACGAGGTCAATTGTCTATACAAATGCATTCACTGGTGCATATTAAGGTGTTATAGTTTAAACGGCAAATGAAATTACGAATATATTCGTCAATTATAATACTTGTATTGCTGTCCTCTTGCAATCGGGAAATCGACTTTGACTTTCCCGATGTGGAGCCTGCCATAGTAATAAACTCTATAATTACTCCCGAATCGCCTATTAGCGTGAGTAT
>JAEEGH010015479.1_pt1 | contig 16558 bp, 13 predicted proteins | sample 9134181 | NCBI WGS metagenome assembly JAEEGH01 (sample SAMN16246544, study PRJNA631951) | gut metagenome | biome: gut microbiome; feature: rumen; material: DP-attached | host: Bos | place: Iran: Karaj | collected 2018-10
GCCTCCCGTAGGAGTCTGGTCCGTGTCTCAGTACCAGTGTGGGGGATAAGCCTCTCAGCTCCCCTAGACATCGTCGGCTTGGTGGGCCGTTGCCCCGCCAACTACCTAATGTCACGCATGCCCATCTTGTACCACCGAAGCTTTAGTTGAGAAACCATGCGATCCCCCAACACCATGGGATATTAGTGGAATTTTCACTCCGTTATCCCCCTGTACAAGGCAGGTTGCATACGCGTTACGCACCCGTGCGCCGGTCGTCGCCAAAGTATTGCTACCTCGCGTTACCCCTCGACTTGCATGTGTTAAGCCTGCCGCTAGCGTTCATCCTGAGCCAGGATCAAACTCTTCATTGTAAGAATTGTTCTTTTACCTTTTTTGACTCGTCTTCGTGTCCCCCTCATACCTCGGTACAAGGGTCGACACACGCTATCTCTATCTTCTCATCCGTTTCAAATCACTCTTGCTTTTCAACAACTTTATCAACACTCGGTTTTCCTGTCGAAAGCGGATGCAAAGATACAACCATTTTCCAAACTACCAAAATATTTTTTCAAAAAAAATTCAAGACACATCGGAACACGTTGACTATCAGCATATGAAAAGAAGAAAAAAAATTTGCGACGGCTGGAAAATCAACAGGAAAAACCTCCTGAAAAACCCTCCGCAACTCCGAAAATCGACCCTCCGCAGGATAAAAATCAGAAAATTGCACATAAATCAAAATATATCATTGAATATCAGTACTATAACAAAACAAAGGACACTCGGCACTGCCTTCGCCCCAACTGCCTGTCTTCCACTTACCAAGGCCCTACCAACTCCTACCGCGGTAGGAGTTGGTAGGGCCTTGGTTGGGGGTTGGTTGGGCTATGGGAGCAAGAAGAGGGCTTGAGGGGAAAGGCCAGAAAAGGCGAGGATAACAAAAGCTGACGATAAAATATTTTAATGTAAATATATAATAAAAGAATAATTTTGTAGTTATTATGGCAGTGAAAAGGTTATGGAAGATAGTATCGAGAGTGCTGCTGACGCTGGGGTTGACAGTGTATGTCATTGTTGCTCTGGCCAATTATTCTATTGTACAGTCGTATGCCGGTGCGGCGGTGAGCAGTTATTTCTCGAAGGAGTGGGGTGGCAAACTGAGCATCGGTTCGCTGCACGCCATGCCTTTCGACCACCTGATTCTTGACAACATCCTTTGGATTTCCCCCACCAACGACACTATCTGCCAAGGAGAGTCGATACGGGTGAGTTTCAAGAAATTCCCATTCGATGGCAAAGGTCTGGACCTCAATAATGTTCACCTGAGAAATGTGTACTACCACTTTCAAGTGAACGAGGATGGAATCAACCTGAAGTTCTTGATTGACTATTTCAAATCGGACAAGAAAAAAAAGAAGAAGGAACACGAGCCGTTCTATGTGAAAGCCAAGACGTTGATACTCGACAACGTCCGCTACAGGATGGACCTGAAGGACCACCGGCAGACCATCTATCCCTATGGGGTGCAGATTCCGCACATGGAGTTTTCCCACATCAATGCGAAGATGAAGAATGTCAACGTGGTGGAAGACGATGTTACATGCCGAATCGTTCGATTTGCCACGGTGGAGAAGAGTGGTTTTACACTGAAAGACATGCATGGCGATGTTCATGTGAGCCGTTATGGTATCCTGGCCAAGAATATGGGTATCGAGACCGGGGCGAGCACCATCGAGCTTGATGCGGAACTTAAATACGACACTTGGAAAGGAATCAAAGGTTATGTGTCGACAGTGGAACATCAAACCACGCTAAGGGCTGGCACGAGAGTTTCGATGAGCGATGTGGCCTATTGGGCACCCGTGCTTTGGGGAATCGACGCCGTGGCGGAAGCCGAGGGAACAGCCTCGGGGACAATCGACTCGCTGACCACCGACATAATGGTGCGTTGGGGAGCGAACTCGTCGGCGCTTGTTGCCGGCACCGTCGTAGGGTTGCCAAAGATTGACACAACGGTGTTCGACCTCAACGTAGAGCACCTGAGCACCAATGTAGAAGATCTTTCGCCGCTGATAAAGAAGCTGGATTCCAGTCCCTCCCTGACAAAGGTTTTTGATGAGGTGGGCTATGTGAACCTCAGCGCCACAGTGAAAGGTGGAATTAAGGACAACGCTGCCGTCAACATGCTGATCGACACCCGACTGGGTCAACTCCGCACCGATGCCACACTGCTTCATAAACCTGGGAGTTACCGATTCACCATCGATGCCGGCAGCGATGGACTGGGGCTGGGATTGCTGAGGAGCGACTGGATTACGCGCAGCGGATTCGACCTAAGCCTTTCCGGATTCTGGCAAGGGGACGTCAAAGACCTGAAACAGTGGAGCCGAAGACTCGACATTGCCATCGACGGCCATCTTACCAACAGTATCGTGAAAGGGCATCCGCTGAGTGCGGCATCCATCGTTGGCGAACTAAAGCAAGGAGTGCTTACAGCCTCAGTGGAGTCTACCGACAGTCTGGCCAACCTCAGCCTCATCATGCAAAGTAACCTGGGCGACAGTCTAAAAAGCTACCATGCCGACCTTGATATCCTCAATCTCGACCTTGACATTCTCCCCCGCCCTCTCGCCACCTCGATGACCGCCGACCTCAACGGCAACACGCTGGACGAAATGGAAGGCACCGTGAGAGTCCGCTCTACGAGCTATGGAAATCTGACATTGAGGAACATCGCCTTAGACATCGAGACCGACCAACAGGGAAAAACCATCGAGTTGGAGAGCGACCTTGCCGACATTGATATCCGCGGCCAATTCAACTACAGCGACCTGCCCCTCATTGTGCGCTACTTCGGCCAACTATATTTGCCGGAGATGTTCCAGTCGGAGAAGATGATTGATAGTTCTTTGGCTTCGTCGCTGGTTGACAAGACGTTGTCATGCCAATTGAGATGGCATGACGACGGAACACAATTACACCGACTGGCCGAGGGTATAGGCATTGCTCGTGGTACACGCGCCGACATTTCATACAACTATGGAGAACAGATGAAGTTGGTGGTGAGGAGCGATTCTCTGAGCATTGGATCTATAAAGCTTGACAATGTCGGCATCACTGGACGTCCTATCGGCGAGCGTTACGTGCTACAACTTGAGTCACAGAGCCTCAACGTGGGGCGGCTGGAGTTGGTCGACCGGTTGCGCACCATACTCCACAGTTCGCAAGAACAGGCCACCGCCGAACTGACATGGGGCTCAATGGAGAGTCCTTCGCGTGGCGACCTGATGTTAGCCTTGGAGGGGCACAACATTCGGGTAATCAAGCCCGATTTTTACGTCGGAGAAAACCCCTGGGTGCTGGCCATTGAACAGATGGTCCTCACCAACAACGACCGGCTGGGCATTGTTTGCGACCGGCTGAGCGTGGAAAGCCAACAGCAGAAAATCAATGCGCGGCTGAGCCTACAAGGTCTTGAGGACGACTGCGTTGAAATGTTTTTCAACAAATTCAGGCTTGACCTATTGAGCGACCTGCTGCTACAAGATTCCCCCATCGATATTCATGGCAACATCAACGGCCGATTCTCTCTCTACGGACTCAACTCAACGCCTTTCTTCAACACCAACCTCAGCATGGACAGCTGCGAAATCAACCAACAGTACCTCGGCGAACTGCAACTATCGAGCAACTGGAACGCCGAGCTCAATATGCTCGACATGCAGGTGCAGAGCCGTCAACTTGATGCCAACGGTTGGATTGAAATGGGCAAGAAAGACCCCGAGCTCACGCTCAATGCAGATTTTCGCGACTTCAGAATGGCAATGGCCGAGCCTTTGCTATCCTCGTTTTCGAGTCATTTCGACGGCAAACTGAACGGGAACCTCAGCATCAGTGGCAGCCTAAAAAAACCTTTAATCGTAGGCGATGCCATGGTGCAGGACGGAGAGTTGAAAGTGGACATCACCAATGTCACCTATCGTTTCTCCGACAGCCTGATGTTCACCAACAACATCATCAGACTGAACGATTTCGACATTGTGGATCCATTGGGCAATATAGCCTATGCCAACGGAAGAATCGAGTTGGCCGACAGCCACAGGATTGTGCTTGACTTGAACGTCAAAACCGACAATTTGCTCATTCTCGACCAAAAGAGCGGCGAGCAATTCTACGGGAAGCTTTTCGCCTCGGCCGACGGACAGGTGACGGGGCCTGTCAACAACCTCGACATCGCCGTGCGCGCCCGCACCAATCCAGGGTGCGAACTAACAGTGCCCATCAGTTACAAACAGAGTGTCAAATCGCAGAATTTCATCACTTTCGTTGGCGACGAGATGTCCGACGAGATTCTCACGGAGTCCCAGGAACGTAAAAGCAATTTCAACCTGGAACTCGATTTTTCCATCACCTCCGACATGAAGCTCAACCTGCCGATGGATTTCAAAGAAGTGGGGGCCAACGTCGGTGCCACGGGAGCCGGCGACCTCCATCTCAACATCAACGGCAATGCAGCGCCTCAAGTCATCGGCAACTATGTCATCTCCACAGGACAGATGAAAGTGAGTCTTTTCTCGGTCTATGAGAAACGATTCACCCTCGAGAACGGCAGCAGCCTCAATTTCCAAGGAAATGTCCCCGACGCTCGTTTCGATATGAGAGCCGTCTACTCACAGCGAGTCAACCTGTCAACTCTCACAGGCAATCTCTCATCAATCGACAACACTCAGAAATACCTCCAGGTGGAGAACGTGATAGCCATTGCCGGGACCCTGCAGGACCCCAGTATCAGCTTCGATCTGCGCCTGCCCAATGCCGACCAAAGCGTGGAAGAAGAGGTCTTTGCTTACATCGATCGCAAAAGCGAGCGAGACATGCTGAACCAAACCCTTTCGCTGCTCATCAGCGGCAGTTTCTATAACGTCAACAGTGAAAACAGCCAAGGTGGCGGTGCCGACGCTTTGGGCATGGTAACCTCCTTTGTAGGAAACAGTTTGACCGATATGGTACAGTTTGTAGATGTGAACATCGACTATAAGTCGGGAAATGAATTCACCAACCAACAACTCGATGTAAACATCAGCAAAGACTGGGGCCGCTGGTACTTGGAGAGCACACTGGGCTACGGTGGCGAAAGTCGTGAACTGGAAGCCAGTTCAGTCAACGGTACCGTTATCGACGCTCTCATCGGATACCGCCTCAGTCCAATGTTCCACATTTTCGCCTACAACCGCACCAACACCAACGATTACACCCGCATGGACCTGCCCTACAAACAAGGGGCAGGGTTGAAACTCACCAAAGACTTCGACCGTTGGAGCGACCTGTTCAAAAGCAAAAAATCCCCAAAGTCAAAAAATCAAAAAGAGAAGAAGAAATGAAAAAGATGCTTCTATCGATAGTTTTAACGGCTTGGGGGCTCCTGGCATGCTCGCAGGTGGACTATAGCAACGACTCGCTCCGCGTAACCAACGCCGAATGGCGCATCGACAGTCTTGACGGATTTGTTTTCAAGAGCTACCACTTCGGCGAAGGAGAACTGTTCTGCTCAGCCCAACATCTATTTGTCCTCGAAATCCCGCAAGACTCGCCTCGGCGACTGGCCTTCGCCTACGACTCGGTGCTTACCCATGTATCTACCCTCTCGGAGCGGTGCGAAGCATTTGCCGCCGTCAATGGCTCATTCTTCGACATGGGACAAGGTAATCCTGTGTGTTACCTCCGTATCGACGGCATCCAACGAGGAGAGAACACTCCCGGGCAGAACGACTCCGTGAACCGAAAATATTATCAATATGCAACCATGGCGCTTCGTCGCGGACGTCCTTGCCTATCGGTACCTGACAGCAACCGTCAGAGTGAAGAGCAAATGAAAGAAAAAAATATCATGACTGCCGGTCCAATGCTACTGCAAGCAGGCGAGATGGTCCCACAACGCGACGACCGCACCTTCGTCACCAAACGCCACAACCGCACCGCAGTGGGCGTTCGTCCCGACGGCACTACACTATTGGTAGTGGCCGACGGACGCTTCAAACACCAAGCCGAAGGGCTTTCTCTCTTTGAACTGGAACGGGTGATGAGATGGTTGGGGTGCACTGAAGCCATTAACCTCGACGGCGGAGGCTCAAGCACCATGTACATCAAAGAGTTCGGAGTGGTAAACTATCCATCCGACAACGGCCTGCACGACCACGAAGGAGAGCGTCCGGTCTCCAACGCCATCCTGTTGTTGTAAAAAAAGCTACTTCTTTGCCGTCTGGCCAGGATCCATGCGTTCGTAGCTTTCCACACATCCACGCTCACCACGGGTCATCGAGTTACACGGGGTATCACTGTCGACATAGACAACCTGTTCCATGCCATTCTCATAGCAGTAGCAGAGTTTGGTGTCGCACGACGAGCAACAGAGCACTGTGATAACAAATGCAGCGGGGATTATGAGACGTTTCTTCATATTCGATTTCTTTTATTACATTATAACAAGTTCATCGGCAAAGAGCCAAGCCTGTTCGCCTGCGCTGATGTGCCAGTCGGGCAGTTTGCCGTAGTTCTCGGCCGTGATTTTGAAGTATTTTGCGCGGACACTCTTCTTCACCGCGAAGAGATGCGTGGTGCACTCCTCCTGCCGTTGCTGGGCACTCTTTTCTCCGGGGACTTCCACCAGCTCACCCAACGTGCCGTAGGACTGCCAGCTCTTGCCGTCAGCGCTGTATTCAATCTTCACGCTCTTCGGATAGAATATCCAGCTGCGCATATTCTCCAGGCAGTTCACACCCACCATCGAGACCTTCTGCTCCTGGTCGAGTTCTACGACGGCCACCAAGTCGCCCTGCCAGCCCTGCCAGCCGCCGATGCGGTAGTTGGTGGTGCCGTAGATGTTGTCCACCATACCCTCGGGACCGTTCTCAATGTACTGAGGAGCGGGCTGCGTGAGGTAGGTGACATGTTTGTCGGTCGAGGTCTTCACCTCCACGTGGCGCACCGTCTGCGAACGAAGCCTACCCTTCCACTGTGCCGAGGTGTCGGTCACCTTGTCGCGGTCGCTCTGCATACGCCAGTCGGCGAATACGGGGCATGGGGTGATGCGAAGGGACTCGTTGAATGGAGCCTCGACAAGTAAATCTCTTCCAGTAAACGTCAAATCATTGGGATCATCAGGGAGCGTGAAGATAGGTTTCGTCTTCACCCACTGGTTGCTTCCGGGACAAACCCTATATCTTCCCAACGACGCCAACACATACCACGCGCTCATCTGGCCACAATCCTCGTTGCCGCAGAGGCCATCGGGCTTCGAGGTGTAGAGTTCGTTAAGAATCTTGTGGACATACTTTTCGGTCTTTTCGGGTTGACCAAGGAGGGTGTAGATCCAGGCGGCGTGGTGACTCGGCTCGTTGCCGTGGGCGTACATGCCGATAAGACCCGTGACATCGGCCTGATCGCGGCCGCTCATGGTGTTGTGACCCTCGAAGAGGCTATCCAGGAAGGCGATAGCTTTGTCCTTGCCACCTATATGCTTGACCCATGCATCGATGTCGTGCGGCACGTAGGTGCTGTACTGCCAGCTGTTGGCCTCGGTGAAATGGTTGTTCACCTCCGTGGGGTCGAAAGGCGTGACCCATGCACCGTTGCGCTTGGGATGGGCGAAGCCGTTGCTGTCGATGATGTTCTGCCAGCTCTGGCAACGGATCCAATATTCGGCAGCGATAGCGCTGTCATCCGCAAATTCGGCCATCTGGGCGATACACCAGTCGTCGTAGGCGTATTCGAGGGTCTTACTCACGCTCTCGTTGTCAATCTCCGACGAGAGGTAACCCTGCGCGGCATATGCACGATGGGCCTCGGTACGGTTGCTGGTGGCCACCATAGCGTCGAGCAATTGCTTAGGCGTGTATCCAGCCAACGTGCTGTCCTGTTTCACCAGTTGTGTAAAGGCTTCGAATATCATCGGGATGGCGTGATAGCCTATCATGCAATGTGTCTCGTGACTGGCCAGCTCCCACATGGGCAGCTCGCCGCCCTGCTCGAAGTTCTTCATGGCGGTATAGACGAAGTCGACGGTGCGCTCGGGTTCTATGCGTGTCAGCAGCGGATGCAGGGCGCGGTAGGTGTCCCACAGCGAGAAGACGGTGTAAACCTCGCGGCCGCTGTCGGCCACATGAATCTCGTTGTCGGTGCCGCGGTAGCGTCCGTCGACATCGCTCCAGAGGTAGGGCGACGTCATGCAGTGGTACAAGGCGGTATAGAAGCAGCGTTTCTGCTCCTTCGTGCCACCCTCCACCTTCAGTTTGCCGAGGGCGGCCTCCCAGGTGCTGTCGGCCCCCTGGCGGGCACTCTCGAAGTCCTCATATTCGGCAGTGTTGAGGTTGGCAATGGCGCCATCGATGTCCACACCGCTGATGGCCACCTGAAGTTCAACCGCTTGGGTACGAGGCAGCAACACACAGGCCTGCGTGGAATCGGGACTGATTTTGACCTCTTTGAACGGCACATTGGCGCAAATGACAAAATACAGATGCTGGTCGGGGTTCCATGCCGAACTGTGTCGGTGTCCCACAATAAGGCCGTCGTCGGTGAGACTGATGTTGCCGTCAAGAAGCACATCGCGGTGTCTCAGGTCGATAACGAACGCGTTGTAGCCTTCCGCCATATAGGTGTAGCGGTGATAGGCCACGCGGCGGTCGGCGGTAAGCTCCACCGTGGTGCCGGGAAAACCGTTTTCGTCGAGCGTCACCTTGTAGTAGCCCGCCTGGGCGGTCTCATTCTCGTGCATGAAATGACGCTTATAGCTGTCACGCATATCGGATTCCCACAATTTCAATTCGCGAAGCTGCAGCTCGTCTACCGGCATCAGCAGCACGTCGCCGTAGTCCTCGCAGCCGGTGCCGCTGAGGTGCGTGTGGCTGAAGCCATAGATGGTGTCGTCCGAATAGTGGTAGCCGCTGCACCCGTCCCAGCCCTCGAGACGGGTATCGGGCGACGGCTGAATCATGCCAAACGGCACAATGGCCCCGGGGAACGTGTGCCCATGTCCGTCGGTGCCCACCATGGGGTTAACATACGAGGTCAACGGTTTCTCGCTGCACGAAGCGAAAAGTATCGCCGCCATTACAATAAGGCTAATTTTTTTCATAAGGCTTTTTATTTGAATGGGGTTCGACATGATCTTCAAAATACATGATTTTCAAAGTTTCATCTTGATCAGAGCCGCAGCTCCGAGGATAGCCACCTCGTTGGCCTTCAGCTCGCTCATGCGGATGGTGCACGAACCCTGGAAGATATTGAGCAGGTACTTGTCGAAGGCCTCGCGCAGGGGCTTCAGCAGGGGCTCTCCCACCTGCGCGGGACCGCCCATGAGGAAGATGGCCTCGGGAGCCGAGAAGGTGACGGCGTTGGCCATCGCCAATCCCAGCTGGTCGCCTACGGTGGCCCAGGTCTTCAACGCCACAGGGTCGCCCTGATGAGCCAGCTCGCCAATCATCTTGCTGGTGACGTCAGCGCTCACGGGGATGCCCTTCAATTCGCAATAGGTCTGCACGATGCCGCGTGCCGAGGTGTAGGTCTCCAGGCAGCCCTCGCGGCCGCAGGAGCATTTGCGCCCGTGATGGTACAGTATGGCATGTCCCAGCTCGCCGGCGGCACCCGTCGAACCATGCACCAGCTTGCCATCCACCACGATGCCGCTGCCCACTCCGGTACCCAGGGTGAACATGATGAAATGCTTCATGCCCTTGGCGCCGCCGTAGACATATTCGCCGTAGGCCGCCGCGTTGGCATCGTTGCTCAACACCACAGGCACATCGCGATATTTATGAATCTCCTTGCCAAAATCCAGCACACCCTTCATCGTCAGGTTGGGGGCATTGTCCACACAGCCGGTATAGAAGTTGCCGTTGGGAGCACCCACGCCGATACCGTCCAGATGCACGGCCTCGCCGTCGATGGTGCGCTGTGCCTCGAGCATCTCGTCCACCACCTTCATCATATCCTTGATATACGGCTCGAACTGCGTATAGGCATTCGTCGGCAGGTTGCGACGCTGCACAATATTACCATTTTCGGTCACCAAACCCAGATCCGTGTTGGTGCCGCCCATATCCACTCCGATAGAATATTTCATAATTTTTAATGTACATTAATAATTAAAATGCAAAAATACAAACTTTTTCCCACATGACAAAAAAAAATTGCCCCCATATTCGGAGGCAATTCTTAATCATTGTCTTTCAATGTTTAGAAGCGATAACGAATGCCGAGGGCAATGTCACCCCAATGGAACTTGTCACTCACATCGGGAATCAGCCAGAAGTTGGGGCGGATGTCGAGGGACAGCTGGAAGGGGATGGCGTCGAAGTTGTATTCGATACCGGCCTGGCCGACAAGAGCCAGAGCGAAGTCGGTGTCATGGTCTTTGTAGCCTTTTTCCCAGCTCCAGAAAGCAGCGCGGGCACCGATACCGGCATACCAGCCGAAGCCGCTTCCAAGATCGCCAGTCCACTGATAGACACCTACAAGGCTGAATGAACCGTGGTGGTCGTGATTGGCCCAGCCAAGGTCGGTTTCAAGTCGATTGCCACCCAGACCCCACATGGCAGAGAGTTCTGCACCATAACCCTGGCCACCACCCACGCGGACACCGAGGTCTTTAATCTGAGCATTGGCCATTGTACTCATGGCAAAAACGGCAACCAAAGCTAAAAAAATCTTTTTCATTTTTTCAATTGATTTTTAAATCGTTATTTAGTTATTTTGAATCCATTTGACTTTGCAAAGATATACTTTTTTCTCCATACGCCAAACAGAAATCTTCTATATACAAAAAAAAATACCCTCGCGAGGGTATTTTAAAACTGATGGTATCGATTAGATAATACCGCCAAAGAGAGGTTTGGGGAACGAACCCGGATCAACGAGCCAGATGATACCCTCGATGAAACCAATCAGACCGGGGATGCCGCACCAGAAGAAAACAAGGTGCAGGATACCGTCCTTGGTGTCACCGGTGTAGAAATGATGGATACCGAAGTCGCCGAGGAAGATGGCGAGGATGGCTCCAACAACGCGGTCACCACCTTTAACCTTGTCAAGCGACACGGTGGAAAGAGCACCGGTCTCGGTGGCAAACGAAACATCCTTCAGCTCGGAGAGGTCGAAATCGCCGATGGTCTCCATGACCTCGAAGTCGGCCTTGTTGAAGCTGAAATCAGCCTTGTTGACAGTCACCTTGAGGGTGTTGTTGTCGAAAGTCATTTCGACAGCGTCCTGGGCAATGGCCATGGTGCTCATAGCAAAAACGGCCACAACAGCTAATAAAATCTTTTTCATAGAGTGTTGATTTTTTGTTGGTTATTAAATTTTGTTAAATATTTTCACATATCTATGATTTTGCAAATATAAACAAAATTTCTTAACAAACCAAAAAAAAATATCCTTTGTCAGGAAAAAAAAACGTCAAAACCACTATTTCCGGTTAATCCCCAAATGGCGGTTCATAACACTTTTTAACTTAACAAAACAGTAAAAAACGCCCCAAAACACTCCAAAAGCAGACTTAACACCAACTACCTATAAACCAGTTACTAACTCCCTACCAACACCCTACCAACTCCTACCGTGGTAGGAGTTGGTAGGGTGTTGGTAGGGTCTTCGTAGGGGTGTCGGCGCTACCGGGTACTTAGCGGGTATGAATATTTTTTTGTCATTTCGACGATTCTTCGTATCTTTGCATTTTATTTTGGAATCAATATTTATGAGTATCATATTAGCGATAGAATCGAGTTGCGACGACACATCGGCGGCGGTGCTGCGCGACGATATGCTGCTGAGCAATGTCATTGCCAGCCAGAAGGTCCACGAGCAGTATGGTGGCGTCGTTCCCGAACTGGCTTCGCGCGCACATGAGCAAAACATTATCCCAGTGGTCGACGGCGCCATCCGCGAAGCGGGCATCAGAAAGGAAGAGATTGATGCCGTGGCCTTTACTCGCGGCCCTGGGCTGATGGGGAGTCTGATGGTGGGTGTTAGTTTCGCCAAGAGTTTTGCCCAAGCTTTGGGGAAGCCTCTGGTGGAAGTCAACCACCTTCAGGCCCATGTACTTAGCCACTTCATCAACCGCGGCGAACCCATCCCGCAGTTTCCCTTCATCTGCCTGCTGGTCTCAGGCGGCCACACCCAGATATTGCTGCTCAAGAGCCATTTCGAGATGGAAATCCTTGGTCAGACAATCGACGACGCCGCCGGCGAGGCTATCGACAAGGCAGCCAAAATCATGGACCTCGGCTACCCCGGCGGCCCCATCATCGACCGCCTGGCCAAGGAGGGCGATGCCGACGCCTTCAAGTTTGCCACTCCACAGATTGCAGGATACGACTACTCGTTCTCCGGCATCAAGACATCCTTCCTCTACTTCCTGAGAGACAGGCTAAAAGAGGACCCTGAATTCATCGAGAAGCACAAGGCCGACCTTTGCGCCTCAATCCAGAAGACTATTGTGGGTTTCCTTATGAAGAAAACCGAGCGGGCCGCCATCGACCGCCGTGTGCGACAGGTGGCCATTGCCGGTGGCGTGAGTGCCAACAGCCTGCTGCGTAGCGAGTTGCAGCGCATCTGCGACAAACACCATTGGCAAGCTTTCATCCCGCCTTTCAAATTCTGCACCGACAATGCCGCCATGGTGGGCATCGCCGGCTATTTCAAGTATCTAAAGGGAGAATTCGCAGATATCAGCCTGCCTCCCTACACAAGGTAGAACAAAAATGGCTTATTCTACGACAACAAAGACAACACGAAAATCGAACATCGCCATGTTTCTCCGGCGCATGTGTGCCGGGTTGTTGTTAGTGTTGTCGCTGCTGTCGTCGTCAAATGCTCAGGACATCCATTTCTCGATGCTTGACCTCGACCCGCTGCTGTTCAATCCGGCCTATAGCGGTTTCTTTGCCGACCAGGCGAGATTCGGGGCGGTATATCGCAACCAATGGGCCTCGGTAACCACGCCGTTTCAAACTTTCAGCGCCACAGCCGAAATGAGTATCCTGCGCAGCAAGCGCAACGGCAACGGCCTCAGCGCGGGCCTGTGGGTGAGCAACGACCGCGCCGGCGAGTTGAGCTACGGCTCGACGTCGGCCAGCGCCATTGTCTCCTATTTCCAAGCCCTGGGCAATGGCAACAATTTGGTTTCCATAGCCCTCGAAGGGGGCGTAGGTCAGGTGGGCTTCAATCCCGAACACCTCAACATGACCGACGGCACAGAAACCTTCGTGCGCGAAAAGGCCCTCTACCCCACCCTCGGCGCCGGCGTGGCATGGTTTTGCCAGGTGAGCGACGTGCTCTATACCAAGGTGGGTTTCTCAATGAGGAACATCAACGAACCCGACATTTCCTATTTAGGCCTGAGCGACACTCGTTTGAGCCGTCGCTGGAATCTCTACACCCGCGCCGAGTGGCGTTTCCACCCGCAGTGGAGCCTGCTGCCGGTGGCTGGCTACCAGCACCAGAAATCGTTCAGTGAGTTGGTCTACGGCTGCGACGTGAAGTACTATGTCAGCGAGCGGGCGCGCAACTATCTGGCCTTCAGCGCCGGACTGTTGGGACGCCACGGCGACGCCATGGCGGTGAATCTGGCGGTGGAATGGACGCAGTGGATTTTCGCCTTCAGCTATGACGCCAACCTCTCCACCCTCGCCGAAGCCAGCCACACGCTGGGAGCCTTCGAGGTGGGTGTGATTTACAAAATAGGCAAACGGGACGACGGCCTCCACCGCGGTGCGCTGCCGTGCCCCATCATTTAATTGAAAACCGAAAATTGAAATTATTGAAGCTCATACCAACCAAGATTATGCTCGCCGTTTGTGCAAGCATAATATTCAATTGCCAATTTCCAATTTTCAATTCAGCGTCGGCACAGTACCGCGTGGTGCACATGGAGAAGCCCGTCAACACACCGGGGAGCGAGACCGGAGCGCTGCGCGTGGGCGACACAGTGCTGGTCTTTTCGTCGATGCCGCCTACGATAAGGACCAACAGCCAGTTTGACTTTGGAGGAAGTGTAATGCAGGTCTATCAATCCCGCATCGCCAAGAATGGCAAGATCGCCCGTCCGAAACTCGACCGTTGGGGACTCAACAGCAAGCGTGACCACACAGGCAACCTCGCCCTCGACCCCTGGACAAAAGACATCTACTTCACACGCGGCGACGTGGAGACGCTGAACTGCGAGATATACTTTGCCAAGAAGAAGAAAAAACGCGGATGGGAAAAGCCAGTGAAACTCAAGGGGCCTGTCAACCTCAAGGGCACCACATCGACGCATCCCGCCGTGGGACGGCTGAAAGACAGCACAGTGATACTCTACTTCGTGAGCGACCGCGAAGGCGGCCTTGGCGGCAACGACATCTGGTACAGCCTCATCAAGAACGGCAAGAGCACCGAGTGTGTCAACCTCGGCCCGATGGTCAACTCGCCGGCCGACGAGTTGACTCCTTTCTACGACCAGCGTAACGGCGTACTCTATTTCTCGTCAGACCGCGAGGGCGGCAAGGGAGGCCACGACATCTACTGTGCCGTAGGCCAAAGAAACACCTGGCAAAAGGCCGAGGCGGTATGCGGATGTTTGAACAGCAAGCAAAACGACCTCTACTATAACATCACCGACTACGACAGCGTCACAGGGCGTCCGCTGGGAGGTTTCCTGTCATCGAACCGCATCGACAGCTATTTCCTCACCGATTCCACCTGCTGCAACGACATCTACCGATGGGGGATGGATTCAGCCTTCGTCGAAGAAGTCGTGGTGAAGATGGACACCGTAGAGAGCATCGACACCATCCAGCAGCGTGTGCGGCGCTTCATGTTCCCGCTGTTCCTCTATTTCCACAACGACGACCCCGACCCGCAGAGTCGCGAAGTGGTAACCATAACCACCTATCCCGATTGCCAGCGGCGCTATGCCTCCCTGCGCAACGAGTATATCGCCAAACAGCAGAACTCTGACGACTCGGCCATGATGGCGCTCTTTTTCGACACCTGTGTGGTGGGCAACTACAATCGCGTGGAAGAACTGCTCGACTATGTGGAGAGCCTGCTCGACGCCGGCAACCGCATCACCATCACCATTGCAGGCTTCGCCAGCCCGGTCTACAAGACCGACTACAACCTCAACCTCTCGCGACGCAGGATTGGCTCCTTTATAAATATGATACGCGCATGGAGAGACGGAGTGTTCGAGGACGCCCTCGACGACGGACGGCTCTTCATCTCGCAAAAACCTCATGGTGCCGTGGAGCCCACCACCGAAAGCCAGTCGCAGGACCCCGTCTACGGCCTTCCCGCCGCCCTTGCCCGACGGATAGAAATCCTCGGCTGCGAGATAAGATAAAATTTTTTTTCACTTTTTTGTAAGATTTCTGCACTTCTTGCGTCAATAGGGCAAAACGACAGAAACTCGAAATGGCACAAGAAACACTCCTCGACACCCTGATGGCCCTCCAGCCCGCCCTGCAGCTCACCGCCGAGAAGCTGCTGCACTCGGAGGCCGACGCCGAGGATGCCGTGCAGGAAGCCCTCATCGACCTCTGGCAGCGCCGCAACGAGCTGGATTATGTGCGCGACCTCCGCGCCTACGCCATGCAGAGCCTCAAGAACCGCTGCATCTCCTTCCTCCGCAAAAGTCGCGACATCGCCACCGACAAGATTGAACTCTTCGACTCCGTCGACGACGACGCCATCCGCGAAGAGGTGGCCCTCACCGAGGAGCGCGCCGCACGGCTGGACACCATGATGGCCCAGCTGCCGGAGCGCCAGCGCGAGGCTGTGACAATGCGCTACATCGAGGGCGTCAGCCACGAGGAGATGCAACGCCGCTTGGGAATGACCAGCACCAACGTCTACGCCACCCTTTCGAGGGCCATGAACACACTTAAATCGATGATTAAATAAACAAAGATATGGAAAACAAGGAATTGCAAGAACTCTTCGCCGCCAAGCGCACCACCGAGGCCAACCGCCGCCGCCAGGAGGAGCTGCGCCAGCAGCTCGAGGCCACGGCAGCCCCTGCCGCACAGGCCAAGACCCGCCGCCTGTGGCCCGTATGGGCAGCGGGAATAGCCGCCAGCATAGCCCTGGTGCTGCTGACAGTGCCCAGCCTTTTCCACGCCGAGAGCGAGCAGCCGGTGCTGGTGGCGGAGGCCGGAGAGGTTATAGAAACTATAGATACTATAGATACTATAAATCCGAAGCCTGCCAAAACTTACCATTCCACCGCTGCAGTCCTTGCCGCCGCCGAGGAGGAGGCCAGGCCCGACTTGGAGACAGAAACCGAGGAGCCAACGACACCCACCATCGAGGCTCCCGCCATCGAACTGGCCGACAACGCCACTCCCGAGCCTCCGGCCTCCAACGCCCCACGCATCCACCGCCGCACCAGCACAAGCATGGTCAACAGCAGCAACATCGAGACCATCCAGCCCATGCCCAGCGACTTCCAGAACTTCCTGGCCAACGCCTTCGGCACCGAGACCGACACCCCGTTCAACCTGACAACCTTCAATCTTTAATACAAACCGTTTAAAACACAGCA
>JAEEGH010015481.1_pt1 | contig 16555 bp, 15 predicted proteins | sample 9134181 | NCBI WGS metagenome assembly JAEEGH01 (sample SAMN16246544, study PRJNA631951) | gut metagenome | biome: gut microbiome; feature: rumen; material: DP-attached | host: Bos | place: Iran: Karaj | collected 2018-10
ACTGTTATTGATGACATTAATAGTTAGTTGCTCCGAAAATGAAAATCGGAAGCAATTAAATGATATTGAGCAATTGCTAAAACAACAAAAGAACGAGGAAGCATGCAAACTATTGAACAATATGAATCCTGAAGAATTAGAGGATAATGAGGATGTTTATGCTTTATATTGGCTTTTGAAAATGCAAGCTGATGTGAGATTGGGAAACCCTATTTATTCAGTAGATCCCTTGGAGTCTACAGAAAAATATTTCATGCAGCAAAAGGATGAAGAAAAGTTAACATGGGTTTATTATTATTATGGCTTTATTCTAGATGATCTAGGTAAAAGAGATGAGGCTGTTCTTTATTTAAAGAAAGCAGAGTTGTTAGCAAAGAAAAAGGAAGAGGCTCGCAGAGATATATTGCATCATATATATCAATGTCTGACATATATTAATTTAAATGCTAAAGAATATAGTTTGGCAAAACAGTATGGTAAAGAGTCATATAAACTTGCGTGCCAAAACAGAGATATAAACGATCAAGCATGCGATTTGCTCAATCTTTCTGCGATTTACGATGAAATAGGGAATAAAGATTCATCATCTTATTGTGTACATAAAATAATTCCTTTATTGGATTCAATACCTAAAAAGAAAAGAGCAGTATATTATGCAAGTGTAGGTATTAATTATATGGAAAACGATTTGGATAGTGCGAAGAAATATCTTTTATTGGCAGTAAATATAAAACACGAGCCTTATTCATTTAAAGCACTTGCTCAGATATATCAGAAGGAAGGTGATAACGAAAAAGCCTTTGAGATGTGGCATAAGGCCCTAAACACTACTAGCCTTAGCCTGAAAGCCAATGTGGTAAAAGACATGGCGAAGGCCAAGAAAGAAGAAGGGGACTATAAGGCAGCGCATGAGTTGAGCTTATGGGCAACGGCTTTGAAAGACAGTCTGCACCGACAGCAGAAAGAAGAGAACATCAAGGGGCAACAGGAGCTGTTTGATAAGGAAAGAGCTAATGAGCAGTTGCGCGAGGAGCGGGGGCATGCGACATGGATGGCAGCCATATTGGCGGTGTTGATAGCGGCTTTGGCAGCTTGGACAATCTACAAGAAACGGAAGAACAGTCGCCGGATGAATGCCCTGAATGAGGAACTGGAGCAGAAAGACTCAGCGATAGAGCAACTGCAACAGGAGAACGAGCAGAAGGGAAAGGAACTGGAACGGCTGAGCCGCGACATGACAGGCTATGAGGAGAAGCACGAGAAACTGCTGGCTGCCGGCCAGCGGCTCTACGAGGAGATTGTTCGCGGCGGCAACACCCTGGAATGGGAGAAGGAGGACTTTGTTCACTTCGTTCGTTACTATAAGCTGAAGCATGCCGACTTTGTGCGCCACTTGGAGAATGACTACGATGAGCTGACAGTCCGTCAGAAAGTGTTTATGATTCTCTACGACATGGGCATGACCGACGAGGAGGTGATGCGCACGCTCGTCCTTAGTGAAACCTCCATCCGTGTCACCAAGTCGCGCATCAAAGGGAAAGAGGTAAGCTCCGATAAGAGCGAGGAGGGAACGGTGAATTAACATTATTTAGCTGCACAATCGATAGTAGATTATGAAAAAACCACTATATTTGCAAATAAACTGAATAAATATAGAATTTTTACACTATGAAAACAAACACCGAAACAATGGAAAACATGGAAGAAAAGACGGCCAGCGAGCGTCTGATGGCGCTGGAGGAACAGTATGGTGCACATAATTACCACCCCCTGCCGGTGGTGCTCCACAAGGGTGAGGGCATCTATGTATGGGATGTGGAGGGAAAACGCTACTTCGATTTTCTCTCTTCCTATTCGGCTGTAAATCAGGGGCATTGCCATCCGCGCATCGTGAAGGCGCTGAAAGATCAGGCCGACGTGCTCTGTCTCACCTCAAGAGCTTTCTATAATGATGCTCTCTGCGAGTACGAGAAGTTCATGCACGAGTATTTCGGCTACGACCGCATACTGCCTATGAACACGGGTGCCGAGGGTGTTGAGACTGCACTGAAGCTGGCCCGCCGCTGGGGCGCTGTGAAGAAAGGTATTCCCAATGATAAGATCAAGATCGTATGCTGTGAGGGCAACTTCCACGGACGAACTGTTACGGTGATAACGATGAGCAACGATCCCAGCTCGTATGCCCAGTACGGACCGCTCACACCGGGATTCATCCGTATTCCATATAACGATACCGAGGCCCTGAGGAAAGTGCTCGACGAGCAGGGCGACGAGATTTGTGCCTTCATTGCTGAGCCTATTCAGGGCGAGGCAGGCGTGTTTGTGCCTGACGACGGCTATATGAAGACCTGTTATGACCTGTGCCACGCCCACAACGTGCTGTTGATTGCTGATGAGGTGCAGACGGGTATTGCCCGCACGGGCCGTATGCTCTGCAGCCAGCACGACGGCATCCGCCCCGACATCGTGGTACTGGGCAAGGCTCTTGGCGGTGGTGTGCTGCCCGTGTCAGCCTGTCTGGCCGATGACGACATTATGCTGAACATCCGTCCGGGTGAGCATGGCTCGACCTTCGGCGGATTCCCCCTGGCTGCCCGCGTAGCTGTTGAGGCCCTGAAAGTGATTAAGGATGAGCACCTGGTGGAGAATGCCGAGGCAATGGGTAAGATCTTCCGCGAGGAAATCAAGAAGATTGACTCACCGTTTATCGAGCAGGTGCGTGGCCGCGGTCTGCTCAACGCCATCGTGACGAAGCCGGTGAACGGCAAGACGGCATGGGACATCTGCATCCACATGATGAAGAAAGGCCTGCTTGCCAAGCCCACCCACGACCATATCATCCGCTTTGCTCCGCCTCTCTGCATCAACGAGCAGCAGTTGCGCGAGGCAATTGCCATCATCAAGGAGACCTTTGATGAGATGAGTTAGAATCAAGACATAGCTATCAGGAGGAACGAGATGCAAACCACCAATCATGTACTGATGGTGAGGCCGGTGCGCTTCGCCTTCAATGAGGAAACGGCTGCCAACAATGCGTTTCAGCAGAAGAGTGAGTCGGCAGAGGCTGCCAGGCAGATTGAGCAGCGGGCTGTCGAGGAGTTCGACGCGTATGTGGCCTTGTTGCGCGAGAACGGGGTGACCGTCGACGTGCTGCAGGACACGCCCGAGCCGTTCACACCCGACTCCATCTTCCCCAACAACTGCTTCTCGACACATGTTGAGGATGCCGACGGTGCGAACGGAAGGAAACGCACACTGGTGATTTACCCGATGTTCGCGCAGAATCGCAGACTGGAACGGGAGAAGCTGATGACGGTTTTAGGACAGATGCGTTTCGACGAGACCGTCGACCTTACCGGTAACGAGCAGCAGAACTTATGTCTGGAAGGAACTGGCTCGCTGATTCTCGACCGCGAACGGCACATGGCCTACGCCTGTCTGTCGCCCAGAACCAGCCGCGAGGTGATGGACGAGTGGGCACGCAGGATGGGTTACGACTATTTCCTGTTCAACAGCGAGGACGAGAACGGTACTCCCGTTTATCATACGAATGTGGTGATGCATGTGGGTACGCACTTTGCCGTGGTATGCCTGGATTCCATCAAGGACGCAGATGAGCGCAGCCGGTTGGTCGCTCTGCTGGAGAATAGCGGCAAGGAGGTTGTCGACATCTCGTTTGCGCAGATGCACCAGTTTGCAGGAAACATGCTGGAGTTGAGGAATGACCGTGGTGAGAAACTGCTCATCATGAGCCTGACGGCGAAGAATTCGCTCACCCCGCAGCAGATGGCTCTTTTGGAAACCGACGTGCGCATCGTAGCGCCCGACATTGATGCCATCGAAACGGCAGGTGGAGGCAGTGCAAGATGCATGATCGCTGAAATCTATGAATAAGTAAGGAGTTAAGAAACAGAATATAATAAACCTCATAAAAACATAAAACCATGAACAATTCGGTAATAACATTCCCACTTCCGGCCAACGAGCCGGTGAATGCTTATCTGGCTGGTTCGCCAGAGCGTGTAGAACTCGAGAAGGAACTGGAGCGCCAGAGCAATCTGGTGGTCGATATCCCCATCATCATCGGCGGTAAGGAAATCCGTACCGGCGACATAGGGAAGGTGACCTGTCCGCACGACCATAACCATGTGCTGGCCACTTATCATAAGGTAGGAAAGAAAGAGATAGAGATGGCTGTCGAGGCTGTTATGGAAGCATGGAAGGAGTGGAGCCGTACACCATGGACCACGCGCGCTGCCATCGTGATGAAGATGGCCGAGCTGTTGGCTACCAAATATCGTCCCATCATGAATGCTGCCACAATGCTGGGTCAGAGCAAGAATATCTTTCAGGCAGAGATTGACTCGGCATGCGAGACCATCGACTTCTTCCGCTATAATGTGCACTATGCTTCGAAGATTTATGCCATGCAGCCGAAGGATGGCGTGGCTCAGCTGAACCACACCGAGTATCGTCCGCTGGAAGGCTTTGTGTTGGCGGTTACCCCGTTTAATTTCACGTCGATTGCCTCTAACCTCTGCATGACTCCTGTCTTGATGGGTAATGTGGCATTGTGGAAGCCCTCTACGACAGCCCTGCTGAGCAACTACTATCTGATGCAGCTCTACAAGGAGGCTGGTCTGCCCGACGGCGTGGTGAACTTCCTGCCGGGCAGCGGTGCTCTCATCGGCGAGGTGGCCACACAGTCGAAGCATTTCGCAGGCATCCACTTCACGGGTTCCACTGCTACCTTCAAGAGCCTGTGGCAGCAGGCATGCAGACATCTGGATACATACGTGTCATATCCGCGACTGGTAGGTGAGACTGGCGGTAAGGACTTCATCTTCGTTCATCCTTCTGCCGACAAGAAGGCTGTGGCTACGGCCGCCTTCAGCGGTGCGTTCGAGTTCCAGGGCCAGAAGTGCTCGGCTGCCTCGCGCATGTATATCCCGAAGAGTCTGTGGCCCGATGTGCTGGAGGACATCAAGCGCATGGCCGGTGAGGTGAAGATGGGCGACGTGAAAGACCCGAAGAACTTCATCAATGCCGTGATCGATGAGGCTTCGTTCGACAAGTGCAAGCTGTATATCGACTATGCTGAGGCTGCCGATGACGCAAAGATCGTGATGGGCGGACACTGCGACAAGTCTGTCGGATGGTTTGTTGAGCCGACAGTCATCGAGACCACCAACCCAAGGTTCAAGTCTATGGAAGAGGAGATCTTCGGCCCGATCATCACCGTTTATCCTTACGACGACGACAAGGTGGAGGAGACCGTGAAGCTCTGCGACGAGACATCGCCCTACGGACTGACCGGTGCTGTGTTCGGACGCGACCGCATGGCTGTTGAGAAGATTACCGAACAGCTCAGCTATGCTGCCGGCAACTTCTATATCAACGACAAGCCCACCGGTGCGGTGGTAGGCATGCAGCCCTTCGGAGGCGCACGTGCCAGTGGTACCAACGACAAGGCTGGTGGCGAATTCAACCTCATTCGCTGGATTATTCCGCGCGTGATTAAGGAGACGCTGGTCTCGCCAACAGATTACCGTTATACCTATCTGAAGTAAATGAGCGTAAAACCTTGTAAAATCAACGTCGCTTCGGAGACAGGCCGCCTCAGAGCGGTGCTGCTCCGGCGGCCAGGCATAGAGATTGAGCGCATGACTCCGCTCAACGCTACCCAGGCTCTCTATAGCGACATCATGGACAAAGCGACTGTCGACCGCGAATACGGACTGTTCAGCGGGGTACTGGAGCGGTGGACGGATGTCTATTATGTGAGAGACATACTGGGCGAACTGCTTAACAACATGGCTGTGCGTGAGCATCTGGTTGTCGAGAGCTTGCGCCACGACCGGCGCACGTCGCAGCAACAGCAGGTGATCAATGGCATGTTTGAGCATCTGATGGAGTTGGACAGTCAGCAGCTGGCGCGCGTCTTGATCGAAGGTGTGGAGAAAGAGCAATGGGATGGCTTTTCCGATGACCGCTATCTGTTGAAGCCGCTCTACAACCTGCTCTTTACCCGAGATGCCTCGTCGACGGTCTACGACCGTGTGCTCATCAACTCGATGAGCTTTGAGGTGCGTGAGCGTGAGACACTGATCTATGAGGCTATCTTCCGTCATTTCTTCGGTGTGGAACTGCTCAATGCCGCAGCGTGGAATCACCATGCACGCACGGAGGGTGGCGATATTCATATCGCCTCGCCGGATTTGTTGTGCATAGGTGAGGGCATACGAACGAATGCGAAGGGTATAGAATATCTGGCCCAGACATTTGCCAAGGAGCGCGAACACTTTAACATCCTGGTACAGGAGCTGCCGAAAGAACCGGAGTCGTTCATCCATCTGGATATGGTATTCACGTTCCTCGGAAAGCATTATTGCATGGCTTTCGAGCCTCTGCTCCGCAAGGAAGGACTGTTTGCAGGCAAGGAGACAACGCTCATCAGCATTGACAACGGAAAAATCTCCTACAAATCGATGCCTAACATCCTGAAAGGACTGGAGTCGTTAGGCTGGGAGATGCAGCCGGTCATCTGCGGGGGAAGCGACTCATGGGTGCAACTGCGTGAACAGTGGCATAGTGGTGCTAACTTCTTTGCCCTGGGCGACTGTCAGGTGATGGGCTACCGCCGCAATACGCATACCATCGACGCACTCGACCAAGCCGGATTTAACGTGCTCAATGCCGAGGATATCATCAGCGGTAAGGCGTTGATGAACAGCAATGAGAAATTCGTGGCTGCCTTCCCGGGCTCCGAGCTGCCGCGTGCCGGCGGTGGTGCCCGCTGTATGACCATGCCGCTGTTGCGCGACTAAATATAGCAATTCGCTTATTATAAAAAAAGTGTTTGCCGCAAACTATGCGGCAAACACTTTTTTCAGACGGTACATAAAGTCGTTAGCTTCGGCCTTGCTCAGACAGAGTGGCGGTAGCAGGCGCAGGATATTGGTGCCTGCACAGCCCGTGAAGCAATGCTTCTCGTAGATGAGTGGCTGGCGGATGTCCTTATGTGGGACATCGAGATCGATGCCAATCATCAGACCACGACCGCGGACATCGAGAATGTGCTTTTCGGTCTTCTGCATCTCCTTGAGCTGCTCGATAAGATACTCGCCTACAATATGGGCGTTCTCGACCAGATTCTCTCTCTCGAAGACATCGAGAACGGCCAAGGCTGCTGCGCATGCCAGGTGATTTCCGCCGAAAGTGGTTCCCAATTGTCCGTAGACAGGTTTGAAATCAGGCGAGATGAGCACGCCGCCCATCGGGAAACCGTTGGCAATGCCCTTGGCGACGGTGATGATGTCGGGACGGATGCCCAGCCACTGGTGGGCAAAGAATTTTCCGCTTCGGCCATAGCCACACTGTATCTCGTCGCATATCAATATGGTGCCGTATTTCTTGCAGGCAGCTTGCAGGCCCTGAGCAAATTCCTCTGTCGCCATCTTGATACCGCCAACGCCTTGGATACACTCCAGGATAACGGCACACACATCGCCTTTCTGCAGTTCTACCTCCCACGCAGGAAGGTCGTTGAGTGGCAGGTAGGTGACATGGTTGTTGGCGTTGATGGGGGCAATAATCTTCGGATTGTTCGTTATCTCAACAGCTAACGACGTGCGTCCGTGGAAAGCTTTCTCTGCGCTGAGCACACGTGTGCGTCCGTTGGTAAACGAGGCGAGCTTCAGCGCATTCTCATTGGCCTCGGCACCGCTGTTGATCAAGAATAACTGATAGTCGTCGTAACCGCTGATGCGGCCCAACCGCTCAGCCAGCTCAACCTGTAGCTTGTTCACAACGGAATTGGAGTAGAACCCCAGATTCGACAGTTGCTCAGACACCTTTTCTATATAGTGGGGGTGGGAGTGTCCTATGCTGATAACCGCATGTCCGCCATAGAGGTCCAGGTACTCCTGACCCGTCTCGTCCCAAACTTTACACCCTTTACCCTTGACGATGTTAACATCGAAAAGTGGATATACATCGAACAGTTTCATCTATATCACTATTTGTTTTTAATTCATCACTTATCAGTTAGAAAGCCGATGCTTTCAGATTCAGTCCGGTCTTCTCGTTCAGACCAAACATAATATTCATGTTCTGCACAGCCTGTCCCACGGCTCCTTTCAGTAGGTTGTCAATGGCTGACGTGATAAGGAGCTTGTTGCCATATTTCTCAACATGTACCAGTCCCTTGTTGGTATTGACCACCTGCTTCAGGTCGATGGCTTTATCGGAATAATGAGAAAAAGCAGCATCGGCATAGAAACTCTTGTACGCCTCCACAATTTCCTCGAAGGGCATGTCGGTCTTCACGACTGCCGTACAGAATATGCCACGGGTGAAATCGCCCCGGTAGGGAATGAAGTCGATAGAGGCCTCCAGCGAGCCTTGCACTTGTGCCAGCGACTGTCGTATCTCGGCAATGTGCTGATGTTGGAAAGGCTTGTAGATGCTCAGGTTGTTGTTGCGCCACGAGAAATGCGTGGTGGCTCCGGGCTTTTGTCCGGCACCAGTTGAGCCAGTAATGGCATTCACGGCGACATCTTCCTTCAGCAGGTTCAGCTTTGCGGCAGGCAGGAGTGCCAGCTGAATGCAAGTGGCAAAACAGCCGGGATTGGCTATGTGCTGAGCCTTCGCAATCTCAGGCTTGTTGATTTCGGGCAACCCATAAATAAAGTCGTGGTGATCGGGAGTCAGTTCGCTGTCCCCGTCCTCCCAGGGCTTTGTGCCTTTTATTCTGAAGTCCTGTGCCAAATCGATGATTTTCACGTTGGCGGGTATGGCATGCTCTTTCAGGAAAGCCTCGCTCTTGCCATGTCCGAAACAGAAGAATACGACATCGACCTTATCGAAAGGCATCTCGGCGGTAAAATGCAAATCGGTGTCACCAATGAGTCCTTCGTGAATGTCGCTCACCAGATTTCCTGCATTACTCTCCGAGTTTGCAAACACAATCTCTGCCTCGGGATGGTTCAGTAGCAGGCGGATGAGCTCTCCGCCAGTATAACCGGCGGCACCAAGAACCCCCACCCTTACCCTCCCCGAGGGGAGGGAAACTGACCCGGTATTATTTAGATTACTCATTTAGTTCGTTCTTGATTTTATTGATAACTCCAAAAATGTTTCCTAATATTTCTTCGTTAGAGAACCTGATAACGTTGAATCCCATTCCGTTCAGACGCTCAGTCCTAAGTTCGTCTTTCTTTATCTGTTCGTACTCAGAGTGATACCCTCCATCTACTTCTACGACAAGTTTCTTTTCAATACAGACGAAGTCCACAATATAATCACCAATTATGTGCTGTCTGTTGGATTTTACTGCTAATCGTTTTGCGCGAATTTGTTCCCACAACAGCGACTCTGCTTCAGTAGCAAATTGCCTGTTCTTATGGGCAAACTCCTTCAGAATGTCATATCTGTCAGGTGATGCTGTATTGTAAAATCCGTCGTTTCTCGCCATTGAGAAGTGTGTGCATAGCTCTCCCCTGGGGGAGGGGTGGGGGCTGCTATCTTTTCTCATCCTTATGGATTCCGTAGTAGACACGGAGCGGAGTGCTAGAGACCTTGATGAAGCCTTTTGCCTCGTCGGCAGTCCAACCAGTCTGGGTTTCTCCGTATTCCCCGAGTTTCGATTTTGTCAGGTCGTTATCAGAGTCGATGCCGACGGTCTCAAAGCCGAAGGGACGGAGTTTCAGGATGGAAGTACCCGTCACGTTGCGCTGACTGCTGGCAAGCATCGCCTCCATGTCGGGCATCACGGGCTCCAGATACTGGCTCTCGTGCAGGAACATGCCGTACCAGTTGGCAATCTGGTCTTTCCAGTACTGTTGCCATTTCGACAAGGTCGACTTCTCCAGCAAGCGGTGGGCCTCGATAATCAGCTTCGGAGCGGCAGCCTCGAAACCTACACGGCCCTTGATACCAATGATAGTGTCGCCGACATTGCAGTCGCGTCCGATGGCATAAGAGGCGCCAATCTCCTCAATCTTCTGGATGGCTTTCACCTTATCGTCGAACTTCTCGCCGTTCACAGCCACGATCTCTCCCTTCTCAAAGGTGATCTTCAGCAGACTCTCCTGTTCTTTGGCTGTGATATGCTTCAGGTAAGCCTCTTCGGGAAGACCCTGTGTCGGGTCGAGAAGTTCTCCACCACAGATGCTCGTTCCCCAGATACCCACATTGTAGGAATACTTCAGTTTGGTGAAATCGGCTGTAAATCCATGCTCGTTCAGGTAGTCCACCTCTTCTTTTCGTGTCAGTTTATGGTCACGGGTGAGGGTGATAATCTCAACGCCCGGGGCCATCACAAGGAATGTCATGTCGAAGCGAATCTGGTCGTTGCCGGCACCTGTAGAACCGTGTGCGATGGCGTCGGCACCAATCTCGTTAGCGTAACGGGCAATCGCAATGGCCTGGAAGATACGTTCCGAGCTCACGGAAATAGGATAGCAATTGTTGCGAAGCACATTGCCGAAAATCATGTATTTCAGCGACTTCTCATAATACTCGTGCGTCACATCGAGTGTTACGTATTTCACGGCGCCCAGCTTGTAGGCGTTTTCCTCGTTCTTTTTCAGTTGTTCAGCACTAAAACCACCGGTGTTAGCGCATGCAGCATGTACCTCATATCCATCCTGAGCGAGTTTCATCACGGTGTAGGATGTATCCAAGCCGCCGGAAAAGGCGACTACCACTTTCTTCTTGTCTGCCATAATATCTTTGTTTTTGTTGTTACTCAATTGTTTTATACTTCTAAATCTAAACCGAGACTCCCGGCTATTCCTCGTGCGTCGAGCGACGGACGTGCCCGATGCTCTCGATTCGCTTGATGCGTTCCATCACCTCTTGCGGAATCTTGGCAGGCAGGTGCTCCTCGGGGTCGTAAAGCATGGCTGTGCAGATGCAGTACTTTCGCCCTGTGCGGTGCAGGATGTCTACATTGATGCACCCCTCGCATCCGCGCCAGAAAGCCTCGTCGTCAGTCAGGTCGCCGAAAGTCACGGGCTGATACCCCAACTGGGTGTTCATCGTCATCACCGCGGCTCCACTTGTGAGCGAGAAGATCTTGGCATGCGGCCATCGCGTGCGGGCCAGGGTGAAGGTCATGTCCTTAATCCTTTTGGCCACGCCCATTCCCCGGTAGTCAGGGTGCACGATAAGTCCCGATGTTGTGACATATTGCTTGTTTCCCCATGTCTCAATGTAACTGAATCCGGCAAATCTGTCGCCATCCAGAGCAATCACAGCCTTTGCCTCGCGCATCTTGGTCGTCAAATACTCGTGGGTACGCTTGGCGATACCTGTTCCGCGCACTTTTGCCGCCTCAGCTATTGTTTCTAAGATTGTTTCGACATACTTCTCATGCGAAGTGTCGGCAACCACAACCTGAATCTCTTTCATTTTTATTTGGTGTAAAAGATACGAATCTTTATGTCGTGAATAATCAATTATCCTTGATGTTTGGAATCACCATGCTCAGTCCGTCGACGACATCGCTGTAGTTAACGCCCTCCTTAATGACAATAAAGATGGTGTCATCGCCTGCTATGGTACCGATAATCTCAGGAATATCGCTGTCGTCGATGTTGTATGCGATGCTGCTGGCATAGCCCGGCCGGGTCTTGATAACACCGATGTTTCCAGAGAAGTTAATAGACTTGAATCCTGAACTCTGAAGCATCTCGGAAGCTGAGCGGGGCTTGCTGATACGTTTGTACATGGTCTCATGGGGCAATACGTATACATATTTCCCGTTCATGGAGGCTGCTTTGGCCACTTTCAGTTGTTTCATGTCGCGGCTCAGAGTGGCTTGGGTCAGTTTAAAACCTTCTTTCTCCAATGCCTGCAACACTTCTTCCTGACTACATAGTTCCTTGCTCGAAATGAGCATCTTCAGGGTTTCTAATCTACTGTTCTTAATTTTCATTTTTGTGCTTGTTTAATTTGCGGTTGCAAAAATATGCATTTTTCTGCATAAAACCAAATATAATTGCATAAAAATACCCTATTCGTTAAAAAATAGGGTATTTTTATTCTTTTCTAATGTATATATATACGACTGCTTATCTCGTCATGTCGAAGCCGATACGTACACCTTCGTAGTTCTTGCTCAGGTCGCCGATGGTCTGCAGGCTGACGTTTCCGCTCAGCGCCGACATGGTCTGCAGCACGGTCAGCAGTTTCTTCGCCTCGAAGAGGATGGAGATACCGTTCATCTCGCGTTTCGCATAACAGTTGATGTTCAGCAACAAGCCCTTCATGGCAATCTGCGAGGTGGCCTCATTGTAGGTGTAAGTGCCGCTGAAACTCTTTCCGGCTATCGTGGCAGTGAATGTCTTGTCGTTGTTGAACGCAATCACCGTGTTGTTCGACGACAATCCGACCTTCTGGTAGTAGGGGAGAAGCTTTTCCTCAATCTGTGAGGCAACCACCTCGCCACCTGCCTTGGCCAGCAGGTTCTCGCTGGTAAAAGCACAACCAGGACCGTTGTATCTCCATGTGCCAACCAGATTCTGTGCCGTCAGCTTGTCCAAGCCGATAACACTCGAGATGGCATTTACTACGCCTGAGCCATTCGTTAGCACACCGATAATGCCACCGAGTATATCAGACCCGTTTGCGCCTGTCGTGGTACCACCCATACCGCCGCAGCTCGCCAGCGCAAGACATACCGATGCTGCTAAAACAGATAGTTTCTTCATAGTCTATACTTATTTAGTTTTTATTTGTGAATTGTTAAGTGAAAAAGATGGATAGCTGAAAACGCAATCATCATTAATCAGCCGTTACCTCCTGTCTCCGAACAGACGCAACAGATAGAGGAACAGGTTGATGAAGTCGAGATAGAGGCTGAGTGCGCCCAGCAGCGCCACCTTCTGAGCCCGCTCTCCACCGTCTTCCTGCATGAGCAGCATCCGCTTGATCTTCTGCGAGTCGTAAGCTGTCAAACCTACAAACACGGCGACACCCACATAACTCAGAATCAGGTCGAACATTGTGCTCTTGACCAAAAAGAGATTCACCAATGTGGCGATAATCACACCGACGAGGGCCATCAGCGCCAATTTGCCAATAGAGGTCAGGTCGGTCTTCGTGGTGTATCCGATGAATGCCATAACCGCAAATGTGCCAGCCGTGATTAAGAAGACGCTCGCAACCGACGACATCGTATAGGCCAGGAAGATAAACGACATGGTTACGCCGTTGATAACCGAGTAGACTACAAACAAGAGCGTGGCTGATGTCAACGACAGCCGGTTGATGCCTGCCGATACCCATAATACCAATGCCAACTCGGCAATCATCAATCCCCAGAACAGCATCTTGTTCGTCACGATAGCCTGCAGGATGACAGGACTTGTCGACACACCGTATGCCGTGAAGCCCGTAATCGTCAAGGCAAGAGCCATCCACACATACACCTTGCGCATCAACGAGGGGAAAGCAAGTGAGCTGTAGCCCTCCTGCGCATTAATCATTTCATATAATTCTTTTTCGTTCATATTCTTTATATAGTTTCAAGTTGACAAAATCATATTGAAGACGTTTTCAGGCGTCGGTCGCAATTCAGAGGCACAGTCTGATTGCATAACCTTCAATCTGCAAATGTATCATTTTTATTTAATATGGCAAAATATTTACGGTAAATTGCTGCGGTTCAACGACAATAATTGTCTTTTTTTTAGTATTTTTCTTCCCTTTTCGCATTTTTTAGATACTATACATTCCGTCAGCTTTATACAAGTATGGAGGTAAGGCATAGGTGAATGAAACAATCCAAATTATTGTTGGCAATGGTGGCACGGAGAATATTTCGCGCAAGCGTTTATTGCTGACATTTGGCAGCAAAAGCAGGAGTGTTTTCTAATCGATGCCTGATTAGGTTGTAAGTAGTCGATTAATTACACTCTAATCAGGCATCAATTGCATGCTAACTAGGCATTAATTAGAGCGTAACTAGGCATCAATTCGAGCTTAATCAGGCATTAATTGCAAATCCGTGCGTCTGCCGGTGGTAATCAGGCATCAATGGCCTCTCTCCATTTTGAGGAGCAAATGCACTTGAAAGAGTGTGTAGTCTCTTGCAGAATCTGCTGGCGAAAAGAAGGAATAAAGCGGATAGTGTCACATGTGTATTTAAGCGTCACCTCTGTAAAGCGCTGTGATTCAAATAGTTTCTTAACGATTGTGACGTGTGACGCTATGTTTTGAAACTTTTTCGTGGGAATGGCTTTTTGTCGATGGCCTGACATCGTATATAATGGAATACCTGTCTCATTCATTCTCTTGCAACTCGTTGTTATTCACTATTATACGCCATTGTTTGTAAAGCACACTCCGGCCCGAATAAAGATGCTGATTAGCAACACAGAGGGCTGCTCGGTCGTCACAGAGCATCTGTTTATGTTATGGGAAAAGCACTATAAGATACCTGATTCGTTCCTAACGTTTCGTGATTTTCCTCTGATACACCAATTGGCCTTTCTGGTACACCCTCAGTAGGTAGACGCCTGCTGGTAGTTGGGCTGTTGTCAAACGGCAGTTGGCATCATTCTGGAAGGTGGCGCTTGCCGAGATGAACCCCGCCGTGTTCAGCAGTTCCATGCGTGTCTCCTGCTGTTGCGGGCGTTTGTTGGAGAAAACAAGCACTGTCTCAAATGGCAGCGGCCCGACAATATACTCATGGGTGGAAACGGATATGATGCCGGAAGGCGTGTTGACCGATACATCCCAGACTACTGTGGCAGCGTGGAGCTGTGAGTGACCTTCGGTGCGAACCATCAGGGTGGTGTCCTCAACAATGGCGGTCAGCTGATGCGTTCCGTTGGCAACGGCTCCTGTCTTCATACGGTAGCTTTCCTGCCCCAGAGCGACGCTCTCACCGTCCAGGAGCCACTCGACCCGTAATGTGTTCGGCTCCGGCTTCAGCAGGTTCAGGGAGAACAGCACGTCCTCGGTCTCCAATGGAACGGTATTCTCTTCGGGCGTATAGGAGATCACGTTCTTGGAGCGTGCGTGAATCCGTTCAATCAGCGCCTCGCGACACACGGGACAGTAATCACGGTTCAGATAGCGCATGAGGCATTGCTGGTGCGGACGGTACCAATTGTAGGCCTCTTCGTTCTCGTCGTTGCTGTGCCGGTAGGTGCCGACTCCGTCCTCGTCCATCCAACGCTCCCATTTCAAGGGGCTCAGAATCTGTGTCATGTTGGCAGCCTCTCTACCCTTATACCAGTATTCGTCGGCAAGACCGCCCAAGGCGTGGCCCGACTCATGGCGCAAGACTTCTATGGAACTCTTATTCATGCTGAAGCAGATGAACGGGCTGCCTCCGCCTCCGCCGTATTTCTCGGAATTGACGACGATGGGCACGAGGTCGTAGTCGGGCTTCACGGCATTCAGCACTTCATTCACCTTGCCCCATTTCGTGGGCCAGGGCATGCGGTCGACACCCGAGGTGCCAAAACAGGTACCAAAGATGTTGTCGATAGGGGCGTCGGGAGTCATGCCTGCACCGCTGACGTTCGACGGGGTCTTCACGTAGAAGACATTGAACATCGACTTATATTGGAGCAAAGGCGTCTTGTCGAAGAAATTATCATTTTGCTCTTTGACGAAATCGGCAAACTTGTCCAGCTCGTCTTCCGTGAAGCCGTCGCCAAGATAGACGATGTCGATGAACACCTTGCTGTCGCCCGCATAATGTAGTGTGTCTAAATGGTATTGGGCGCGGATGAGCATCGGAGCCAATAGCATCAGGCAGTAGAGTAATCGTCTTTTCATATTTAGTTTGTTGTTTGTAATCGTTTAATCACCTGTTGGCCGTTGCGGAACTCGACACACCGGACTCCATCGTCCAGCTGGATACGCAGGAACAGGTCGGCTTTGGGCAGCACGGTCACTTTATGCTCAAACCCCGATGTCCCAAGATACTCAATATCCCGCAGCAACGGGTTCTCCATGGTATGCCTGCTGATGACCGTACTGTCGGACGACAGCTGTACATAGTGGAGGCCGGAGAAATCGGTGCCGCTGTCGTTCAGGTTCAGATAACCGTCGACATATTTCTCGCTGCCTATGTCTATGTGGTAGGCAGCCGCCAGCGAGTCGTAGCTGATGGTTCCCGTCAGCAACAGGAGATGAGGCTCTCCTGGTGTCAGGACTGCTCTCGTGGTGTTTGCTGCAGGGCCTACCACGCTTTTTTTCGTGTGGCACCCGGCCATGATGATTCCTAAAAACAGGATCCAAAGGTATTTCATGATGCAAATATACAAATAATATCTGACACTTGCAAGTAAACGTTGATTCTCGTCACTTTCTCTGTTTCCTTCTTTTTTATATTATATAATAAGGTGTAAATATATGTATGTCTTGACCCATGTCAATTCTCCGTATAAATTTTTGTTAAATATGAAATTTTCCCTTGAAAAAGTTTGCCGGTTCGGAAAAAATGCGTACCTTTGCATCCGCTTTCAGGGAAGCCCCCTGACGAGCATTAAGGAAAGAGTTCTTTGAAAGATTTACATAAGACAGAGAAGTA
>JAEEGH010015482.1_pt1 | contig 16554 bp, 12 predicted proteins | sample 9134181 | NCBI WGS metagenome assembly JAEEGH01 (sample SAMN16246544, study PRJNA631951) | gut metagenome | biome: gut microbiome; feature: rumen; material: DP-attached | host: Bos | place: Iran: Karaj | collected 2018-10
AGTGACAGCATAGCCATTTCCGGAGCTCACTTCTGATGCATTTGTTATGCTTACACTGTCTATTGTGTAATCAACATCTTTTGAAAGTGCCTTGCCAGCATCCTTAACTATGACTGTCGGCGACTTGGCCTTTCCATCATACTCATAGGAGGAAGGATTTATTGTAAGCATGTCCGCTGAAAGACTCTTTTGTTTGATCTCGAAAGATGTGCTTATATTCTGTGTTGTTCCATTAAAAGCAACTTCTGCTGAAGCGGTGTATTTTCCCACACCTGTAGGTGCAGCAGTGCTGTTGTAGCTTGTTTTGTCTGTTCCCGTATATGTGATCGCACCGACACTGACTGTTGAGGGCGTGCCTGTACTCTTTATTACCGTAGCTCCGTGTGCATTTCCGTCATACTCAGCATTCTCAGCTGATATAGTAGCTATGTGCTTCTCATTGCAGGGAGCGCAACTGATTGTGGCTTTTTCACCATTTGTGTTAAACACATAGTCATGGACATGATTTACCGTTACTATGTTACTTGCATAATCAGGCATGGCTCCATCATTATTGATCTCTGCCACAACATACATGTAATAATCTTTTCCAAGCTGCCACTTATTATTTACATAATATTCAGGGAATCCGATTGTACCAGTTCCACTGCCTGAAATGCTGCCGTTTATCTTTAACCTGTTATAGCCGGTCATACCACCTGTCGCACCTATTTTTTGGAAAAATGCTGCTACGCTGGTTACCTTGCCTGCATCACTTCCACTTAATGTAAAAGGAACAACAATCTCACCATCACCATTCCTGTAGACTCCATTTGAATCCACACCCAGAATAATATTGCTGTCAGCAATCGTCAGCTTCCAGTCACTTGTATCATGTTCGTACTCAGTACTAAAAACTATTTTGGACTTATCCAGACACAAGGCAGGGCTTACATATATGTCTGGATCATTAACCGTGGTGCTTTTAAATCCTCCATCATAGTATACTTCTTTTGTAGAATCAGCTATTAAATATGAACGTGTCCACCACGGTCCTCCTTTAGAACAATTAGCAGGTACTTCAGCTGCGCTGAGAGCAAATATCTGCCTGTCCTTAATCCATTGCTGGTGATAGTAAATATTACTAGTATATTGCGTGTTCGTTACTGCAGGAATAGCTGCCCGCTCCGAAGCAGTAAAGCTCTTAGACAGGAAGGTGCTATTAAGCCAGTTGGTAAGGGTAGTATCGTTAAAATTATAGTTCCCCGGCGTATCATTTAGCGGCATTTTTTTGATAACTGACTTGCAGTCAAGGAGCAGGATATCCTTATCTGATTCATATGTATAGCCACCGCTTTTTGCATCCAATGCCAAAACCCGGTATTTCAATGGCTTGTTTGTTTCAGGATTGATCCCAAGCGTTACCGAATCATCAACATCAAAAAGGTTGTTAATTCCAAAATAGGTATCGCCATACTTGTTAGTCTCGGCATGAACCTTCAGCGCCCCCCCCACATAAATCCTGAGCAAAGCCAGCAACCATCGCACCTGCGAGAGTTATGGCAAGAACTTTTTTCACCTTTCCCAAAATCATTTTTCTTTTTAGCATTCTCTCCCTCCTTCTCTTCGCCGTTAATATCAGTCGCATTGATACCCCTCTGTGCCAAAAACCTTTGACAATAATTGTTGCGAACTTCATTGGCGAAAAAATATTTCCGTTTTCGTGTTCATTAATTATAAAATATTTCTAAACTTTCCGCAAAGAAAATCATCCTGATGTAAAACCTTTTAGCTGAAAATCTACGACGATTTATGGTACTTTCTCTGTCTTTGAATAAAGTGCCATATGAAATCCCTGACCTCTTTATGGCACTTTTCCTTTTTTGAGTAAAGCGCCATATGAAATCCCTCACCAATTTATGGCACTTTTAATATTTTTGAATAAAATACCATAAGAAAACCCTCACCCATTTATGGCACATTCTTTGCTTTTGGAGAAAGCGCCATATACAATCCCCTGCTTATTTATGGCACTTTTTCGCTTATAGCGAAAAGTAACATATACTTATTCGCTGATATTAATTGATATTTATGGCCATATTATCAATTCTTAAGAAAGCAGCATAAATTAAGCTTCAAATCTTTATGGCTATTTTTCAATATTAGTATAATGTGACATAAAAACGCGATTTAATGCTTTACCTCGCCATAGCACAATGATGCTTATTGCTGCCAGCATCAGTCTTTCAGCAGCTCATGAGTATATCGCACCGGTGATGATCCACACGCCTCTGACGTAACCGGGAATAAAACTCTGACACCAGCACCATCTTATCCGATAATAGAACTTTGACTCCCACACCATCTTATCCAATAATAGGACGCTGGCTTCCGCATCATTTAACCGTTCATAAAACTCAGCCGCCCCCGCCAGCTTATCAATGAATATATAGTGGACAATCGGATTTTTTGCTATGATATTAGTCAGTACACGAAAGGAGTCCGCCATGCCACATCCACCAATGAGAGGTTTAGGTCCCAGAGGTTTTCTTACGGAAGAGGAAAAAGCAAACCTTCCAAAAGTAGATAAGGCCCTCATAATGAGGATACTTTCCTATCTGAAGCCATACAGACTGCAGTTTGTATTTGTGTTTGTCACGATCCTCCTTTCTGCCATAGTGGGCCTGCTTCCGTCGATCATCACAGGAAGGATTGTTGATGAAGCACTGATCAACAAAGACATGACCCTGTTGGTGCGGCTGCTTTTCATGGCCTTTGCCACCCTGGCGGCCTCCCAGATAACAGGGGTCCTGGAGTCCTACATCAATGCCTGGATCTCCCAGAAGATCATCTTTGACATGAAGAACCAGATGTACCGCCATCTGCAGTATATGCCGCATTCGTTTTTCACAACAGAGAAGCAGGGAGATATCATCACCAGGATGAACACGGATATTAGTGGAGTCAGCAGCATCATTTCCGGAACCCTGTCAAGCATTGTTTCAAATGTGGCGATAGTTGCCACAACCCTGGTGGCGCTCTTTACCATGAGCTGGCAGCTGGCTATTGTGGGGATCATCATCATTCCTCTTCTCATTCTTCCCACCAAGAGAGTCGGCAAAAGACAATGGACCATACGCACCATGTCCCAGGAAAAGAATGACCAGATGAACCAGCTGATAAACGAGTCCCTGAGCGTTAGCGGATCGATGCTGGTGAAGCTCTTCACACGGGAAGAAAGAGAATATGAGAAATTCGTCAAAGTAAACTCAGAACTCACCTCTCTCAATCTCAAGGAGCAAAGAAGCGGCAGCTGGTTCAGGGTGGTGATGGGAATGTTCACACAGGTAGGACCTCTGCTGATATATTTTGCGGGTGGCTATCTGATAATATCCAGGATGGATGCCGGTCTTACGGTGGGTACCATAACAGCCATGGTAGCCCTCATCAACAGGCTCTACCGCCCGGTGCACGAACTTTTAAATCTTCAGGTGGACTTCACCAGGTCTCTGGCTCTTTTTACGAGGATATTTGAATACTTCGACAAAAAGAGCAGCATCGTGAGTCCTCCCGACGGCTTAAAGCCAGATGTCACCTGTAAAGATATAGAATACGACCACGTCTCTTTTTCCTATACGGAAGAAGTTCCCATTCTCACTGACGTTTCCTTCTCAGTGCCGGGAGGTTCCATGTACGCCATCGTCGGTCCGTCGGGCTCCGGCAAATCTACCATTGTAAACCTGCTCCCAAGGCTGTACGATGTAAACGGCGGCGCAGTCCGCATAGGAGGTATTGATGTCAGGGAAATGGACCTCTCGTACCTGCGGTCGAACATCGGTGTGGTCTCCCAGGAAACATATCTTTTCAACGGAACCATCAGGGAGAATCTGCTGTACGCCAAAGAGGACGCCTCAGAAAAAGAGCTGATAGAAGCCTGCAAAAATGCCAACATCCACGAATTTATCACAAGCCAGCCCGAAGGATACGATACAGTCGTGGGAAACCGCGGCCTTAAGCTCTCCGGAGGTGAGAAGCAGCGCCTCTCCATCGCAAGAGTGATCCTCAAAGACCCAAGGATTCTTATCCTTGATGAGGCCACCAGCGCCCTGGATTCCATCTCAGAAAACGCCATTCAGGAAGCCCTGGAGAAACTCATGAAGGGCAGAACCAGCATTGTCATTGCCCACAGGCTCTCCACAATCCTTAAGGCGGACAGCATACTGGTGGTAAAAGACGGTGTGATAGCCGAGCAGGGAGATCACGAGACTCTTCTTTCCCGCGGCGGGATCTACAAGCAGCTCTACGAAACGCAGTTCAGGAAGATCCTTGATATGGAAGGCGGCGATGCAAAAAACAGTGACTATTGGGGCGTTGTAGAAGAAGATTATATCGGATTCTAAAGAGATCCCGATAGTACCAGCATTTCCTGATAACCGATAAGTAAACAGCAAATAAACTCTATGGTGATATAGCATGTGCGGAAGATATTTTTTCGACGGAGAGACAGCATCGAAAATTGAAAAAGAGCTAAGGCTCAACGAAGGCTCTATCTCTATGAACGCAGGTGATGTAACGCCTGCCATGAATCCTGTGGTTCTAACGGCCAAAAAAGACAGCGCACCATCGGAAATACGCGTAGCAGACATGTTCTGGGGTATCGCCGGCAGGGACAAAAAACTTGTAATCAATGCCAGGGCAGAATCAGCAGATACGAAACCTCTTTTTTCTGAGAGCTTTTTGCACAGGCGCTGTATCATTCCTGCAGCAGGCTTTTATGAATGGGACAAAGACCGCAACAAGGTAACATTCCTAAGGCAGGACAAAGGCCCGATCTACCTGGCCGGGCTCTACCGGCTATCTGATAATAAAGACTCTTTTGCTATCCTGACCACCTCTGCCAATGAGTCCATGATAAAGGTTCATGACCGTATGCCGCTTATGATCGACAAGAGCGACATCACAAGCTGGCTCTACGACGAGAAGGCTGCAAAAGAGATGCTTCATGCCAAGATGCCCCTGCTGCAGAGCCGGATCGAATATGAACAACTGAGTCTTTTCTAAGAAAAAACTGATAAAATAAAGGAGGACCTGTAATGAAGATAGTTATTGCCGACCGTGACAGCGTCGGAACCGACATGGATTACAGCATATATGACGAGCTGGGTGAAGTCGTCTATTACGACGACAAGGTCACTGATGAGAATGCAAAAGAAAGACTTGAAGGTGCAAGTATACTTGTCATAAACAAGAGCCAGATCACGGATGCACTCCTGGATGATGCCCCTGACCTTAAGCTCATATGCGAGTTCGCCACGGGCTACGACAACGCAAATATCGAGGCCTGCAACAGGCACGGGGTCAAGGTGGCCAACATAGCCGGCTACTCCACTCCATCCGTCGCCCAGCACACTTTCGCCATGCTCTTTTACCTGATGGAGAACCTCCGTCACTACGACGAGTTCGTCAAGAGCGGAGCTTATGCCAATCAGGAGCACTTCTGCTGCCTGGATATTCCCTACGATGAGCTTGAAGGCATGACCTATGGAATTGTGGGTATGGGGAACATCGGGAAGAAGGTTGCAAAGATTGCCACTGCTTTTGGCGCACACGTGATCTTCTATGCCTCTTCCGGCCACAGCGACTGTACGGACTATGAACAGGTGAGCTTCGACGAACTCCTTGAGCGAAGTGATGTCATTTCCCTCCACTGTCCGCTGAGCGACAGAACCAGAGATCTCTTTGACAAAAGAGCTTTTCAGAAAATGAAAAAGACCGCCATCCTCATCAATGTTGCAAGAGGTGCGGTAGTAAACGATAAGGACCTGTATGACGCCCTGACGCAGGGAGAGATATCCGCAGCAGGACTTGATGTGTTAAATCCTGAGCCCATGGCTAAGGACTGTCCGCTTATAAATATTCAGGACAGCGGCAGGCTGATAATCACTCCGCACCTGGCATGGGCCAGCACACAGGCCAGAAAGCGCTGTCTTGAAGAAGTAAAAAAGAATATCGTATCCTGGATAAACAACACACCCAGGAACATTGTAAATTAAGCAACAAAAAAGGGGAGCGGCCTGTTTCAAGTCTGTTCCCCTTAATCTATTCAGCGGTCATCTTTTTTTCTTTCTGCCATGAGATCAACATTACCTGCTGCATTTATCATCCCAAGTTCATCATCAGAAAGTGCCATGTCATCCAGAGAGTATCTTGACTCAACATCCCGGATGAGTCTGTCCAGCTTTGAGTTAGGCTCAAACTTCTGATAATCCATTAACCTTGCCAGCTTGCCTTCCATAATCAAATCCTCCAATCAACTGTGCGTTTTATGTGTTCATTTATTTATACGAAACACTTTTTTAAATGGCAAAAAATATTTAAATTAAATCTCTGAGTTTACCCAACGCCTCGCGGTGCCTCAGTTTGGTGACGCCGTAGGACAGATTCATTTTGCCTGCAATATCCTGGAGGGTAAGTCCCTTGTAGTAACGAAGGATTATGATGTCACGAAGCTCCTGCGGAAGCTGCTCCAGTGCATCGGCCAGTGCTTCCAGCGATTCCTTGTTCAGGACCTCGTCCTCGATGGAGCTCCTCTCATCCGTAAGGTCCTCAGGGATCTCAGAATGGATGTGATTGGTCCTGTAATAGTCAATAACGGTATTGCTGGTCATGGAATAGATCCATGTTGAAAGAGCTGCCTTGGACTCATCATATGTATCCAGCTTGGAGTATATCTTTATAAAGATATCACTGGTGATGTCCTCTGCATCTTCGATGGAGTTAACATGATTCTTAACGTATCCAAAGACCTTGTCCTTGTATTTTAAGTAGATTTCTTCCTGTGAGAGCATATTTTCACCTCTTATTTATGCCTGACTGATGTGAAGCAGGATGTCAATACTGTCACAATGATATTACATGATTATACACTTTCTGGCAACATATCCGCCAATATATTGCTCATTTACAAAATTAGCTCTTGCTAAACTACTCTTTATCCAATATAATAATTTGGTCGGTAACGATAATCGAGGCGTGGCTCAGTTTGGTAGAGCGCTGCGTTCGGGACGCAGAGGCCGCAAGTTCGAATCTTGTCGCCTCGACTTTTATTTTACAGGGTCCGGAGTATTCCGGACCTGTTTTTAATTGTTTAATTCTAATTCATTATACATAAAGCTTCTTCAGTTTCATCTTACTTTGAGCTGCGTTATCTCTGCCGAAGCCTCAGTCTAGATCACGGTACCTGTCACTACTGCTTAATTAGGTTCATATAGCATACTTGTAAGAACATATCCGTCAAATAAATGATTCTCAATCTCCAAAACCGGCTTAACACAAATATTGAAGGGCGGATCATTTAAATATCTTCCACTATGATGTCCATGTGCAACATCTTTATTAACATCAGGATTTTCTTTTAGTAAGTTATCAGTTATTATTACATATTTGTATTTTTTCAGTTTCGGTAATACCTGCATAATCTCTTTATTCCCGAGATGTTGAAATACTTCTTTAATTAAGCACAAATCTGCATCTGGTAGCTTCTCCTCATCAACAATGTCCATGCATTCAAATCTTACATTATCTGATTTAAATCTATTCCTGTTCCTCTCAATTAATTCAGGGACTATATCAACGCCAATATAATCTACGTTACTATTATCCTTTACTATATGAGATCCAATATTAAAATCTCCACATCCAAAATCTACAATACTTGTTATCTGTTTTTCTTTAATTATATTACTGATCAGCTCAACATATGGCTCAACAAATTTAAAATCCCATGATCCCGGTCCGCTGTAGAACCCGTCTCCTAATCCACCTCCCCATTTATTTTCCTCCCATTTGTCATTCTTATATATATATGAAAAGGTCTCCCTTCTTGACATTCTTGCGTATTTTTTTGCTTCAGCATAATTCTGTATTTTTCTATACAGCTTTTGAAGAATTTCGCTGAAACTGTTATCTGCCAATATATTTACAATTCTTTTAATTCTGTTCATCAAATATTACCTCTAAGTCCCTTTGCTTTCCTTACTAAGTGCTAACACATTATAATCTGATGCTCTCAGGAAGTCTATAAAAAATCCTAATAACCCTCGTATTCATAAGGTTTATTAGGATTAATTATATAGCTACTTATTATGATCAATTACTAAATGATAACAAAAAGCCTGATCATTCATTTCCTGAATCTTCTGCTGCGGATGTCTGCTCCTTCGCTGTCGGCTCAGTTTCATCTGCCGACTGATTTTTATCTGCAAACTCAGCTTCATCTGCAGGCTCAGTCTCACCTGCTGCCTCTGCTGTTGGAGTTTCCTCCTTCTGCTCACTGCTTCGATCGTCCATCAGATCCTTAAGAGTGATGGTCATCATGTCCTCATTGGTAGGATTCTCTATGGCAGAGACCCTCCTGGCCTGGTTGGTGATGATCTCCTCAAAGAGGTTCCTGACTTCACGCGCGTTGGCGAAGTTGTCGATGTTCTCGATCTTCCTTGCGGTGATGAGAGCCCTGATCTGGTGCTTGACGTCATCTTCTACGATGTAGTCGTACTTCTTGCAGTTCATGTTGAAGATCTGTTCCAGCTCATCGATGTTGTAATCCGGGAACTCAATGTATTTATTGAACCTGGATTTCAAACCGGGATTGCTCTCGATGAACTTCTTCATGGGCTCTGTGTAGCCTGCCACGATCACAACAAAGTCATCCCTGTTGTCCTCCATGGCCTTGAGGATGGTGTCAATTGCCTCCTGGCCGAAGGCATCGTCCTTCTGGGCAAGGGCATAGGCCTCATCGATAAAGAGAACTCCACCCAATGCCTTTTTTATCTGCTCCTGGGTCTTGAGGGCGGTCTGTCCCACGTATCCTGCTACGAGTCCGGACCTGTCGACCTCTATCAGCTGTCCCTTTGAGAGAACGCCGATCTGCTTGTATATCCTGGCAATGATCCTGGCAACTGTGGTCTTACCTGTTCCGGGATTGCCTGTGAACACCAGGTGGAGTGATACCGGCACGGACTTAAGGCCCTGATCTTTCCTGGCCTTCTGCACTTTGACAAAGGCTGTCAGCTCTTTTACGTCCTCCTTGATGGTGGTAAGGCCGATGAGCTTGTCCAGGGTCTCCATGGGATCTTCCTCGGGCTCCTGGGGCTTTTCCTCCTTTGGCGCGCTGATGTTGCTGTCTGCGGCAAAGAGGGCTTTGGCTTCCTTAAGTGCCTCATTGGCGTCATCTACGGCATTCCCCGTTGAAACAGGAACCCCGGCGCTTCCGGTTCCACCGGTGCCAACTCCTGCAGCCGGCCCCGATGAGGCAGAGGGCTTTGAGGGAGTCGAGGAGAAAAAGTCTCCGTACATGCTCCCCAGAAGGTCCCTTTGCATATTATTGATCTTATTTAGTGTCTCCAGTTCTTTATCTATATTTCTTCCCATAAAGCTAAATCACTCCAGTCCTTAATCGTTCAGGCCCCAGCCGCCTCTTGAAAGGAATGTCCTTGTTGTTACCAGTGCATCAACACTCTGGCCGATGATCTGAGAGGCCTTTTCCTTGTAAGGACCTGCATTGGCTGTGCCAAGATTCTTGTAGAAGTCGTAGGACATCTTCTTGCTGCCGTCCAGGTTCTTAAGACCCTGGGCTATATGGCTCTCCATCTCGTGGGCATCATCTGTCTCCCTGAAGAGGATGAAGCTTGAAATGTAAGGATTGTTCTCAGCCATAACGTAGGCGTAGGTCAGTGACGCAGCCTGCACATCCTCGCCAAAGCTGGATGTATAGCCGATCTCGGTCAGGGAGATGTCCCTTACTTTGCCGTTTGGAGCAAGCATTGAGGGCTGGCACATGTAATCCGTCAGGATGTAAACATTCTCCATAGTGATATAAGGGGTTGAAAGAGATGTGTTTACATACTGGGACTGCTGCTTCCATGCGTATGGATCAAAGAGGGGTGCATTATAGGGGTGAACTGAAAGTGACCAGTCAATATTGCCCTCTCTTAAGATGTAATAGTTGAATCTGTCCATGTATTCCTTGGACAGGAAACATCCGGGATTTGACTTCCTGTTCCACTCCTGGTCGAAGGAGGTGTAAACCCTGGCATTGGCATTGACTGCCTTGATCTCATTGTAGAAGATCCTGAAGGCCTTGACGTACTCGTTGACATTGAGCTCAAGGTTTGTTGAGTTCATGTAGTACCACTCAGTCCTTGCATTTACTTCGTTGCCCACAACCCAGTTGTCTACTGTGCCGTAAGCACCGCCTGAGTAGCGCTGGGCAAGGAAGGAAGCAATTGCCTTGAGGTGCTGTGTTCCTGCGTCCTCGTCTGTGTTCATGGCATATCCCGGGCAGACATGGGCATCCCTTGAGAGAGGATGAATAAGATCAGCTCCTGCCTCTGTCTTGTTGTTGAGGATAGTCATGGTGAGCTGGAAGTTATTGGCACGACACCAGTTCACAAAACCGTCGTACTGATCAAGAGCCACTCCGTTGAACTGATAAGGAACTCCGTTGTACTCAAAAGCTATTGTTCTTGATGGATCGGGAGCCGGTCCCACGATATCACCCATATAGAGGTTGTAGACCATCTGGGCTATACCAAGGTCCTTGAAGGTCTCGGCATTGGCATCATTTGGAAGGATTCCCTTCATTCCGTGGTCATTTCTGGCTACGGTCCTGGTTGCAATGGCCTCAGGATTTGTTATGTAGTGCTCATCGCTGACCTGCTGCATGGCGCCGCCGCTCTTTACTGCCACCAGGAACTTCTTGCTGAGATTGGAATCAGCGCCATAGAAGTTCAGGGGGCATACCAGTGTTGCAGTTGCACCGATATCAGCAGTTGCCACTATGTTGCCGACTGTTCCGTCCTGATAGACTTCGTCTGAATAGAGATAATACTTGCCGTCATCTGAACCCGGGATTGAGCTGGCAGAAATATTTACCACCACATCGCTCCCCTGGATCTGACAGGAATTGATGGAGACAACCCTTCCTGCCGCCAATGCGACCTGCGCATTATTTTCTGTTAAGGAACCTGCAAACCTGCCTGCAGTTACTACAGTCAGGGCGGCCATGATCCCCACCATGACCTTTTTGATCACACTCTTTTTTTTCACACCAAACCTCCACTATTATCTTTATGCATTTATGATCGCATCAGTAAAGCTCTCCACAGCCTCCTTGTCGGAAGGATGCAGCGCACTCTTTATTGTCAGCATGTTCTCTAAAACGGTCACGTTCTTAAGCTGCGCCAGCTTCTCTGTCATGAGCTTTCCTGAAGCCGGAGCCCAGGTGCCATTCTGCGCCAGGGCAAAGACCCTGTTCTGGACCATGAGGGCCGCCATGTCCGAAATGAAATTCCCCATGGGCGGATATATACCGTTGTTGTAGGTAGGGCACATGAGAACAATCTTTTTGCAGCGCCATACTTCTGAGATCAGGTAGGATACGTCCACTCCGGAGACATCATAAACCCTGACGTCTGCCGCACCCTTATCACGAAGGGATGCTGCCACTGCTTCAGCAGCACTGGCGGTGTGTCCGTAGAGACTACCGTATATAACTATAACACTATCTGTTTCAAATTCATAGGTGCTCCATTTCTGGTATTTCCCGATAAAGAAGTCCAGATCCTGTCTCCATACAGGTCCGTGGAGCGGCAGTATCATTTTAATATCAAGACCTGCTGCCTTCTTCAGCACAGCCTGAACCTGCATGCCGTATTTTCCAACGATATTCGCATAATACCTTCTCGCAGAATCAATCCAGTCTTTTTCAAAGTCATACTCATCGGCAAACAAGCCGCCGTCCAGGGCACCGAAAGTACCGAATGCGTCAGCTGACAGAAGAGCTTTTGTCGTCTCATCATAGGCAAAGAGAACCTCAGGCCAGTGAACCATTGGTGCAGCGACGAAGGAGAAGGTGTGGCTTCCTGTTGTAAGCTTGTCTCCCTCCTTTACTTCCAGCTTGTTGTACCCCTCTGATTCAGGGAAAAACTGCTTAAGGAACGTAAATGTCTGCTTGCCTCCAACCACAGTCACATCAGGGTAAAGAGCTACAACCTTGTCTATCTGCGAGCAGTGGTCGGGCTCCATGTGAAGTACAACCAGGTAATCAAGTTTTCTCCCGTCAAGGGCAGCCTTCAGATTCTCAAAGTACTGATCGGCAACGGTGACATCTGCCGTATCAAACACAACAGTCTTCTCATCATCTACAAAGTAACTGTTGTATGACACTCCCTCGGGGATGGGAAAAATATTCTCAAATCTCTCAAGTCTTCTGTCACTTGCTCCAATCCAGAATATACCGTCCGCAATCTTTTTTACGTTGTTCATTTTACTTCTCCTCTCAATTATTTATTTTTGAATTCAAGAATTGTCTTTTCCACTATCCTGATATCTATGGGCTTGGTCACATGGGCGTTCATGCCTGCATCAAAGGCCTGCTGAACATCATCCGCATAGGCATTGGCAGTCATGGCGATGATGGGTATCCTCTGGGACCAGTCCGTGCCGATGGCCCTGATGGCTGCTGCCGCCTCGTAGCCGTTCATGACGGGCATCTGGATATCCATCAGGATCATGTCGTAGTCGCCCTCATTTGCCATCTTGAACATCTCCACAACTTCCTGTCCGTTGCAGCCTCTGGTCACTGTGGCGCCTTCCATGTTCATGAGTTCTATCAGGATATCTGCATTTATGTCGTTGTCCTCCGCTGCCAGGAATTTCATTCCCTCAAGAGGATTTGTGACCTCTACCTCTTCGTTCTTATTGGCCCTGCTGAATATGTCCTCAATGAGCTGCTTGAAGATGGATACAAAGAAGGGCTTCTGCATCAGATCATTTGCTCCTGCTGCCCTTACTTCATCCTCGATGGCTCCAAAATCGTCAGCCATTACGATGATAAGTTCACTGCTATGTTTATCCTTGGTCCTGATATTCTTTACGATCTCAGCGGCGGTCATGCTGCCCACCACATCATCGACAATGATGACATCGAATTTTTTCCTGTTGTCATCATCAGATTCGATGAGCCTTATGGCACCATTGCCGGTCGGCGCTTCCATTACCTCGATGCTCTCATTTTCAAGGACGCCGGATATCTGCTCATACTCCTCATGATTTGCTGTGACAAACAAAAGATTTGATATCCCGTGGGCCTTCCAGAAGTCCTCGTTGCTGATCTGAGCCACTTTAAGCCTTAAGTTGACGATGAAGGTACTGCCTCTTCCCTCTTCGCTCTCAACTCTTATGGTTCCGCCCATGAGTTCCACAAGGCTCTTGGTGATGGCCATTCCAAGACCGGTGCCCTGTATTGACTTGGTGGCTCCCTTGTCTTCCCTGGAGAAGGCATCAAAGATCCTGTCCTTGTACTCCGGCTTCATGCCGATACCGTTGTCCTTAATGGTAAAAGTAACGTTCTGGAAGCCCTCAGAGGAGGAACTGGATTCATTTATCGTAAACCAGACTTTGCCGCCCTCCGGCGTGTATTTAACGGCGTTGCCCAGGATGTTCATCAGGATCTCGTTGATCCTCTGCTTGTCACCCATGAACATGTCGTGTTCCATCTCTTCAACCCTGACGATGTATTCCTGATTCTTGGCCTTGGCCTGGAAGCTTATTACAGAATTGATCTCCTCAAGAAGAAGGCCTATGGCCATCTCCTTGATATCCAGGGTGGTCTTACCGCTCTCGATCTTACTCATGTCAAGCACATCGTTCAAAAGAGCCAGCAGATTCTTGGATGCCAGTGATATCTTGTGAGTGTACTCCCTTACCTTATCCGGCTCAGTGCTGTGTTTATCGATGAGAAGATTGAATCCTGTGATGGCATTCATAGGAGTCCTGAAATCATGGGACATGTTAGCCAAAAAGCTTGTCTTGGCCTTGTTGGCTGTCTCTGCCGCATTAAGGGCTTCCTGGAGCTGGTGGTTTCTCCTGAATTCCTGCGTCCTGTCATAGAGGGCCAGCGCCAGTCTCTTTCCGCCGTCATCGATGGTGCAGATGATGACGCCTCTGTAATACAGGTGCTCGTTGGTCGTTACATTCTCAAACCTTATCTCCTCTATCAGCAGCTCTGTGCCGCTTTCCATGCATTCCTCAATGGCCTCGTTAAGCCTCTTGTCTTCTCCCTCTCTCTGGGCCCTGGCAAGATTCCTGATGTCGGCCTTTAAGTCGCTCTCCGGGATGCCCAGCACGTGCTCAGCATTAGCCGTGATAAAGCTTGCCTCGAAGCTGCCCTCATTGATAACTGCCAGGATGTCGTTGTTCTTTTCAACCACAAAATCAAAGAGCCATTCCCTGTAGTGGATATCGTTCTCCTTTAAAAGGAGCTGCTCCTTGTTCATCCTGTCAATCTCGTCCACCATCTCACTTATGGTATCTGCCATCTCCTTCATGGAGGCCGAGAGCTGTCCTATCTCATCACCGCTCTTATCCCTGTTCTCAACATTGAAATAGCCGTTTTTGATCTCATTGGCCATGTTGTTGATGTTGGTCAGTCTGCCGGTGATCCAGTTTGAAAACCTTATGCCGATAAAGACGGAAACCACAAACAGGATAAATCCCAGAACGATTACAGAGAACAGGATCCTCAGTACGTCTGTGGATATCTCATTCCTGTCCACATAGTAATACATGGTCCATCCGTTTGTCGTTTCACCGGATCTTGCTATAAAGAACTCTTTTTCAGCCCTGAATTCATCCGGCTCGCCCTGCTTGATCTTATCGACTATCCTGGCATCAAGTGCCTTATTGTCTATTTCGCTGTGGTTTATCTCATTGCCTTTAGCATCAATGATGATGATCCCGTTATTTAAATATGAATCCGGATTGACCATGGAAAAGAATGCGTCGTTATTGACCTTAAGGCTTATCATTCCTATGCGCTTTGAGGAGGTTGCAGAATCCAGAAGACTCTTTATCAGGTACACCCCTCCGTCTTCATCCACAACCCACATGGCGCTGTATTCACTTGATGTGGCCTCATACCACTCCAGCTCTTTTTCGGTGGAGGGCTTTATAAGGAAGTCTCCCATGTGCTGGTTTTCAAGAAGATCCGAGTATATGGTGATGGACTCAATGTTAGTGTCGCTGCTCAGATAATACCAGATGAGGGGTTCGATATTGTCGTTTAGTTCCTCCGTCAGCGTATATGGATCTGAACTTACTTTCTCCAGAGCCTTCCTGAAGCTGTCCTCATAGGAAAAGAACTTTACGACATCATTCTCTCTCTTGGCATTATTCTCGATTCCGTAGGCAATAACGCTGACATTGCCTATCATGGCAATCCTGGTCTGCTCAATGAGGTTGTTTCTGGCCACATTGTAGGAATACACGCCCAGGATCGCTATGGGAATGATGGTCAGAAAAATGATAGTATTTATGAGGGTCTTTCTTATGCTCTCAACCTTGGTAAACATTTTCATGGCTACTCCTTGCATCAATTCCGATGCAGAATCTCATATACTGTCTTATCTACGCTCTTAAGCGCCTCCTCCATACTTTCTCTTCCAAGCAGAACTCTTTGCATTTCTCTTCCCAACTGGTAGTATGCTGCCTTGTTCAGCTCCTGCCCCCAGTCCATCCAGGGAGTAAAGGCCAGCTCATCATCAATCATGCTGCTGATTCCGCTAAACACTTTCTCGTTGGTGAAAAAGACGCCCTTAAGATAAGTCTGACTGCCCGGTCTGTCCTGCCAAAGTGCATTCTGTCCCTGAACAGTGGTGAGCGCTGCGAGAACCTCTATTGCTTCATCCATATGCCTTGAATTGGAATTGAGCGCGAAACCCACATCGCAGCCTCCGATGATCGCCTTGCCGTTTTCCCCGTAGAAGGGCATGGTCCCGATATTCATGCCGGGATTCTCACCGATTATGGCATTGTAGGTCTCGGGACCTCCCACGATCATGGCAGCATCACCACTTGTGAACTCTTCCACCGCAGTCCTTGAGTCTATAACACACATGTCTTTTGTTATTACCCCGGATTGTAACAGTTTCTCAAAGTCACCCATGTATGGCCCCAGCTCGTCCCAAAATGTCGTCCGTCCATACTGAAGCCGTCCTCCGAATCCCTTTCCTCTGTCCGTGTGCAGATAATTGGCCGACAACACAGCCAGCACCATATTTGCGGCGTCGTAAGGATGCTTCAGACTTGCGGTTACGGGCTTTATCCCTTCATCCTGAAGCTTGTTGCCGCACTCAATAAAGCTGTCGAATGAATGGGGCTCTGCAAGTTTTTTTGCGGAGAAAAGGTCCCTGTTGTAATATATGCACTCAAACTGACTGGTGCAGGGCACAGCATAGACGCAGTTGCCATACATGAACGAGCGCCTTGCCATTTCATCAAAGCCCTCTGTCAGGTCAGTTATATCGCAAAAATACCCGGTCAGAGCATGCTTGCTCACCATCTCCCTGTCCACATACAGGATGTCCGGAGCTCCCTTGTATGAGAGCTTGGAGTCAATGATGGGCTCGTAATTGCTCTTGTCCACATATTCAAATTCAATATCATAATCCGGAAATGCTTTGGCAAGAAATGCCTTCAGATACGTGAGATTGTAGTCGTTGTACCAGGTGGCGATCC
>JAEEGH010015485.1_pt1 | contig 16552 bp, 19 predicted proteins | sample 9134181 | NCBI WGS metagenome assembly JAEEGH01 (sample SAMN16246544, study PRJNA631951) | gut metagenome | biome: gut microbiome; feature: rumen; material: DP-attached | host: Bos | place: Iran: Karaj | collected 2018-10
GTACAATTATTATTAAAAGACCCGTAAACATTAATCTTTTAAAGAAACATGATTAAACACTTGATGATGGGAGAGAAATTATTAAGCAACTCTCATTTTCTGACTATTCTTATTCTAGCAAATCAACTAATGCTTTTTATTTAGGTAATACTTTATCTATATTTGTACCAGATAAGGAATTTAATATTAACGGTAAGGTTATACCTGCTGTTAAAATGTATATCAAAATTGATGATTCGAAGGAAGGTATTATTACTGTAATATCATTTCAGGAGGGTACTTCAGAAGATCATCCATATGAAAACGAAGAAAGAAGCTGCGATCACATCTCTTTATTTGGGTTACCAAAAGGTGTCAGCGTCAAGATATGGCTGGATGATGTTCGAACAGCACCCGACGGTTATTATACCTGTCACAGCGTAAACAAAGCCAAAGACCTAATTGAACAGTGTGAGTCTGATCACTCGGAGATTGAAGTCATCGACTGTGATCATGATCTTGGTGATTATTCAGAAGACGGAGGAGACGGAATAAAACTCCTCGAATGGCTGGCAGAAAGAGAAACGTTTTACAAAATCAGACTTCATACTATGAATCCGGTCGGATTCAAAAACATGCTGCAGTTCCTTGATAGATATTGGAGATAACGTAAGTACAACATATGACATTGTATGATGCAGACATAAGGGATGCGCTTTGCGAGTTCATTGCGGAAAAGTTCGGAGAAGTTCGATTCTTTGATGAACTAGGAATAGGAAGATCACGTGCAGATCTGCTGATGATTTCAAGAACGGCGTTCTATGGAATCGAAATAAAAAGTGATGCAGATTCGTACAGCCGCCTGCCTCGCCAGATCAAGGATTACGATCGTTACTGTGATTACAACATTATCGTTGCAGGTGCGACTCATGTTCAACACGTGCAGGAACATGTACCGGAATACTGGGGCATTATAATAACTGACGAAGAACAGGGCAAAGCAGATTTTTACGAACTTCGCCAACCGAGGCTCTCTCCTCGCGTAACACTCAATTATCAGCTGAAACTACTTTGGAAACGTGAAATGGCGGATATCCAACGACGTCATAAGCTCCACATGTATTTAAATAAGTCTCGCAGCTTTAGAGAAAAATACATTTTGGATTCTCTTGAACCTCAAATTCTCAAATATGAGCTCATAGAACAACTCTTTAATCGGGATTACTCCCAGTTCGATACTAAACCTTAAAAGCACACTTTGCTACTATAACTTCGAAGGAAAAAGAATGGCGAGTAATAACAGTCAACAGAAATAAACATTCCGGCAAGACCACAGTATGTGAAGTACTGATACCGCAGGTGCGGCAATACTGTCGGTTCGGCCAAAGAGATGTACAGCGAATTCTTCATCCCTCGTGATAGTCATAACCGATGTTTTCGATATTCTCATATTCTCAGATTATGACACCCACATCAGTTGTTCTGCTCCGAGCCGTATTCCTTTTTCATCAATCAGTTGTTAATTGATTATAAAGATACTCTGATCTTCGCACGATCATTCAGTCAGATCAGAGAGCATATCATAAGCCGTGTCATACCCGGCATTTGCAGAACGTTTAAGCCACCTTATAGCCTCGTCTCTGTTCTTTTCATAATCCTTTGCAAGCAGGATTTTTGCGACATTATACATTGCCTCCGGGATCTCCTGCTCCGCCGCGCTAAGAAACCATTTGAATGCTTTATCAATATCAGTTTCGGTTCCTCTGCCGGACCAGTACATAAAACCTAATGTAAATTGTGAAATGGCATCTCCGTTCTCCGAGGCTACCGTAAGATAGCGCAGGGCACGGTCAAGATCCTGTGGTACATTCATACCATAATAGAACTCTTTCCCGAGGAAAGCACACATCTCCGGGTCACCCTCTTCACATAATTCGATACATGCTTTAAGTTTTTCTTCCATAGTTGGTTCCATGGTACTGACTCTCCTTTCTTATTGTTTATTCAGTCGTTGCGTGCGATTTGACTTCTCTGAATCAAAAATAGCCACCGCCAGATCGGTCAGTTCCGGTTCCCAAGTCTCACCGGTTTTCTGCAAATCTGCCCATGGACAGAGCGAAGCGTAGTTTTCGTCAAGAACAATATCATATGATCCACCCTTGTCGCTTACGCTTTTATATAGGTGCCTGCCTGTGATGATCAGTTCGTGTGCTTCTCTACGTGTCATTCCTTTCGTTTTTAGTTTGCCGAATATCTCTTTATTGATCTCATAGAGATCGTAGTAACCGGCCAAATAGGCTTCGGCAGTATAAAGCTTTCTTTCGCTGTCATAGCAGGCTTTCCATCCCGGGCCTGACTTGAAACAGAGTGTTCCTTCCGTGTATTCTGCCGGAAGCCTGATATGTTTTTCTTTCTTCTTATCTTTGGATTCTTTTGACATGGCTTGACCTCATCAAATCCCGATTCTTATTGCCTTTTCTTGTTTCCATTGGATCATTTCCTCAAATCTTTCCATTTCCTATAGATCCGCATGCAGAACGGTATTTGTAATATTCGTTTACAAGGCTTCGGAAGCCCAGTTCCTTCAGATGATCGTAGCTTATGGCGTAATTACCCTTATAGTGGCGACCGCTGTATAGAAAACGCAGATATTCGATAAGATATGAATCAAGTATATGCAGACCATCTGTTCGTGTTAATACAGGAAAGAACCATTTGCTCCATGTGAATTCGCTTTCTTCGTCCACATCATAGAACTTGCGGTTGAATTTACGGATCATTGCTTTTGCCGTACGGTCATAATCGGCATCCTTTCTGATCCTCCAGCGGTAAAGTGCCCTTCCTTTCCTTCTAATTCTTCCTTTCATTTTACGGATAGAAGACTGTGCAAGATCGATATCGCCGTCACGGTATCCGAAACCAAGAAAATCCCATGGCTCACCCGGTTTTGCTGTCATGATTTTTGACGGGTTGAGTGTAAGGCCCTTTCTTTGAATGTGATCGTTTATCTCCTCAAATGCATTATCCAGCTCTTTCTGTGAATCAAGAAGAACAAGAATGTCATCAGAGTACCGGAAATATGGGATGCCCTGATCTGCAAAATGACGATCCAGGTCTGCCAGATATATATTTGCACAGAAAGATGAGAGAGGACATCCTGCCATTGCTCCCCTCTTTTCTTCTATGACCGTTCCGTTTCTGATGGATCTGTCTGCAGTGAAAAAACCAATCATGAATGTCAGCAGCTTCGGATCGTCTGTAATGATTCTTTCGAATTCTCTGATGAGTCCGTCTGTAGGCATTGAATTGAAATAATCGTGTATATCGAGTTTAAGTACGTATTTTTTATTCAGATCCGGAGTTTTAAGTATCGCTCCGAATGCAGTCTTCGCAGTATAATCCCTGCGGAATGAATAACAGGATGGCTCAAAGGCGTAATCATATTTGTAGAGAAGCCATGTCAGCAGTTTCAGTATCCATGTTTCATCTTCAGGAAAAATATATACGACTCTTTTTTTCGATGAACCGCTTTTGCTTATTTCACGTTTATCGGGAGGACTGAAGGTAAGCGATTCTGCATACGGCAGATAACGCTTTTCAGCGACATATTTATCAAGACGATCAAATTCTGACCTGGAAAGCAGACTGTGCCTGGATTTGTATTCGCGGAATTCCGCCCAGGCGGATTCATCGGCAAGTCGGTCAAGCAGACTCATTTGAGATTCCTTTCAGAATCTTGAATAGTGGGATTGAAAAAGGGAGAGAAATTGCTTTGAAATGCGCAATGCGCATGTTACCGGACTGAACGCCGGCCGGCTCGTCTGCAAAACCATGCTTGGACCTGCGCTTCATCCTCCACTCACAGACGCAGAAAACTGCTTTTCTCTCCCTTTTCATTGAAAGGCTGGATCCTTAATTAAGATATGTGGACAGCCTTTCCTTTATATACCAATAGCGGTTTGGTGCATGCTTAATAAAGTTAAGCATTGGTACACCCGCCCTCTCGGCCTGTTCTTTGGACCAGCGGTACATGCGGTGGGTCGTAGTTTTCTTACCTACCAGCATGATAAACAGGATCGGTTTACCCGCCCGGTAGAATCCGATCGAATAATTATAGAATCGTCCTGTTCCGCCGATTTCTGTCGGAGAGATGTCTTCTCTTATCGTTACGTCCGGCCATTCTGCATTGACGACTTCCAGGATCTTTTCCTTGCAGTCAAGTTCGTCTTCAGGCAGCTCGGTGTAATAGTCATCCCGTTCTATGCCTTCATATGATGCTGTTTTGTAGGAAACCTTAACAGCCGGCTTTGCCGGTTCTGCCGGTTTGACCGGTTCCGTCTTCGGAGTTTCCTTTGGAGCAGCCTGTTTCTTAGGCATATCTGCGAACAATGAGTTCAACTGCTCCAGCTTTTTCTTCATGTCTTCAGGCAAAGCATCTTTTTTGGGATTATTGTTGAGATCTTTCAAGAAGTTGTCGAATAATGACATTTGCACATCCTCCTTTCGGGTTTTGCTAGAAAAATATTAAAGCATAAAATGATGTCTGTAAATATAAATTATGAGTCATATTTTCTGTTGTACGGTTAAATGTCTTTCATAGTTACCGATAATCATTTATCATTAATCTACATCATGTGAACACTCTTTTCTGGAGGAAAAACATGGATCTTTTATTGGATAAGATCGGTCTTGTTGCCGGTGTGGCAAATAAGTATTCCATTGCGTGGAAGATCGCACAGACCTGGTATGAAAACGGGGCTAATCTTATCTTCACATGCAGGAACAATGACCGCCGGGAAGAAGTCGAAAACCTTGTCCATTCACTTGATGAATCGTTTCCGGTCATACCATGTGATGTGGAAGACGATGATGATATCGAGGATCTGTTTGAATTTATCGAAGAGGAATACGGCAGACTGGATATCATGCTTCATTCGATTGCATTTGCCCCGAAAACTGCCCTTCAGGATAGCTTTGTTAATCTGACACGAGATGATTTTCTCAAGACTTTTGATGTCAGTGTCTACTCACTGATTGCATTTGCCAGAGGAGCCTCCAGACTCATGTCTGAAGGCGGGAGTATTCAGACAATTACATATATCGGTTCAGAGAAAGTAATTCCCAACTACAACGTTATGGGTCCTGCAAAGGCTGCACTTGAATCGGCAGTCAGATATCTTGCAGTGGATCTCGGCGGGAAAAACATCAGAGTGAACGCAATTTCTTCAGGATCATTCAATACTGTTTCCGCCCGAGGAATTCCCGGTTTCAGAACAATGCTTGATGAGGATGCTGAAGCTGCTCCTCTTGCCCGCAATATCGATTCAGAAGATCTGGGCAATGCATCGGTCTATCTGGCAAGTGATCTGTCATCCGCCGTAACAGGAGAAATACTTCACGTGGACTGCGGTATTCATCTGCTTTAGCGACAATCATTAAATCCCTTAATTTGTCTGTGACGGCATATATAATTATCTTATCAACGGAAATGTTTAAAAGGAGCAATCAAACATGATTACACAGGCACAGGCAAAGAAGATCGCTGCAAGCATCGATCCCGAAGCCATAATTACACAGTCCAACGAAAGGGGCTGGTTCTTTATCAATCCCGCAGACATGTACTCAATCAGTGATCCCGGTTTTGCTGTTTCAAAGGAAAACGGTGAAGTGTACAAAGGTATCGGTGCTCACCTGTTCATGCATGGTGAGGAATAGTCCATCTGACCGGCAAATCGATATCTGCGGGCTTTTAAACAACAAAAGCAGTCAGATATGTATTTAAAGAAATGGCTGTCTCAAATGGCAAACTACCACTTGGCAGCATAGAAGCAGCGCTTGGGTGAGTAAATCAAACCTTCTTTCTTCAGCTGAACTAATGCTTTCGAAACAGCTTCGGTGTGTACATCGAGTTTTTCAGCTATTGCTCCGGCTTTCAGTGGCTCATTCTCAGATTTCTTTAAGACTTCCAGTACTCTATCTGTAAGTTCCATATCAATAGCCTCCGGTTTATATTTACTCCCTCTGAATCGTACGACGTAAAAGATGTGAGAGAGATCTTCCAACTCTTATTATAGCTTGTTGAAAAACAGATATGTGGATTATTTATACCGATAAAAAATTATTATTTATGAAGATTTACGACAACGATCTCGGGGAAGTTGTTGATCCTGAATGGAATGATGCTGTTCCCTATTCCTCTGCTTATGATCATTGAAGTACCATCTTCTTCGAATAGCCCTGCATCGTATTTCGGGAAAATCCCCTGGTCAGGTGCAAAGACACCGCCGACGAAAGGAATCCTGAACTGTCCTCCATGTGTATGACCGCTGAATACCAGATTGAATCCCTTTTTCTTGTATAGTTCAAAATGCTCCGGGTGATGTGACAGAAGTATACTGTAGTCTTCCCCTGTTTCTATATCCTGAAGTTCCTGTTTCATTATCGAAGATGAAAGAAGCCCGAAGAATGAATCATCTGCAAATGCAGGATCATCCACACCGGAGATACTGATCTTTTCTCCGTTTCTTGTGATGTAAGAAGTATTGTTTCTGAGAACAGTTACACCAAGTTCTTTCAGATTCTCTTCAAGGTAGCTGAATGTTTCTCCCAGCCTTGCTTCGTGGTTGCCTGTGACATAGTAGCATAGCGCGATCTTTACTAGTTCCCTTGTGAGATCAACGGATATATCTGCATTCGGACGACGTTTATCCACATAATCTCCTGTAATCACTATTATGTCCGGATTGGCTTCTTTTATTTTTGTGATCAGTCTGCTGTTGTCTTTTCCGAATTCTGCATTGTGCAGATCAGATATCTGCACGATCCTGTAACCATCAAATGCATCCGGAATATTGGAATCTAAGAGATCGTATTCTGTTACAGTCAGGGTCTTTGTGCCTAGTATAAGCCAGGCGATACACAGAATAATAACGAAAATTATTATCAGTGCAATGATGAAATGTTTATTTTTTATCATTGCCTACCCGTAAATCTTTTTGAAATCTCTTCTGGACATCCAGATGACCCAGGCCAGTCCCAGGATAAACAAAACAACCGGAATGATAAAAGTAAGAAGGATCCATAAGAAGTGAGCACTGCTTGCAAATGCATTTATTATGGAGATCACTATGGACAAAGCCATCAGCCCCTTGATAAGTATGGCGATTCCGATGCCCTTCAGCATGCTGTCGGTGATTTTATTCCGACCGTTCATTACTCTGTTGAAAATCCAGTTGATTATTCCATAGACAGTAAAGATAAAGGCCAGAACATTCATTGTTGTCAGACCGAATCTGCCGTCAGTATAGGGATCGGTTTTCTGATCTACCAGAGACGGTTTTGTAACAGAAATCTCAGCCGGAGCTCCGCATTCATTGCAGAACTTTGCCCCGTCGGGGATCTTGAAACCGCATTTTTTACAGTACATTTATGCTTCCTCTACAGCAATAGTAATTCGTATCATTCCAACTTGCAATAAAAACCATATTACAAAAAAGGCGAAGATATCATCTTCGCCCTTAATGCTTAGAGTCTAAAGTGCAGAATTATTCTACAGCCAGGACCTGCTGTACTTCAGGAATGGCGGCTTTAAGAACACGTTCAATACCGTTCTTTAATGTCATCTGTGACATGGGGCATCCTGCACAGTGTCCGGTAAGTCTCAGTTTTACTACGCCGTCATCGTCAACATCGACGAGTTCAACATTACCACCGTCTGCTTCCAGTGAAGGTCTGATAGTATCTAAAACCTGTTCGACTTTTTCTTTCATTTAATTCTCCTTAGCTACTTTGAGCTCTTTTTTGTATTCTTCTTTGAACGGGCCTTGGTGGTTGTTTCCTTTGTATCTTCATTGTCAGGAGTGTCCTCGGCGGCATTATCTGCAACCGGGTCGTTGGAGATCTCATCTCCGGGTTCGATACTTGTTATACAAGCAACAGTATCCCCTTCATTCAAAGTCATGATTTTAACGCCCTGAGTACTTCGTCCCTGAATGGTGATTCCCTGTTTAGGATTGTCTTCAGTGACCGGTGTTCGGGTCATTACACCGTTGGATGAAATCAGCATTACATCGCTTTCCCTGGTGACTACCATGGCATCGACCAGCGGTCCGGTCTTACTTGTGATATGGAAGGTTCGTACACCGAGTCCGGCTCTGTGCTGTTCAGGATATTTGTCGAGCGGAGTGATCTTTCCGTGTCCCTGAGTGGTTATGACCATCAGGAATCCATTTTCTTTCACTTTGCTCATGGAAATTGCTTTATCATTGAAACCCAGTTTGAAACCGCTGACACCGCCGCTTGATCTGAGACTGGTTCTGATCTCATTCTCATTGAATTTGATCGACTGACCTGCTTCAGATGCCATGATGATGTAATCATCAGGGTCTACTATTGCAGCGGCTATGAGTTTGCTTCCCTTCGGCAGATCATAGGCTATGACTCCTGTTGATCGCAGTTTCTGGAAATCAACAAGCTTTACTTTCTTGACTTCACCGTTTGAACAGGCCATTACCAGGAACTGTTCTTCCTTGAATTCGGCAACATCGACTATTTCAGTAACCTTTTCTCCGTCTTTAAGAGGAATCAGGTTCACGATGGAAATACCCTTGCCTGTTCTGTTCATATCCTGAGGCAGTGTATAGCACTTGTTGCTGAATACACGTCCGCTGTCAGTGAAATACAGGATTGTATCATGAGTGTCAGCTTCGATCACGAGGCGGATATTGTCCTCTTCCCTGGTCGTCATGGCTGTCTTGCCGACGCCTCCTCTGTGCTGTGCTACATAAGTAGAGGTCGATACTCTCTTGATGAAGCCACGGTCAGAAAGAGTTATTACCATCGACTGATGAGGAATAAGATCCTCTTCGTTGAAATCGGCATTGTCTTCATTTGATATTTCGGTCATTCTGGGATTACCGAATTTTGCTCCGGTCTTATCCGCTTCTTCTTTAACGACCTTAAGGATTCGGGCATTGTTTGAAACAAGATCTTCCAGATCGGCGATCTTGGCAACGAGCGCAGCGTGTTCATCAAAAACAGCCTGGCGTTCAAGACTTGAAAGTGCTCGCAGTCTCATATCAAGGATTGCCTGAGCCTGGACTTTGGACAATTCAAATTTGGTCATCAGCTCAGATCTTGCTTCATCAACATTCTTTGATTCACGGATTATCTTAATGATCTCATCAAGATGATCGAGTGCGATCATGAGACCTTCAAGGATGTGGGCACGGTCACGGGCGATCTTAAGATCAAAATTGGTTCGTCTGACTATGACGTCATGTCTGAATTCAATAAATACTTCAAGAGCATCCTTCAGTGAAAGGACTCTCGGTTCTCCGTTGACAAGTGCCAGCATGTTGATACCGAAGCCGGTCTGAAGCGGAGTAAGCTTATATAAGTTATTGAGCAGCTGTCTCGGCTGTGCATCACGCTTGAGATCGATCACAACTCTGAGACCCTGTCGGTCTGATTCATCACGGAGTTCTGAGATTCCTGTGATTCTTTTGTCTTTAACGAGCTGTGCGATCCTCTTGATAAGTTCAGCCTTGTTGCACTGATAAGGCAGTTCGGTGATGATGATCTGACGTCGTCCTGATGATGTTTCGTCGAAGTGTGCTTTTGCCTGAATCACGATATGTCCTTTGCCGGTGGCATAGGCTGATCGGATGCCTTCTTTTCCGATGATGGTGGCTCCGGTCGGGAAATCAGGACCTGGTACATACTGCATCAGTTCATCAGTGGTGGCATCAGGGTTATCGATAAGATATGAAACTGCCTGGCATAATTCACCCAGATTGTGGGGAGGGATATTGGTCGCCATACCTACAGCGATACCGGATGAACCGTTTACCAGCAGATTTGGTACGCTTGCGGGAAGGACAGTCGGTTCCTGGAGACTGTCATCAAAGTTCGGCATGAAGTCGACGGTATTCTTTTCGAGGTCGGTGAGCATCTGTTCACCATACTCTGTAAGTCTGACTTCTGTGTATCGCATGGCAGCAGCGCTGTCACCATCAACGGAACCGAAGTTGCCCTGTCCGTCTACCAGACAGTGTCGCATTGAGAACGGCTGGGCAAGTCTTACCATGGCGTCATACACTGATGAATCGCCATGAGGATGGTATTTACCTAATACATCACCCACGATACGGGCGCTTTTTCTGTAAGGCTGATTATGGAAGTTATTAAGATCCTGCATCGAGAACAAGATTCTTCGGTGTACGGGCTTGAGCCCGTCTCGAGCATCCGGAAGAGCTCTGGATACAATGACGCTCATTGCATAGTCCAGATAGGATTGCTTCATTTCATGTTCGATATTTGTAACCTTAATGTTTCCTTCAACCATTCCTATACCTCTTCAGTCAGATCATCTTTATCTTCGTCTTCGTCCAAATCATCATCTTCATCAATTTCAGCTTCGTCATCGTCATCCGATAATTCAGCTCCATCGTCATCCAATGAACCATCATCTATGTCAGACAGACCGTCTGATGCATCGTCATTAAGGGAATTGCTGTCTAATTCAATACCCTTCGTTAAGAATGACATTATACCAAATTGAGAGGGATCTTGATAAGTTTCACGTATAATAATGGTCATATCTGTCAGTGAAGCACTTGAGATATAGGCTTTGTATTTGTTGCCGCCTTCGATCAAAGGAAGAAGTCGTTTTTCGATCTTGGGCTCGACCCATCCGATAAGTTCCTTGTCATTTCGTACCTCAAGGTGCTTTCCATTGGGGACAAGATCGACAGCTTCTCCCGGAGTGAGAGTTGCCAGTACATCTTTGGCAGCCAGGATGACTACTCTGACATTGGCAGCCTTGCCGGTTTCTTCAATGAAGAAGCGCGGATCGATATGTCCGGCCTTAAGGTTAACTTTTTTATCTTCTTTCTTCAGAGTCTCAAGTTTGATAAGGTTCTTCTCTGCTATGGTATTAAACGGATCCAGTTCCTTTGCACGGAGATAAACTTCTGTTGATTCATCGAATCTGGCAAGCTCCATATAAGCTCTTCCCAGTCTGTTCAGTGAATCTATATCGTTTGGATAACTCTCAAGAATAATCTTGTTCTCGTCGACGGCTTTTTCCCATTCTCCGAGCATTGCATAATCAATAGCTGTTTTACTGTGTTGTCTGATGAATCTTAATTCTTCTTCGCGTAGTGACATCGGCAGACCTCTCTCGCCAAAAATAACTCACAATTTTTTTGTGAAGCAATAATATACAATACTTTTATATATGTGTCTACAATATATATGGCACAATTTGCACAAGATTTAAAAAGTTTCTTTAAGCAAATAAAAAAAATATGGTGTATTATCTTACTAGGATATAAAAATGAACGACGATAACAGACAGATCTATGACGGTGAAGTTGTAAACGAAGAAGACGGAACAGCATACAACGCTGAAGGTCTTATGGACGTTATCAAGACCGTAGTTTTAGCTGTTTTCAGTAAAGGTACCCCCGTCTGGACCAAGATACTTTCTGTTGCCGGTATTTTATATCTTCTCATCCCTTATGATCTGCTCCCCGGAGCGATCGATGATGCCGTGATAGTTCCGCTTATCTTCTCTGTCGCATGGAAATTCATTCCGGATCAGGTCAAAGATACAGTGGGAGCCAATACCGACGGCTTCAGATCAACAGTAAAAAAGCATAAGCGAAGAGCGATAATCATTGGTATTATTCTTGTACTGATGTATACCGCGCTTATCGGACTGATAATCTGGAGCGGAATTTCGATTGCAAATCGAAATAATTAGATATTCTGAAATCTTTCGAACAGGTCATCAAGATAATCCTGTTCCAGTTTCTCGCATCCGGCACTGAAAAGCATTCTGTTGACCATTACGATGGTTATATAGCCCTGTTCGTAATAATCGATATCAGTATCCTTCTGGAATTTATCTTTGACCTTATATTTGAGCCAGTAATAATCATCACGTCCGTCAAAACCTTTCTGGGCGCTCTCCACGTGAGATTTATGTCCCGGCTTCACCATTCTTATGCCTTTTACTTCGGACGGTATGCGTTCGGGATAATTTATATTGAGAAGGATATCCCTGGGAGTTTTTCCTTCCAGTACATCCTTGCAGATAAGTGCCGCAAAATCCGTTGCATACGGCAGATACTTGGGACTGCGGTACGGCATTGAGAATGCGATGGAAGGCAGATCCCTCAGATATCCCATCAGTGCAGCTGCAACTGTTCCTGAAAAAACGATATCATCGCCCAGATTGATGCCGTCATTGATTCCTGAAACCACCATCTCCACGGAATTTGGAAAAAGATGTTCATCTCCAACGACGATGCAGTCTCCTGGTGTTCCGTCAACAGCGTAGCAGGGAATAGATTGTTTTATCTGATCAGGAAATTCACTTACATGGATCGGTGCGCGCAGAGTAAGGTGAGTGCCGACTGCACTCATTTGTGATGTCGGGGCAACGATTCCTACTTCAGATACCGTCTTCAGTTTTCTTGCCAGTTCCCACAGATTGGGACTGTAAATTCCATCGTCATTAGCTAATAAAATCATGGAGTTATTCTAGCATATTAAAAAACGATTTAAAGCGGTTGGAATAGGTTCAGTTCCAGCGTCCATCATTCATCAGAACAACTTCCCCTGATTTCAGTGACTTCTGTATATCTATCGTGCGCTGGTTTCTTGAACCTTTATAACGGAGTTCAAGAGATCTCTGATCAAGGATGAAAGGCCCGTCGATCAGAACATCGCATAATGACAGCAGCTTATACTTCGGTGATTCTTTATCCTTTGTTAATTCCTCGAATGTATATCCTGAATACACTGCGATTTCAAGGTTTCCGGACTTCTTTATTTCTTCGACAAGTTCGATCAGTGCTTCCGGCTGTTCAAAAGGTTCTCCGCCGGTGAGTGTGATTCCGGAAAGCAGCGGATTACGCATGATAGCCTTTGTCAAGGTCTCGACAGTTGTGTCCTGTCCTCCATTCGGATCGTGCGTATGAGGGTTATGACACCCTGGACAATTGTGATGACAACCCTGGGTGAATATGGCATAACGCATTCCGGGTCCGTCAACGATCGAATCGTTGACAGTCCCGGCGATGCGGATGGTCCTAGACATTGTGCTTTACTCTGTCGTGTTCTTCTGCACGTTTTGCATCATTGAATCTTTCGAGTGTTCCGACCAGATAGCCGGTGATTCTTCGGATCCTTTCGAACTTGACATCGCCCTCAGTTCGTCCGCACTTCGGACAGGTGTCTCCGATGATGCCGTTGTAGCCGCAGACAGGATCGCGGTCTACAGGATGGTTGATGGAACCATAGCCGATTCCACTGTCATGCATATATCGTACCACTCTCTCGAATGCTTCAAGGTTCTGTGTCGGATCACCGTCCATTTCAACATAGGAGATGTGACCGGCATTGGTCAGAGCGTGGTAAGGAGCTTCGATCTTAATCTTATCGAAGGCGGAGATATTGTAATAAACGGGAACATGGAATGAATTGGTATAGTAATCCCGGTCAGTAACTCCGGGGATGATACCGTACTTTTTCTTGTCCATTCTGATAAATCGGCCGGAAAGACCTTCTGCAGGAGTGGCAAGAAGAGTGTAGTTCATGTGGGTGTCCTGGGATTTCTTATCAAGATACTGTCTCATGAAGGAAACGATTTCAATACCGAGGTTTCGGCTCTCAGCTGATTCACCGTGATGTTTGCCGGTAAGAGCGACCAGTGTTTCGGCAAGGCCAATGAAACCGACAGAAAGAGTGCCGTGCTTGAGTACTTCGCCGACTGTATCGTTGGGCCCAAGCTTTTCTGAATCGAGCCAGCAGCCTTGTCCCATCAGGAACGGGAAGTTCTTAACCTTCTTCTTGGCGATTATCTGGTATCTGTCATATAACTGCTTGGTTACAAGATCCATTTTTCTTTCGAGCTCTTCAAAGAACCAGTCAATGCTGCCGTGTGCACGGATTGCAATTCTGGGCAGGTTGATCGATGTGAATGACAGATTGCCTCTGCTATATGCAATTTCTCTGGTGGGATCATAAACATTGCCCAGCACTCTGGTTCTGCAGCCCATATAGGTTGCCTCTGTTTCAGGATGACCGGGTTTGTAATACTTCAGGTTGAAGGGAGCATCTATGAAGGAGAAGTTAGGGAACAGTCTCTTGGCTGATACTCTGCAGGCCAGTTTGAACATGTCGTAGTTGGGGTCGGCCTCGTTATAGTTGACGCCGTCCTTGACTTTGAAGATGTGGATCGGGAAGATAGGGGTTTCACCGTGTCCCAGACCGGCTTCTTCTGCAAGAAGGATGTTCTTAATGACCATTCTGCCTTCGGGAGTTATATCGGTGCCGTAGTTGATGGAAGAGAAAGGAGTCTGGGCACCTGCTCTTGAATGCATGGTGTTGAGATTGTGTACCAGTGCTTCCATTGCCTGATAAGTTTTCTTGTCAGTCTCTTTGAATGAAGTTTCGTAAGCGAATTTTGCCATTCGGTCGAATTCTTCTCCGGTCACTCCGAGTCCGGTTACAATGGTGCGCAGGGCATCAACGTATCTCTTGGACAGATCAATGGTGGGAACACAGCCGCTGATATCTGCTGCATCAGAGAAGATGGTTTCGGTGAAGCTGACATCAGGGCGGATAAGATCAAGAGCTTTTCGGAAATTATCTACATATGTTTTCTTGAAAGTTTTGGCAACGCCGGGAGCCATGAAATAATCGAATGCAGGGATGCTCTGTCCGCCGTGCTGGTCATTCTGGTTGGACTGAATGGCAATACAGGCAAGTGCCGCATAGCTCTGAATGTCATTGGGCGTTCTCAGGAAACCATGTCCTGTTGAGAAGCCGTTTTCAAAAAGCTTTGAAAGATCGATCTGACAGCATGTAGCGGTAAGAGTGTAGAAATCGAAGTCGTGGATGTGGATATCACCGCTGGTGTGTGCACGTCTCTGTTCTTCTGTAAGAACATACTTGGCATAATAATCCTTGGCGGCTTCAGAACCATACTTAAGCATGGTTCCCATGGCTGTATCACCGTCGATATTGGCGTTATCACGCTTGAGATCACTATCTTCTGCATCTGAGAATGTGATTTCGTTGAAGGTCTTCATAAGAGAAGTGTTCATTTCTCTTACTCTGGTTCGTTCTGCTCTGTAAAGAATATATCTCTTGGAGACCATGGCATAGCCATTGTCCATCAGAACTTCTTCGACCATATCCTGGATATCTTCTACTCCGGGAGGAGTTGAACCGAATTTTTCGATAAGTTTGGCTTCAACCTGTTTGGCCATTTGCTGGCTTTCACCTTGGTCTTCATGGGCGGATGCCGCAAGAGCTTTATGTATAGCTTGCTGAATTTTTGAAATGTCATAGTCAACATAGCGCCCGTCTCTCTTAACGATGCTGGTGATGGTTTTGACTGAGGATTGTGTTTCAGAAAGCATGTTACTCTCCTTTAATGATAGTGATGGGTGCATTTTACAATACTACATATAGTTAGTCAAAGTGACTTAAGGCACAAAATAATGGGATTTTGTATAAAAATATATTATTAAATAAAATATTTAACTGTTATGAAAACCAGTGATTTTGATTATGATCTTCCTGAAGAGCTTATAGCCCAGACTCCTATTGAGCCGAGGGATCAATCCCGTCTGCTGGTGATCGACCGTAAGACCGGTGGATTGACCCACCGTCATTTCTATGAAATTATCAATTATCTCGTTCCGGGAGATCTTCTCGTCATGAACGATTCGCGTGTTATCCCTGCCCGTCTGTATGGGACCAAACGCGGTACCGGAGCCAGCTGTGAAGTTCTTCTTCTGAAAAGATATGAGCTGAACCTATGGGAAGCGTTAGTCAGACCTGCAAAAAGACTGAAAGAAGGTACAGTCATCGATCTGGAAGGCGGTAAGGGAGTTACCTGTGAGATCGTGGAATCATTTGAGGAAGGACGTAAAAAAGTCAGACTTTCGGATGAAAAACAGATATATACACTGGGACATATGCCTCTTCCGCCGTATATCCATACTCCCCTGGCAAACGGGGAACGCTATCAGACTGTATATTCACATGATTACGGAAGCGTTGCGGCACCTACTGCAGGACTGCACTACACTCCTGAACTCCTTGATAAGATCCGTAATATGGGCATAGATACTGTATTTACAACTCTGCATGTGGGACTTGATACCTTCAGGCCTTTTACAGAAGAGGATCCTACACAGCACCATATCCATATGGAGTACGGACAGATCAGTGAGGAAGCCGCAGACAAGATATCGTCAGCCAAGGAAGAAGGACGCAGAGTCATATGTGTGGGAACTACTTCTGTCAGACTGGTGGAACATGCTGCACATCATAGTGTAAACAGAGTCGTCGATCCATTCTCCGGATGGGTGGACACCTTTATTCTGCCTGGTTTTGAATTCAAGGCGGTTGATGTTATGCAGACCAATTTCCATCTGCCCAAGTCATCACTGATAATGCTGGTCAGTGCTTTTGCAGGTCAGGATCTGATAAAGAAAGCCTACTCTGAAGCGATCAGAGAGCGATACAGGTTCTATTCTTTCGGAGATGC
>JAEEGH010015486.1_pt1 | contig 16551 bp, 9 predicted proteins | sample 9134181 | NCBI WGS metagenome assembly JAEEGH01 (sample SAMN16246544, study PRJNA631951) | gut metagenome | biome: gut microbiome; feature: rumen; material: DP-attached | host: Bos | place: Iran: Karaj | collected 2018-10
AAAACGACAAACAAATTATTAACGATTTTATAAACGACAAATGTGTATTTTATTGACGACAACTATGACAACTTAGACAACTTTTTGTGGCAGCACTGCTGCCAATGGCGACAATTTTGTCGCCCATCAATGTTGTTTTGGTTGTCATAGTTGTCGTAAAAAATAAAGCCCTAGCTTGTCGTAATTATATATAACTTTATGTAACTTTATACAACTTGATTCGGGTGAGAAAAAGGCTTGCAGGGGTCAGGAAAAATGATTAATTTTGCAGTGCAGAAGAAAAGAAAGGATTTTAAATTATGGCAAGATCAAACATTCCAATGGTGATCAATCTCCGTCAGAACGCTAACGACACTTCGTCCGCGTATGGCAAGTATTTCGCAGAAGTAGACGCTAAGGAGCCCCTGAACCTGAAGGGATTCGCCAAGCACATGACCGGTCACGGCAAGATCGCCGACTATCAGATGTGCGTGCTGGTGCTGGGACAGGTGGTAGAGTGCATGAGCGAGCTGCTCGCACAGGGCCAGCCCGTGAAACTCGACGGCCTGGGCACGTTCAGCCCGAGTGTCGATGGCCAGAAGCTGGGTAAGAACACCCTGGAGAAGGCCGTGGAAGCCGGTCCTGATGCGATGATCAACGGCATCAAGATCAATTTCTCGCCGGAGAACACGAAGGGTGAGAAGCTGACCAGCCGGGCCTTCAAGGAGGAGTGCGTGTTCGAGTTCGGTTATCTCGTGGAGAGTGAGGTTCGCACGGTCGGTGGCAAGGAGCGCCGCGTGCAGAAGAAGACTCCGATCAGCTATCTGCTGGCTCCCGCATCCGACGGCAACGGCGGTGGCAGCAACGGCGGTTCTTCGCAGAACGGCGGAACTTCCGGCGGCGGCTCAAACAGCGGAAGCAGCACTGGCGGCAACGGCGGCTCGCAGGCTTCAACACTGGCAGCACCCACGATCAGCGGCACGACTCCGTTTGCTGAGACTACCTCGGTGAGCATCAGCGGTCCTGACGGCGCAGAGATCCACTACACCACCGACGGCTCGACGCCTACGGCTGAGAGCACGCTCTACAGTGAGGCATTCACTCTGAGTGACACCACGACCGTGAAGGCCATCGCTATCAAGGACGGTGAGTCGAGTGAGGTTGCAAGCAAGCTGTTCACCAAGGGTGAGGGCGACGACATGGACCAGAACTAACGGCTAAGGAGTTTTTTTAGTCTAAGGAATCAAGGAATCTAGGAATGGTGGCACCCTGTGCCATTGCTGCGCCAGAGAGGTGCAAAGCACCGGAAAATTCCAATATTCCAAGATTCCTTAGACAAGAAATCCCTAGAAGAAAGGAGATTAGCGTATGAAGAAGCGTATGATTGAGATTGCGGTGAAGGTCGTAGTAGCCGCGCTCACGGCATTTCTGACGGCCATCACCACGACGAGTTGTATGGGGTATGGGCCTTTTTAGCCACAGATGACACAGATTTCCACAGAGACAGCAATCCCCGCCTATCCGGCGGGGATTATTGTTAGAATTGGATGACGTCGGGCTGGAGCGTCGGGGATTTGGCGGTGATGGAGCCTTCGCCTGTGACAACCACCATACACTTGCCGAAGAAGGCCTTGCGATAGGGCGACTTGAAGTTCTCCATCGAGGTCTGACAACCGTTGTCGGTGCCGATGATACGACCTGTACCCTCGCCAATAAAGACGATCTGATCTTCTGCCCAGGGACAGAGATTACCGTCCTTGTCGACCACCTCAGCAGTGATGAACGTGGTATTCTTGCCCTTGTAGTCGATGGAGAGGCGGATTTTCTCGGGGGCTCCGGCAGTCTTGATGGTCTGAGAGGCGACTTCCTTGCCGTCCTTGCGGGCGACGACCTTCACCTCACCGGGATCGAAGATGACGCGCCAGCCTACGTGGTACTCTGTGTTCAACTTCACCTTGGCATTGTGCATGTCATAACGGCCTTCGGGGTTCTCGCCCGTCTTACGACGCACGCCCTGCGACTGGCCGTTGATGAAAAGCTCCACCTCGTCGGCATTGTTATAGTAGCACCACATGTCGATCTCGTCGCCAGCCACCCAGTTCCAATGGGGGAAGAGGTGCAGCACGGGCTTCTGCGTCCACTCGCTCTGATACATGTAATAGGAGTCCTTGGGGAAGCCAGCGAGGTCGATGATGCCGAAGTAACTGCTGCGTGCGGGGAAGCCGTAGGGCGTGGGCTCACCGATGTAGTCCCAGCCCGTCCAGATATACTGTCCACCGACGAAGGGATTATGCTTCACCACGTCCCAGGTCTCCTCGTGGGTAGAACTCCAGGAGGCGTGCATATTGTCGTATGACGAACACATGTACGAGGGGTCGGTATAGGGCAGCCACCACTCCTTCGGAGCCCAGGTGACCTCGTCGGAAGGCATCTTGTAGTAACCGCGCGTCTGCAGGGCCGAGACACTCTCTGAGAAGATGAACGGCTTGCCTGGGAAGTTCTGCGGCACATCCTTTACCCACTGATGATGGTAGTTGAAGCCGATGATGTCGATGGCACCGCTCTTGAAAAGGTGGTTGTTGGGCGACGGCTCATTGCAGCCAGCGAGGATGGGACGGCCAGAGGGGTCGTTGCGCTTGATGAGGTCTGCCAAGTGGATGGTGAGGAGCGAGTTGGGACTCAGCTCACCGTCCTTGGCGAGTGTCGAGGCATCGCGGGCGGCATTCAGAAGGAGGTTCGCCTGTTCGAGGGTGAGTTCGTCGGTATCGTTACTCGACCACTGCTCGAGCACCTCGTTGCCGATCGACCACATGAGGATGCAGGGATGGTTACGGTCGCGCACCACGAGATCGGTGAGGTCGCGCTCGTGCCACTCGTCGAAGAAGCGGGCATAGTCGTTCTGGGTCTTCTTACGACGCCACATGTCAAACGACTCGTCCATGACGATCAATCCCATCGTATCACACATATTTAATAATTCGGGCGCGGGAGGATTGTGAGAGCTACGGATCGAGTTCACACCCATCTCTTTCAACTTGAGGAGTTTGCGGTGCAGGGCGTCCTCGTTCAGTGCGGCACCCAGACATCCGAAGTCGTGATGCTCACAGACACCGTTGAGTTTGAAGTTCTTGCCATTGAGCCAGAAGCCCGTCGCTGCATCGAACTTGAAACTGCGGAAGCCCGTAGTGGTCTTGTAGGAGTCGATGACCTTGCCACCCTGGATTACCTCAGTGAGCACGGTGTAGACATTGGGCTGCTCGCAAGACCACAACATCGGCTTCTTCACTTTCAGCCTTTGGGTAACCTCTTCCCCTCCTGAGTAGGAGGGGCCAGGGGTGGTCTGAGCCGCCACAACCTTCCCTTCTGGTGAAATAATCGTATTCCTGACTGACACCTTCGATTTTGAGCCATTCTCTATTTGGACTTTTACGGTAACTATTCCACTGTTCAGACCACCCCTGGCCCCTCCTAACTTAGGAGGGGAAGAAATTACCTGAACACCCCAGTGCTTGATGTGCGTCTGGGCAGTCTTCGTGAGCCAGACGTGGCGATAGATGCCACAGCCGGAGTACCAGCGGGAATTGGGCTGATCGGAGTTGTCCACACGCACAGCCACCACGTTTCTGCCTTCACGGACATAGGGCGTGATGTCGTATTCGAAGCTGGAATAGCCGTAGGGGCGATTGCCCACTTTCTCGCCATTCACATAAACGGTGGAATTCATATAGACACCGTCGAACTCGATGAAGAACTTCGTGCCCTTCATTGGCGTCTCGCAGTCGCCCAGGGTGAAGGTCTTACGATACCACCCGATGCCACCGGGCAGGGCTCCCCCACCCGCTCCACTGGGATTACCCACAAAGAAGTCACCCTCGATGGCCCAGTCGTGGGGCACGTCGAGCAGGCGCCAGCTGCTGTCATCATAATCAGCCTTCGCCATGCTGGCAGAGTCACCTAACAGGAACCGCCAGTCTTTGTCGAAGCATTGTCTCTCTCTGGCCTGTGCCGTCAGTCCCAACAGGACTGCCACAGCCGTCATCATCAGTTTCCTTGTCATTGTTTAGTTATTTAGTATTCTTCCGATTCTTCTTCCTTGATGAGCTGTCCGCTGAGGGTGTAGGTTCTTACCACAGAATAGCGTCCGCCCTCCTCATGATAACGATAGGCACCCAACTGCAATGTGTCGCCTGAGGCGGAGAAGGCGATAAGTCCTTCCGTGGAGGGGAACTGACGGGCAGTCTTCTTCTCCAAGTCGATGATATAGGTCCAGATGTTCCTGGCCTCAGGACAGCCCTCGACGAGGAGCAGCTGCGGATGGCCTGGCACGAAGCACACCTTGTCTGCAGCAGCGATCTGCGTGAGGGGCACCTCCACAGGACTGCCGTTCATGTTTGACCAGCGCAGTTCGGCATTGGGGTTCGTGGTGAGGAGAGAGTCCACACGACCAGTCTTCCGCTCATAGAGCCACAGGGACCTGATATCTGCAGGATTGTCTTCAGAGGCCTTCTCTACGAGCTTCGTTAAGACGAAAAGGCCATTTGCCTCATCAGCCTTGACGGAGCCGTCAGGGAGCGTCTGGGTAGGTTCCTGCGAGACCGTCTGAACGGTATCAGGAACTTCTTCCGCGAGGATGGTATCTGCCTGGGCAGCATCCTGTGTGGAGGCTGTGCGATTGCCACAGCCTCCAACCAGAAGTGCCACACCTATCAGTGTGAAGAATGTCTTATTTCTCATTTCACTTTTTCACCTTTATCAAAGCTGCACGCTGACAGCCTTGCCGTTATACTGCACCATCACGCCCTCGGGATTGTCGAGGTTGAGAGCCTTGGGCGCATCTTTCGAGATGAGCACAACATTGAAGCGACGGTTCTTCAGCATACCGTCGAACTTACCCTTGCAGGCACCGAACGAGACTGTCTTGGCAGCATCGTCGTAGGTGATGTCGATGGTGGCATACTTACCCTTCTCATAGTTGTAGTTCGTGCCCTCGTCTTCGTAAAGCTGGAAACAGCCGTTCTGTCCTGCATAGACATAGAGGTTGATGAGTTCTGCGGGCTTCTCGTCGCTCCACTCCATCTCAGGGCCGAAGGGGATGATGGCTCCCTCACGCACGAAGACGGGAATCTGCTCGTATGGTGCATCGACGATGAGACGCTGACCACCAGCGATGTACTCACCGGTATAGAGGTTGTACCAGCCACACTGCTCGGGGAAGTAGACACTACGGTTACGAGCCTTGTAGTAGCCTACGGGACAAGCCATCAGCGCAGGACCGAACATCCACTGGTTGCCAATGTTCTCCACGTTCTTGTCGCCGTTGAAGTCCATCACCAGCGCACGCATCAGGGTATAGTCTTTGAAGTGTGCCCAGCCAGCCATCGAGTAGAGATAAGGCATCAGACGATAGCGCAGCTTGTCGTAATAGACGAACGACTGATAGGCAGGATGATTATCCGGTGCGATGTTCCAGATCTCACGCAGCGGCCACTGACCGTGGGCACGGAAGAGGGGAATGAACGTGCCGAACTGGTTCCAGCGGGTCTGCAGCTCGCGCCACTCCTTCAGGTCTTCGTTCTCCACACCAGAGTGGTCGAAGATCTGCTGGGCGGCCACATAACGGTTCTCCACACAGAAACCGCCCTGGTCCATACCCCAGAAGGGGATGCCTGACATCGAGTAGTTCAGACCTGCCGTCATCTGTGCACGCATATCCTCCCAACGGGTGCCGATGTCACCACTCCACGTAGCCGTAGAGAAGCGCTGCTCACCAGCAAAGCCGCTACGCGTCAACAGGAACACACGCGGCTCATTGGGTTTGCCCTTATAGACCGAGCGCTGACCATTGTAGATGGCGTCGGCATTGACGGTCGAATAGGCATTGAAATATTCCGTAGAGGTGCCGAGGGCCGTAGGACCACTGAGGGCCTTACGATACCACATCGGTGTACAGTCGCGGACGTTGGGCTCAGAGGCATCCATCCACCAGGCATCGACACCAGGCACACCATTCTTATTATATTTCGTGTAGAGGTTCTCGTCCATCTGACGCCAGAACATCTTACGGGCATCAGGATCGTAGGCATCATAGAAGCCGTTCTTATAGCCAGGACCTACCCAGTCGTGGATATCGTCTGTAGGCGACTGGACGTACATCCAGCCCTTGGCATCGAGTTCCTTGTAGTTGTCGGTATTCACATAGAACTTAGGCCAGACGCTGATCATAAAGCGTCCGTGCATGGCGTGGACACTGTCGAGCATCGCCTGGGGATCAGGATAGCGGGAGGGCTCGAACTTGTGGCTGCCCCACTGGTCCTCGGGCCAGTAGTTCCAGTCCTGCACGATATTGTCGATGGGGATATGACGCTTGCGGAACTCTGCGAGGTTCTCCTCGATCTCGCCAGAGGTCTTATAGCGCTCACGGCTCTGCCAGAAGCCCAGCACCCACTTCGGATAGAGTGCAGCCTTTCCTGTGAGTGTGCGATAGCCAGAGATTACCTCGTCGAAGTTCTGACCAGCGATGAAGTAGTAGTCCATATCCTTCGCCATCTCACTCCAGATGGTGAGCTGTTCACGTTCCTCCTTGCTACGGGGCTTGCTGACGCGCAGACCGCAATAGGCCTCGCCACCGTCAGGACGCCACTCGATGCGTACCTGGGCACGCTTGCCCTTGGCCAGTTCCTTGGAGAACTTATAGGTGTTCGGATTCCAGGCCGTGCGCCAGCGTTCAGGCACCACTTCCTCGCCATCGATGTAAACCGTCACATAGCCAGAATAATAGAGGATGAACTGGTAGAGCTGCTTCTTTCCCTTGCACTTACCACAGCACTCCGGCTCAATAAAGCCTTCGTACGTGACATTCGCACCCATCAGGTTGATTTCCTTGGGGAAGTTCTTGATACCGCCATTGTCCGTCTTCAGGGCAATCTGCGACTTTTCGGGCGTACCATATTCATAATAGATGGAGTCTTCGTCGCGTACCAGTTTCTTGCCGAAGCGATCGACGTATGTGCCTGTGAGATGGCCTTCCCTACCCTGCTTGTCGTAGAGTTTAAAGGCACGATTCAGCTGGAGGTAGTCCTCTGGATTGCCGAAACGACAGTAGGAATATGAATCCCACAACAGACCATAGTTCTTGTTCGACAGGACGAAGGGGATAGATACCTTCGTGTTATACTGGAACAGGTCTTCGTTCTTACCCTTCATATTGAACTCCTCCGACTGATGCTGACCGAGGCCGTAGAAGGCCTCATCTTCCGGTGAGTCGAAGGTCATCTGCCAGGTGAGGCCGTGCTTCATCTCCTCGGTGATGGGGGCACCGCCCTTGATACCATATTCACGCTCAGGCACGGTAAAGTCTGTGAACTGCTTGCTGTTCTCCACCTCCTTGAGCAACTCCTTGCCCTCAGCATCGTAGAACTTGATGCGTCCGTCATCCTTCTTCACGACGGCCTTCACGTTCTTGGCCTTCACAATGACCTCGTCATCATTCTCCGTGATGCTGTACGAGCCCTTGGCGGGTGCTGTCTGCGGCACGATCATCAGCGAGGCAGGCTTCTCAGGCAGAGCCTCCTTCGATGTGGCACGCACACGGATAATGTTGCCGTTCATCACTTCCAGACGAATCACCTTCGCCTGTCCTCCGTCAGGACGGATGGTCACTTGGTTCTCACTGGTCTGTACGTCTGCTGCCAGCGACGTCATCGCCGCCATCAGCACAGACCCTAACAAAAAGATTCTTTTCATAATTCTATTCTATTTTTACAGTATAATCCTCAAGTTTCCTCTTTTAGCCACAGATTACACAGATTCTCACAGATTAAGAGATTCACACAGATTCTTTTTTCGACACGAATTCTTGCGTCCCTTCGGTAGCAAGCGGCAAAGCCGAGTCTATGGATTTTATGGAGAGCTGCGCAGCCATCCTTATAATCCTTATAATCCGTGTTAAATAAATCAATCATCCGTGTCTCTGTGAAAATCAAAATCTCTGTGATAATCTGTGTAATCTGTGGCTCTATTCATTTTTCATCATCATCCATCAAGACGGCCTCTTCTACCTCTTCCGGCTGTTCCAGGGGCAGGGTGATGGTGAACACCGAACCACCACCGGCATTGTTGTCACCAGTGACAGTACCGCCGTGGGCCGTCACGATATCCTTCACGATAGAGAGGCAGATGCCGGGATCATCGTCGCTCACCACCGGATCGAACATGTGCTCCTTCGCACCCTCAGGCAGTCCGATGCCGTTGTCGGAGATACGGATGGTACCGGCGGAAGGCGTCTTGTCGACAAACACCTTGATGACACAGTTGCTGGGCGAGAACATCACCGAGTTGTTCAGCAGGATCTGGATGGCCTGACCCATCATATCACGGTCGAAGGGTATCACGAGGTCGTTGGCGAGGGGGAAGAATGAGAACTTCAACTTCTTGCCCTCCGGGGCCACAAATTGTGCGCACTGTTCCTTCATAAACTCCTGAAGATCGGCAGGCTGACGGTTCAGGCCGGTGATTTCCCACTCAGCCGCCTGTTTCCTGACTCCTGTCTCCTGACTCCCGTCTCCTGACTCCTGACTCATCATCTGTGCCTTCATCTCATTCATCCACTGCTTCTTCTCCACCTCACGACGCAGCTGTTCGAGTTCTGCCTTCTCCAGCTGTTTCTTCATGAACTGCTTACGCCAGAACCAGATGCCTCCTGCAACACAGGCGAGGAAGAACAGCATCAGCCAACGGTTACGCAGCAGTGGCGGGGTGATGGTCAGTTTGAGGGTGGCCTCCGTCTTTCCCATCGTACCGTCATCATTGAGCATACGCACATGCAGGATATAACTGCCGTGATGCAATGACATATAGGTGATGTTGGGATCGTTCTCCTCCGTCTTCATCCACTTGTCGCTGAAGCCCTCCAGCTGATAGATGAAACGCGAGGGATTGTGCATCTCACCCTTGTTGGTAGCGAGCTGGATGGTAAACTGGTTCTCATCATGCCTGAGCACGAGCTCCTCGCACTCGTTGAGGGCCTTCTCAAGAATCACACGACCTTCGTACTCCTGTCCGACACCCATCTGCTGTCCGAAGAGTTTCAGGCCACTGAACATCGGACGCTCGTCGTTGTGGACATTTGTAATCAGTTTGGGGTTGATAATATCGACACCGCCAAGTCCGCCCACGAGGATCATACCGTCGTGAGTACGGCTGATTGAACGCTGGTTGTAGGGGCCCTGCTGCAGACCGTCCTTGCTACTGAAACTGCGCACGAGGAACGACCATTCACCGTTCTCCTCCTTCTTCGGTACAACGTTCGAGATACCGTGCTCCGTCACCACCCACATCGTGTGCAACTGGTCTTCAGCGATACCCACGACACTCGATCCGAAGAGACCGGAGTTCATGTCGAGCAGCTTCTGACGACCGGTCTTCGGGTCGAAGATGCAACAGCCTGCCGTAGAACCCTGCCAGATCAGTTCCCGACTGTCTTCCACCACACAGACGGTGGTGGCCACTGCCACCTGTTGCCCAGGCACAGCGGGGATGGTGAAGTTCATCACCTTGCCGCTCACGGGGTTGATGAGCGAATAGTAGTTGGAGTGTCCTACCAACAGCCAGCCCTTCCGGGTCCACGAGGCTGAGGTCATGAAGTTCTCGGGCAACTTCCCGTTGTAGGAGTTCCAGGTCAGGAATTTCCCAGTCTTCATCTGCAGCTTCTGCACACCGCTGCCAAGGGTTCCGACCCAGATGTCGCCCCACTTGTCTTCCGTCACCGACCACACATTATTATTCAACAAGGCACCGTCGGCATTCGAGGCGAGGTAGTTCTTCACCCGTCCGTCGGCAATCTGGATGAGACCTCCGTTGTAGGTGCCGAACCATACGGAGCCGTCCTTAGCCCCGTAACTGGCCACCATAATGTCTGATGCAAAGCCGTTGTGGGCCTTATCGTAAACCTCCGTCTCACCCGTATGAGGCATATATTTGATGACACCCCGGTTGTCGGTACCGAACCAATAGTTACCCTCCGTGTCCTCCGTGGTGGTGTTGATATCGCCCAACTCCAAGGTCCGGAAGCCGGAGAGGGTCTCAATATATTGGTTCAGGCCGTTGCGATAACCCGTGATCCATACGTTACCGCTGTGGTCGGTCATCAGGTGCCTGATGGTGTTGTCGCTCAGCGAGGTCTCGTCGAACTTATTGTTCAGCAACTGCTTCACCTCCTTGCTCTTCGGATCAATCACGAAGACGCCCTCATGATCGGTGCCGATCCAGATCCATCCGCGCTTATCGGTCATCACATCCCAGATCTGCAGCGGGTCGGGCAACGGAGCGATGCCATGCGCCTCTAAGAAGCTGTTCACCGAGGGATGCCACTGTTTGGCCTTCTGGTCGTAGACGAAAGTCATCAAGTTTGAGAGCACCCAGTAGTTGCCCTCAGGATCCACAATGATGTTATAGGCCTCACTGGTCTTGCCACCGTGCTCGATCATATATCTGTCCTTCCATCTCACCTTGCCAGTTTCTGTATCCACACCGATGAGTTCACCGTCGCTGGAGGCCACAAGCAGCATACCGTCCCAGTCCGCCATCGACGAGAAGTAGAATTCCTTGGGCAACTGTCCGTCCTCATAGCCGTATTTGGTCAACGTATGCTTCTTCCTGCCATAGACATTGCAGTAGAGACCCTCGTCGTAGGTCTTCACCCAGATGTTCTTCTTGGAGTCGATGTAAAAGCGGTCGATACCACCGACGACACCGTATTCCGCCAATTGTTTGGATGGATTTCTCACTGTGCGCTCCGTCACTGGGTCGAACAGCGAGTAGTTCATGCCCTGCCTCAGCCAGAGTCGTCCGGCTGCGTCCTCAAAGATCTGATCCACGTAGTTGTTACGCAACGTCGTCGTGTCGTTCGGATCAGAATAATAGGTACGGAAGCGGTAACCGTCATAACGGTTCAGACCGTATGACGTGCCGATCCACACGAATCCCTTCGAGTCCTGATAGATGCAGTTGATGGTCGAGTTCGACAGTCCGTCACGGGTATCCAACCTCTTGAACTTCATGTCGGGGATGGTGTTCTCTGCACCAGCCCACAGACTCATCAACAACAGTGTTAAGCCTAATAATCGTTTCATAAATTGTTGTCCTATTTTAATCTTTTAATTTTTTACCTTTTCACTTTTTCACCTTTTCTCTTCCTCTTCCATCATCACAGCCTCCTCAACCTCTTCCTCCTCAGGAGTTGCTTCCTCGGCTTCAGCGGCCTTTTCCTCCTGACGGTGGAGACGGTTCATCTTCCTCCTGCGCCTCCAGCGACGGTAGGGTTTGCGAAGGAACAAAACGGCCACAATCAACAGTACGTAACAGGCGATGGCCCACCACGAACGATACCACGGAGCGTCGATGGTGATGTCGAGCCGGCTCTCCACCTCACCCATCGTACCGTCGTCGCGCAGCATCCTCACGCAGAGGGTATAACTGCCCGGAGGCAGTGACATATAGGTAATGTCGGGGTTGTTGGCCGACGACTTGATCCACTTGTCGTTGAAACCCTCCAATTGGTACACGAAGCGCGTGGCGTTGTTGATGCCGCCATTGTCGGAAGCCATGTGGATGGTGAACTGGTTTTGTTCGTACTTCAGACGGATGCTGCGCTGCATGTCGAGCGCCTGCTCCAGGATGACACGCCCATCGTATTCCTGGCCTACCTCCACTTCCTGGTCGAAGAGCACAAGTCCGCTGAACACGGGCCGCTCCTTCGAGTCACCATTGCCCAGTTTCAGGGTACTGATGATATCGAGACCGTCCTGTCCACCGATAAGCAGCTCACCCGTCTTGGAACAGAAGATGGCACGCTGGTTGAACGGGCCGGGCTGCAGACCATCGCGACTGTTGAAGTTGCGGATGGTAAAGGTCCACGTGCCGTCCTCCTGTTTCAAGGGCGTGATGTTCGACACACCGTGATCTGTCGCCACCCACATCGTGTTCCGTGTGTCCTCCGTCACGGAGACGGCATTCGAACCGAAGAGTCCTGACTTCATATCGAGCAGTGTCTTCTGCTTCGTCTTCAGGTCGTAGATTACCACGCCCGAGGGTGAACACTGCCACAGCAGTCCGCGACTGTCGATGATGGCCTGTGTCGTAGCGGTAGATACGGTGATGGCCTTGCGGTCATTATCCACAGGGAACGTACCGTTGATGATCTTGAAATTGCCAGGATTGATCAGGGCGTAGTATTCTGAGTTTCCCAATACGATCCAGTCGTTGCTGCCTGTCGAGATACTGTTCGTCCAGACAGTGTTCAGTGCGGAGTTATCAGCTGTGAAGGCCCGCTGCTGACCGGTCTTCTTGTCGATGCGCACAGCACCGCCGCCAAGCACACCCACCCAGATGTTGCCCCACTTGTCTTCCGTGATGCCCCAGATGTTGTTTGTCACCAGTGCACTGCCGGGATCCGTCGTACGGTAGTTCTTCCACTGACCATCCTGATAGCGCAGGATACCGCCTTCGTAGGTACCGAACCACAAGGAGCCGTCCTTGGCTGTATAGCTGCCTACGATGATATCGCTGGGAACGCCCAGACTCTGCTTCGTGAACTGCTCCACAGGCTCCAGCGTCTTCGGGTCCATCTTGATGATACCACCGTCGTTACGACCAATCCAGTAATAGCCCTCCTTGTCTTCGGTGATAGTGTTGATATCGCCGATGGGCATACTCTTGAAGTTCGTCATCGACTCTAAGCACATCGCCACACCGTTCTTATAGCTGGCGAGCCACATACGGCCCAGCTGGTCGAGATACAAGTGTTTGATGGTATTGTCGGGCAATGAGGTCTCGTCACCCTTCACATTCAGGAACTGCCGCCACTGACGGTTTTCCTCGTCGAGCACGAACACGCCCTGGTGGTCGGTGGCCACCCACATCAGGCCCTTCGCGTCGTAACGCACCTCCCAGACAAGCACGTCCTCCGGCACGTTCTCATAGCCCTGCGCCCTCATCCACTCCGTCAACGACGAGTACCAACGCTTCTCGTTTTTCACGTAAATATATGTACCCACCGAGTGCGTGATCACCCAGAGGTTCTGCTGCTTGTCAGTAGTCACCCAGTAGTCGTTATAGGCGTTCATGGCATTCTTCACATAGGGGTCTTTCCACAGTACCTTGCCCTTCTCTCCGTCGATACACATCAACTCACCGAAAGTAGATACAAGCACCATACCCTCTTCCGTCTCTGTATAGGCAGATATGCCAAAATCTTTCGAGAACTCATACGGTCCATAGCCGAAAGCAAAGTGCTTCAGGTTTTTCGTCACAGGGTTGAAATAGTAGAAACCTTCCTCATAACTCTTCACCCAGTAGTTCATCTTCGAGTCGAGATGGATGCTCTCCATACTGCCAAGCATGCCCTGTTCGTTCAGCCAGTGTGTCGGATTGCGGTCCACTTTCTCCGTTACCGGGTCGTACATCGTATAGTTCATACGCTGCTTAAGCCACAGTCGCCCGCCATAGCCTTCCTGGATCTCGTCGATGCGGTTGTTACGCAACGAGGTTGTATCCTTGTCATAACTGAAATAGGTACGGATACGGTAACCGTCGTAGCGGTTCAGACCATAGCCCGTACCAAACCAAACGTATCCCTGGGAGTCGCGAAGGATACAGAAAACCTCGGAATTCGACAGGCCCTCACGGGTGTCGACACGACGGAATCTCATGTCAGGAATGACTGCGGCTTCTGCCACAATCCCGATGCAAAGCATCGTCAAGAGGACCGAAAGACGTTTAACCAAAACTTGCTTCATCATTGGGTGTTCGTAATTTTTATCGTACAAAGGTACACATTATATTTCATATACGCAAACTTTTCTTCAAAAATTTTTCGCCCTACCCTATTTTTATTTGTGTTTAAGTTATTCAGTTATTCACTTATTCAATTATGACATTTAGGTTTTTAAAAGTTAGAAATTGTCATTTATAAATTATATTATTATATATATTATTATAATAATATATATAATAATATAATTTTAATAATACAAAACGAAAAGGAAAACGATTCCGAAAATATAAATGTCATAATTGAATAAGTGAATAACTGAATAACTCGGATTATGTCTGATCTTTATAAATGTTAGTTGAATTTATTTTACATTTGCAAACATTTAAAACACTCTGATGCGAAGCAGTATGTAAACTGAGAGTTTCCTTACTGGAAAGTCGGAGTTTGGGTTAGGGAAAGTCAAACTTTGCAGCAAGGAAACTCAAAAGCACGGAAAACGGTCTAAAACGGCAACTTTTGCACATTATATAATTATGAATATTTATTACATTCTATACATTGCCTAAAGATATGAAGCCTTTAAAATCCCCATAAATAGGGATTGCGAGATTGAAATAATCATTGTACCTTTGCACCCGAAAAAAAAGGGAACAAGGTATGATTACATTAAATAAGGTGACGGTAAAGGCTACATGGGTGATTGCATTGCCCTTATGCCTTTTTGCTGTTTTACCTTCAAGCGCCCAAAAGCAGGACGATATGCGACAGACGGTGGAATACCTGGCTTCGCAGGAACTTGGCGGCAGATACCCAGGCACCGCCGGTGACACCCTCGCCTCTGAATTCATCGTCGACAAACTTCGCAGCCTGAAGCTTAAGCCCGTTGTCAAGGGGAAAAAGAAGACGGCTTTCTATCACAACTTCACCTATGGTAAGGAGAAGCAGATAACCACCCATAACATCATAGCCGTCGTTCCGGGAAAGGATAAGCATCTCAGAAACGAGTACATCGTCGTGGGTTCGCATTACGACCATCTGGGCATGGGAGGCCAGGGATCAGGTTCCCGCCGTCCTGACACGTTGGGCGTTCACCCCGGTGCCGACGATAATGCCAGCGGTGATGCCGTGGTACTCGAACTGGCCAGACATTTTAAGAAGGCACGTTCGCCACGAAGCATCATCTTCATGTTCTTCGGTGCGGAGGAACAGGGTCTGGTCGGTTCCAAGAAGTTCCTGGAATGGATGAAGCAAGAAGACAACCAACGCAAGAACCTTCCTAATAATATAAAAGGTATCGTCGCCATGGTGAACCTGGACATGGTGGGACGTATGCGCGACCATGCCCTGAGTGTGTCAGGAACAGGCACAAGCAGTGGATTCAAGACGATGGCTGAGCAGGTGGCAGAACAGAAGAACCTGCATGTGACATGCGTTCCCGACGGCTATGGTCCCAGCGATCAGGCATCGTTCGTGGCGGCAGACATCCCTGTACTCTTCCTCACGACGGGCGGTCACATGGAGTATCACACCCCTGCAGATGTGCCTTCAACCCTGAATTACGACGGTATGCAGGAGACGTTGGAGTTCACGCAGGAACTGGTTACCCGTCTGGCCAGTATGCCCGAGACACCGGATTTTATCAATGTGCCAGGCAGCAACACGATGAAGCATGCGAAGTTTAAGGTTACGTTAGGTCTGATGCCCGATGTGATGGGAGCCAGCAGCAAACCCGGTCTCCGTGCAGACATCGTGGTGGCCGGAAAGCCCGCACATAATGCCGGTATCAGAAGCGGAGACATCATCCAGGAGATTGACGGCAAGCCCGTGAAGGACATCGAGGAATACATGCAGCGCCTGTCTGAACTTCAGGCCGGCACCACCATTCCCGTGAAAGTCCTCCGGGGTGAAGAGATCATTACGTTTGAAGTCCATTTAACCCCTCCTGTAAGATGAAGAAATCCGTCTATTGGCTGCTAGCCATTGTCATCACACTGGTATTGAGTGTTTACCAGCGCATGACAGGCCCTACGTACCCCAAGAAAGTCACTGTGGAACTCAATGGGGAGCAATACAAACTGAAACTGCCACGCAGTGGTGTACAGCAGGATGAGATTGTGACACTGAAAGGCATTCCGTCAGACACCGAGGCCCAACTGCATTACCGTCGCTATCCGTCGGGAGAAGACTACACCACGGTGGATTTTACATGGAAAGACAGTACTTGTCAGGCCGTGCTGCCCGTTCAGCCCGTCGCCGGAAAACTGCAGTATTACATCACCGTCGATGGAAAGGATTATCCAACAGATGAGCCGCTTGTGATTCGTTTCCGCAATGATGTACCTGCCAGCATCCTGGTGCCGCATATCCTGCTGATGTTCGCGTCCATGCTGTTTGCGGTCTATACGTTCTTGCTGGTCATCACGCGTAAGGCATACAAGAAGTGGCTTTGGATCACGGTGGGGACGTTGTTTGTCGGCGGGTTCATCCTTGGCCCACTGGTGCAACATGTGGCGTTCGGGCCCTGGTGGGCTGGATTCCCTTACGGCACGGATCTGACGGACAACAAGACACTCCTGTCGTTCCTCTTCTTCATGGCTGCCTTGGCGACGTTGAAATGGAAGTACAACAAATGGGTGGTCTGTCTGGCGGTGCTGTTCATGATAGCCATTTTCAGCATTCCCCACAGCGCCTACGGATCGGAGTATGACTATACAACACAACAGTTGAAAAATTAAAAAATTAAAAGATTAAATAATTAAAAAATTAAAAGATGAAAATCAAAAGTTTTATGACAATGATGG
>JAEEGH010015488.1_pt1 | contig 16551 bp, 10 predicted proteins | sample 9134181 | NCBI WGS metagenome assembly JAEEGH01 (sample SAMN16246544, study PRJNA631951) | gut metagenome | biome: gut microbiome; feature: rumen; material: DP-attached | host: Bos | place: Iran: Karaj | collected 2018-10
GTACTTGTTGTTGAAGAGCAGCGGGTTCATGGGAATCACGAAGATGTTCTCACGTGAAGTCTCGTTGCGCACAGCGAAATTTTCGCTGTAATTCTCGGAGAGTGTGAAGAATTCTGCTAAGGAAGCGTAAAGATTCTGCACCGTTTTCCAGGCATTGTCTTCCTTTGTGCTATAAGTAAAAATATCTTTGCTTTTGAGGATAATTTCGCGACCATCGGGACGCACGTTGTCGGTCCAGTCGTTGTCGGTATAGACTTCGGCGTTGATGGCGAGTTTCATCATCACAAAATAAACTACGAATGCAGTCATCCGGCCATAGTATTCGGAGTTAGTGAACTGGCTATAGTCGGAGGGTAAAAAGGGCAGCACGTCCGACAGCTCGTTGTAAATCCAGTAGAAGAGCGTCTTGCGGTCGCTGAGTGTCATCTGGCTCGACTTGGTGTCGGTAGAGGTCACCAGGGGAACCCGTCCGTAGAGGTCCATCAGATAGAAATAGTACATGGCACGGAGGGCTCTCAGTTCAGCCTTGTATGATTCCAGTTGGGCGTGCTCATCCGCGTCGTTTGTCTTGAAGGCGTCCATGCGCTCGATACCCTCATTGCAGAGCATGACCACCTTAAAGAGATAGTCCCAGGTGTCCTTGAGCGGTGCCTCGCCTGCCGTCCACTTGTGGAAGAAGAGGCGGTACCAGAGGCCGCCGTCGTACCAGTCGCTGCCGCGTACGGGAGCGAGTTGTTCGTCGGTGGTAAACGAGTTCAGGTCGTAGACGCCGCGGTCGGTTCCCTGCAGTCCCTGGCTGTGATCGGCGCCGCCGATATAGTTGTAAACGCTGAGCAGGGCGTTTTTCTTCAGTGCGTCAATTGTGCCGTAGGCCTCTTCGGTTGTTATCTGGCTTTTGGGGTCGTCGGTCAGGAAGTCGTCGCACGAGGTCAGCGCTATGCTAAATGATAAATGACAAATGATAATGGATAGGATTATCAGGTGCCGTCTGTTTATCTTGGTAATCATATATATTAAGTTCTGTTAGAAATTAAAACTGACACCCAGCGTCCAGGTGCGGTAAAGGGGATAGGTGCGCTTGTCGTCGAGTCCGAGCGTGCCGTTGATGCTCGACGAGTTAATCATGGGCGTGAGTCCGCTATAGCTGGTGATGGTGGCCACGTCGTTGAGCGTCAGCGAGAGTCGCATGGATTCCAGGTAGCGGTTCTTGGGAACGGGCACCTGCCAGCCCAGCGTGATGTAGTCGATGTTCAGATAGTTGCCGCTTTCGAGCCAGTAGTCGGTAATGTCGCGCGAGGCGATTTTCTCGTTGGGCGCCTCTTCCAGCACATTGTAGAGGGGCAGCGAGGTGATGTCCATGTAGGTGAGGCTCGTGCCGTTGTAGATTTTGTGGCCGAAGGCACCGTTGGCTTGCAGGGTGATGTCGAAATTCTTGTAGCGGAACGAGACGTTCGATCCCAGCAGCACTTTCGGCGTGGCCTGGCCGGCAATGTAAGGACTGTCGTACTGATATACCCGTGTGCCGTCGCTGTTCACCTGGAATCCGGTGAAGTGAGGCATGTAGAACACGCCCAGGGGCTGTCCGATAGCCTGGAACACCACGTCGTTGTAACCGTGGAATCCGGCACCGTTCATCGTGGAAATGGCGGCCATTGCAGGTGCCAGCATCTCTTCGCCTTTATAGTTGCCGCTCAGCGAGAGCAACTTGTCCTTCGGCAACGTCAGGTTGGCATTGATGGTCAGCATCATGTCGCGGGTAACGAGCGGTGTGCCGCCGAGCGAGAATTCCATACCGCTTTTCTCCATCGAACCCATATTGGCCACCAGTTTGGGATATTTGAAGGGAGGCACGCTGACCGTGTAGGGATAGAGCATGTCGTAGACCTTGGTGTGATAGTAGTTGGCCGAGAACACCAGCCGGCTCTTGAGCACCTCGGCGGTGACGCCAAGGTTGAACGTTCTCGACACCTCCCATTTCAGGTCGGGATTGCTGTTCTTCAGTTCGGTGTAAGTGGTAATCAGCGTCTGTCCTGTTGCTGGCGTGCCGTTTGGCTCGAGCAGGCGCAGTGTGGTGTAGCTGTCGATGGCGCCCTGGTTTCCGGCCCATCCAAAGCCGGCGTTAATCTTCAGGTCGTCGAAGATGTTCAGGTCGCGGATGAATTTTTCCTTGCCTATGTCCCAGCCAACGGAAACCGACGGGAAGTTGCCCCACTTGTTGTTGTCGCCGAACTTCGATGAACCGTCGGCGCGCAGCGTTGCATTGATGGAGTATCGCCCGTTGTAGGTATAGCTGGCCTGTCCCATGAACGAGGCCATCGACGGATATTCGTAGAACGAAGTGGTTCCGCCCCATGGCCTTACGGCACCGCCCGCCAGGTTGTCGTAGCCGCCAATGTCGTTGCTGAACTGCGTCACCTTTACGCCATAGCCCCGTTTCTTGTCTTTTTGGAACTCGGCAAAGAGTGAAGCCTGGAAGCTATGCTTATCCCACTTCTTGTCGTAACTCAGAATCGCATTCTGCAGCAGCGACTCGCTGCGCACGGTCTGCCGTTGGGCTTCTCCGCCGCCTGCGGTCGAGGTGGGCAGATAGACCATCAGCTCGTTAGTGTCGTAGGTATATGCTCCGAAGAGGGAAAGTTTCAGCTCGGGCAGCAGTTGGAAGGTTAGCTTGGCATGGGTTGAAATGTGTGTTCCCGTGGAGTGGTTCTTCTGGCCTATCAGTGCATTGGGGTTGGTGATTTGCGAGGCCCCGGGGTTGCCGTCCCATGCTCCTGAGTTATTCGGGTGGTCGGGGAACGTGGGGTTCCACGTGGCAGCCGAATAAAACAACTTTTGCTCGTCGTAGATGTTGTGTTCTTCCTGCGATGAGGCGAACATGCCGATATCAATGCGCAGAAGTCCGTCCCACATAATCTGTGTCATGTTCATGTTCGACAGGAACGAACGGTTGCCGATTTCCCTGATGACTTCCTTCTCTTCCATATATCCCAGACTGACGCGGTAGTTTGAGTTCTTGCCTCCGCCGGCGAAGGCTAAGTGGTGCTGGTGGATAAAGGCGTTGCGCTCAATCTGTTTCTGGAAGTCGTTGTCGCACCCAAGGTCAAGCAGAATCAGGTTGTGCTCCTTGACATACGAGCGGTAGCTGTCGGCCGACAGCATATTCAGTCGCTTGTAAGGAACAGAGATGCCAAACGAACCGTTATAATTGATGCTCGCCTTGCCTTCTTTACCCCGCTTGGTCTTGATTTCAATCACACCGGCAGCACCACGGCTGCCATATTGTGCAGTTTCCGAGGCATCTTTTAAGATGGTAAAACTCTGGATGTCGGTGGGATATACCGACTCGAGCAGCGTCAGGTCGCCCATCACACCGTCGACGATAATCAGCGGGTCGTTGCCGCCAGTGAGCGACGTGGTACCACGAAGCCGCACCGCGCTGAGGGCATTGCTGCCGTTTCGCTCCACCTGCAGACCGGCCACACGTCCACGGATGGCATCCATGGTGTTGGTCACCTGGTTCTGGTTGTTCATCTGACTCTCGTCGACCACTCTTGTCTGGGTGGTGGGCAACTGGTTAAAGTACCCGACGCGATTCACCGAGTCGGGATTGTGCTGTCTGTCGCCGGTCGTTTGTTTTTGGGCAAATGCTGAACAGGCAGAAAATGTCGCGAGCAGCAAGACCGCAAACATCTTTTTTTTCATAGCGAAAGTAGGGATTAGTTAGCTGATAACAAGTGTTTTCGGGGCAGGGCCTTATTTGTGGCTCTTGTAGTATTTCAGTCCGCGCTTCACGTTTTCTTTCACGGCATCGCTCGACATGGTGGCTCCGGTGACGCCGTCGGGGTTCAGTTTTTCGGCCTTGCTTACCTTCAGACCGTCCCAAGCCGACATCATCTCGCGTTTCACGCGCACAAAGTATTTCGGCGTCTCCTGGTTCTTCAGCGCTTCAATCTTCTCCACCTTGTCTTTTTTAATGGTAATTTTCAGTGGTGTGGTGCCACGGTAGCCCTTCACGTCCTTGCCCAGTTCGGTGGTGTTCACCACGTACGTTCCGTCGGCCATCTTTGTCATGGTGCCGTCTTCTTTCTGTGCAGCGTTGATTCCTGCTGTGGCCGAGGCCACGAGCATCAGGGTTACCAAACAGTTTGTAAGTTTCTTATTCATATTTCCTATATTATATTATTAACGGGGACAAAGATACGAAAAAACGAGAGCAGAACAAAATAAATTTATTTATTTTTTATGCCGAGTTCAAGTATCTTCGCTAATTCAATAGCAAAGATACGAAAAAACGAGAGCAGAACAAAATAAATTAATTTTTTTTTGGCAATGAGACAGTTGCCGCCCGCTTCGGCAGATAATTGAAATTTGACAGATTTCGTGGTGTTTTGCTTTCAATTTGTAATCAAACCGTCTTTAAATACTTTCAATATGCAAGCAAATCATTCTTTTAACAACTAATTTGCTTAATTTTCTTTTGTTTTTCTTTCGTTTTGCAATAATTTTGCACCCGAAAGCTTTCAAGTTGACAAGTAAATGATAGTATTAATTTAAAAGGTGAAAAGGTATGAAAAGGATTGAAGCTATTATCCGTAAGACCAAGTTCGAGGATGTGAAGGAGGCTCTGCTGCGCTCAGACATCGATTGGTTTGAGTACCACAACGTGCACGGCATCGGGCAGAGCCGCGAGGAGAGAATCTACCGTGGCGTGCAGTATTCTACTGACGTTATCGAGCGCGTTGCGCTGACTATCGTCTGCCGCGACCAGTTTGTGGAGCCCACGATAAAAGTTATCCTGAAGGTGGCACATACAGGCGAGATTGGCGACGGACGCATCTTCGTGAGCGATATGATTGATACGTGGTCGATTCGTACAGGCGAAAATGGTGATACGGTGCTCAGGGATAAGAAATAAAAACCTCACCATCGGCCCCTCCCGAGGGAGGGAAGTATAAAGTAACAATACAAACACAAAAAGACCCGGCGCCCCTGTTATGGTCTTTCCCCTTCGGGGAATATGAGAGGGGTTTCAAATATGGACAATTTATCACTTGATACAGTATGGATGCTATTGGCAGCCATGTTGGTTTTCTGGATGCAGCCCGGTTTTGCGCTGTGTGAGGCGGGCTTTACCCGCAGCAAGAACACGGCAAACATCCTGATGAAGAACTTTGTCGACTTTATGTTCGGTTCGCTGTTGTTCTTCTTCCTCGGTTTTGGATTCATGTTCGGCAGCGAGGGTGCAGGCTTCATCGGCATGCCCAACTGGGGCGACCTCAGTTTCTATAAGGGCGAACTGCCCGTAGAGGGCTTCCTGATTTTCGAGACTGTGTTCTGCGCCACCAGCGCAACGATTGTCAGCGGCGCTATGGCCGAGCGTACCAAGTTCTCGATGTATATGATTTATAGTGCAGTTATTTCGCTGTTCATCTATCCCGTCGAAGGTCACTGGACGTGGGGCGGCGGCTGGCTCTGCAACGATGCTGCCGACGGGTTTATGATGACGACGTTCGGCGATGTGTTCCACGACTTTGCCGGTTCTGCCATTGTGCATAGTGTGGGTGGAGTGTTGGCGCTCATTGGTGCTATGGCTCTCGGACCCCGTATCGGTAAATATTCTGCCGACGGCACGAGTCGTGCTATCCCTGGTCACAACCTTACGCTGGCCTCGCTGGGCGTTTTCATCCTCTGGCTCGGATGGTTTGGTTTCAACCCAGGCTCACAGTTGGCAGCTTCGGGCGAGGTGAATCGCATTGCCATCAGTCATGTATTCCTGACCACCAACCTTGCTGCTGCGGCAGGCGGAACGGCAACGATGTTCCTCACCTGGCTGAAATATGGTAAGCCGTCGCTCTCACTGACGTTGAACGGTGTGCTGGCCGGACTGGTGGGAATCACTGCTGGCTGCGACTTGGTGTCGCCTCTCGGAGCCATCGTCATCGGACTCGTCTGTGGATTGGTGCTGGTCTATTCCATCGAGTTTATCGATCACAAGCTGCACATCGACGACCCTGTGGGTGCTTCGTCGGTACATGGTGTATGCGGTATCCTCGGCACGTTGATGACAGGTCTGCTCTCTACCTCTAACGGAGCTTTCTATGGTCATGGATGGGGATTCTTTGGCGCTGAGTGCTTCGGCATTCTCTGCATCGACCTTTGGGCAGCCGTCTGCGGTTTCGTCTTGTTCTATGGCATCAAGAAGTTGCACGGCCTGCGTGTCGGTGCCCGTATCGAGGAAGAAGGACTTGATGTCTATGAACACGGTGAGAGTTGTTATAACTAATAAGGTAAAAAGGTAAAAAAGTAAAAAGGTAAAGAAGGTATGAAAAAGATTGTTATAATTGCAATGGGATTGGTGCTGAGCAGCACCGCCCTTGCACAGGAAAAGGTTGAGACAACCGTTAGTGGAGATTTCGTAAGCAGTTATATCTGGCGTGGACAGGACTTGGGCAGCGTGGCCGTGCAGCCCACACTGGGCGTGGCCTATAAAGGCCTAAGCCTGACGGCCTGGGGCAGTTACGGTCTGACGAATCCCGACGATGTGAAGGAGTTCGACCTGACATTAGGCTATTCCGTCGGAGGCTTTAACATCGGCATGACCGACTATTGGTTCAGCGTGGGTCTCGACCCCGACGCACGCTATTTCAAGTACGATGCTCATGGCACGAACCACTTGTTTGAAGCCACGGTGGGCTATGACTTCGGTCCTGTGGCACTTGCATGGTACACCAACATCGCCGGCAACGATGGCGAAAACAAAGACGGCAAGCGTGCCTATAGCAGCTATGTCGAGGCAAATGTCCCATTCAGTCTTGCAGGTGTCGACTGGAAGGCCACGGCAGGTGTCGTTCCCTACGCCACCACCTTATACGGCACCACGGGCTTCGCCGTCACCAACCTGTCGCTGCGGGCCACAAAGGAAATCAAAGTGACGGATACTTTCTCCATTCCTGTCTTCGGACAGGTAACAGGAAATCCCTGCTCACAGAAAGCCTATCTGGTTTTTGGATTAACGCTGCAACCATAATAATGATTAGGTGCTCCCCTTTCTCTGTTTAAACGGAGAGGGGGGAGATTACCTTTTCTGATGTGTGATTGAGTAAAACATAAAGTAATATGAAGATTAAGAGACGTTGGAAGATTCTGATGACGGCGATGACACTGATTGCCGTCGCAGGTGTTTTTGTGGGAGAACCCACTTTTGAGTGTGACTGGTCTGTGATTTCCGCTGCCGATGTGGCTTGGTTGATCACGGCCACCATCTTTGTGTTGATGATGACGCCCGGACTCTCATTTTTCTATGGCGGCATGGTGGGGGCAAAGAATGTGATATCCACGATGCTCCAGTCGTTTATTGCCATGGGACTTATCTCCGTGCTGTGGGTGGTCGTTGGTTTTTCGCTCTGTTTCGGCGACGACATCGGCGGCGTCATCGGCAATCCGCTGTCGTTCCTGATGTTCAAGAATGTCGGGGCTGAAGTCTATACCACCCCCGCGGGCAATGTGCTGGGCGGCGCAACCATCCCGCTGGCACTTTTTGCCCTATTCCAGATGAAGTTTGCCATCATCACGCCGTCGCTCATCACGGGCTCGTTCGCCGAGCGTGTGCGCTTCTCGGCGTATATGTTCTTCATGATGTTCTTCTTTTTCTTTATATATTGTCCGCTGGCCCACATGACATGGCATCCCGAAGGACTCTTCTGCCGCTGGGGCGTCATCGATTTCGCCGGAGGTATCGTGGTGCATGCCTCGTCGGGTGTGGCTGCCCTCGCGGGAGCCATCTATCTGGGACGGCGTAAAGCGGAGACCCGCAAGAGCGAACCGGCCAACATTCCCTTTGTGCTGCTGGGAGCCGCCCTGTTGTGGCTGGGCTGGTTTGGCTTTAATGCGGGTTCTTCGCTTCATGCCGACGGACAGGCCGTGAAGGCTTTCCTCAACACAAACACGGCATCGGCCACCGCCATGATGACGTGGATATTCTTCGACTGCCTGCGGGGTCGCAAGCCGTCGGCCATGGGTGCCGCCGTGGGATGCGTGGTAGGTCTGGTGGCCATTACGCCGTCGGCAGGCTATGTCACTGTGGGACAGAGCATTTTCATTGCTTTTGTCATCACGCTCATCTGTAACCTGGCAGTCTATTGGCGTTCACACACCAGCATCGACGATGCGCTCGATGTGTTCCCGACCCACGGAACGGGTGGTATCTTCGGCACCGTGCTGACGGGAATCTTCATTCAGGAAGGCCTTATTGCAGGCACATGGGACGGTTTTGTGATTTTCCTCTACCACCTGCTGGCCATCGTCATAGTGTTTGTCTATACCTTTGGCATGAGCTGGTTAGGCTACAAGCTGATAGACCGGCTGATTCCCATGCGTGTCTCTGCCTTCAGCGAGAAGGTTGGTCTCGACTTCTCACAGCACGACGAGCACTACGGACTGGCCCATATCGGCGAGCGCGAACTGGCCGAATACGAAGAGCATATACGCGAGAAGAAGAATAGGTGATTCTGATAAAAAAAGGCCCCGAAGCTCACGCTCCGGGGTTCTTTCAATCTAAAAAGATATAATAACCAAACCTATATAATAACTAACTATTACTTAATAACTTTATTCACTCTAAATCCTAACTGTCTTTGTTTGTCTTTTTGTCGGTAACTTTTGTTTTCTGATGCAAAGCTACATCATTCTGCGTTGCCGGCAATGATTTTCTGCTTTTTTCTTCAAAGATAGTTTAGACAAGCAGGCATTCTTTGGACAAAACGGGGAAATTGCTTCGAAAACTGTCCAAAGGTGTTGTTTTCGGAGCAAAAAAAGGTAAAAAAGTAAAAAAATGTCAGGCTATACCTTTTCGAAGGTCCTGATGAGATGGATGACGGTGCCCCACACTTCGAAGTTGTCGCCGGCTTTCACCTGAAAGACAGGATAGTCGGGATTGGCGGGTTTCAGTTCGATATAGCCCTGGCTGCGATGCGTCAGGTCGAGATACTTCATGGTGAACTCTCCGTTCCAGAAGGCCACCACGATGGAACCGTCGCGCGGCTCCACGGCACGGTCGATAATCACGCGGTCGCCGTCGAAGATGCCGGCATCCTTCATCGAGTCGCCCTCCACGTCGCCATAGAACGAGGCCTCGGGGTGGCGGATATAGTCGCGGTTGAAGTCGAGCGTCTCGTGCATATAGTCGTCGGCAGGCGAGGGGAATCCCGCCTTCACTCCAGCATGTTCCAGTTCCAGGCGCGTCTCGAATACGCCGCGTTTTATCTTGATGTTGCTCATGTCTTATTGTTCTTCTCTTTATTTAATGTAATGATATCGCTCCAACGGGTGGTGGGATTCTTGCTCCGGAACTCGTGCTTGATGGCGTTGGCAAACACCTCTGCTTTCTCGCCCCGGTCGCTTTGCGCATATTGCTGCGCCCCGATCACCACCGTCTCGCTGCCGTTGATGCGGTTGATGCGGTCGACAGCTTCGTCCAGACGGCGCAACTTCATGATTCTCTCGGCACTGATGTCGAAAAGGTCTTGCTGGACGGGCGAGTCGGGCATGATGCCCATCACAATCACACCTGCCTTCTTGTATTTGTAACCTTCACGGAAAATGGTTTTCAGCACGTCGCTGGCGGCCTGCACGATGGTTGCCGTTGAATTGGAGGGCGTCACCAGGCGCGTCTCCTGAAAGTTCCAGTATTGTGCCAGGTCTTCGCGGAACACATTGGTATTGACAAACACCCCGACAATGGATGCCACCGTTTTCTGCATCCTCAGTTTTTCGGCACAACGGGCGGCATAGTTGGCCACATGGGTGCGCAGCGTCTCCAGGTCGCTCACCATACCGTTGAACGAACGGCTGGTGCAAATAGATTTCTTCTTGGCCAGTTCCTCGTTGGGCACGGCATCTCCGCCGTTCAGTTCGCGCCAAGTCCTCACTACGTTGATGTTGCGGAATGTCTGCTGCACCCATTCCTCGGGATGACGGGCCAGATCGAGTGCGGTCTTCACGCCCAGCGCTTGCAGGCGGGCCGAATACCTGCGACCCAGCCCCCACACATCCTCTATGGGGCACCAATTCAGTGCCCGCTCGCGCTTATAGTCGTTGTCAATCATGCAGCAGTGCCTGTAGGCCTCGAACTTCTTGGCCAGTTTCGAGGCAATCTTTGCCAGCGTCTTGTTCGCAGCCAGTCCCACGCTGACGGGCAGTCCCACCTCGCGCTTTATCCGCTGCTGCAGGTGTTCGCCCCACTGCTGGAGCCGGTCGGGCTGGGTGCCGTCGAGATAGACGAAGCACTCGTCGATGGAATAGCGGAAATAGGCGGGAGCCTCCTGGCGGATAATGCTGACCACGCGCCCTGTCAGCTCGCCATAGAGTTCATAGTTCGACGAGAACACGGCAATCCTCCGTTCCCCCAAATCGGCAGAAGGCGGCTGAAATCCGATATTGTAGCCTGGGAATTGCTCGGCCAACTGGAAATAAGGTATGCCCTCTTTGATGCCCAGTTGCTTTGCCTCTTTGCTGCGCGCCACCACGCACCCGTCGTTGTTGCTCAGCACAACAATGGGTGTCCCTTCCAAGTCGGGCCTGAAAACCTTCTCGCAAGAGCAATAGCAATTATCTATGTCAACAATTCCGTACATGGTTTCTTTCGGTTTCAATAGATTCTATAGTCTCTATAGTTTCTATAGTTACTATAGCGTCTATAGCAACTATTCCTCGTTCTGTTCTTCCAGGCGGCGCTTCAAGGCTTTGATTTCTTCCTGCTGGGCGTTATATGCATTTAGGGCACGCTGTTTCAGGTCTTCGTAGGCAGCTTGCCAGCGCTTAGCCTCGGCGGTGGCTGCACTTAGTTGTTGCTGCAACTGTGGAACGGTACGCTCCAGCTGTGCCAAGCGCTCGTCCTGCTGCTTGCGATAGGCGGTGCGGGCCTTGTGCATACGCTCCTTTACGCCTCCTTCCTTAATGAAGATTTCCTCTACCTTTTTCAGGTATCTGTTCATCATTGCATCCACTTGATAACAGAGAGTCAGGCCAACATTGGCCATCTCTTCGGCCGACCACTGTTGAAAGTAAGGCTCGTAGTCGGAAAGATGGTTATGCTTCTTGGTGTAGTCCTGCATGGGCTGGAAGCGCTTGTCGATGGGCGTCCACAGAGGAAGATGGCGCGACTTAATGAAATCTTCGAAATCCTGACGCAGTTCACCGATGCTGGAGCGGGCCACGTTCAGTAAGTTGACTTCCATAGCTGTGGATGTCTTGCCGTCTTCTGACCCTTCCACAATGTTCTGCTTGCCTGAACGTGCAGCCTGTACCATTTGATCCACCGTTCGGTCTCCGCGACTGGGCAGGAAACGTTCGCGGAAGACGTAAGTGAGGTGATAAAGCACCTCAGCCTTCTGATAAAATCTCAGGTCCTGCCACTTGGGCACGCTCCTGAAGATACTCGGCATAACCTCTTTTTTGTCTTTTTGCTCGGTTTCTTCCATTTCGATGCAAAAATACAAAATAATGAGTGCAGGGCAAAATATTTATTTTAAAATTTTAAAAAGCTATTTCTCTCTCCTTACTTTTTCCCCGTTCACTTTGACGTTTCTTAGCCGGATGTTGCTAGTTTTGTGCATATAGAATGGCTGGCGCTCGTCGGGGTGGATGGTTTCCAATTTAATGTTTTTCAGGCAGATGTTCTCTGCATGGCTGATGGAGAATCCCCATGCGGGCTGAATGCCGTGGGCCGAAGGTTCGGGATAGTTGGCCTCGCCCAGCTGGCCGCCTGTCCGTGCCTCGGGGATGAAGAAGGGATTGCGCCCCCGCTGCTCTTTGTAGTCGTCGAGCGTCAGACCGCCGCGGAACTGCACGCGCAGGTTCTTGATGCAGACATTGCTGACGGGATGTCCCTCGATGCCCGCTATCAGACAGGCATAGCGGCTGTCGGCATCGGTAACGCTGACATCTTTGATACTGATGCCACTGACCACCGAATGGGGCGAACCGGCAGGCGTGCGCATGCGGTCGCCCAACCGGATATAGATGGGCGAGTTGCAGATGTCGGTCATCGTCAGCCGGCTGACTTTGATGTCGGTCATTTCAGCTCCGTCGACTGTTTCCAATGCCAATCCGCGGCTGTGGACGAACCGGCACCGGCGGACGGTGATATGGCGGAATCCGCCGTTGCTCTCGGTGCCCAGCTTGATACGTCCTGTTGGTCCGTCGCCGTCGGGAGCTTTCTCTGTCTTTGTGGTGTATGTGCCGTCTAAGAACGAGCCCACGTCGTAGCCGCTGACGTCGCAGTCCTCTACCAAGACATGTTCCGTGGGCTTGGCGCGTCCCAGGGCATACGAGCATTTCAGCACGATGGCGTCGTCGTTGGGCGTGTTCACGCGGCAGTTCCTTACCTTCACCCTTTCGCAGCAGTCGATGTCTATTCCGTCGCGGTTGGTGTCGACCGTCACGTTTTCTATCAGCAAGTCATCAACACCTGTGAGCAGCATGGCAAAATGGCCGCAGCTGAGGAATTTGAGGTCTCGGATGGCAACCTGGCGGCAGTCGCGCAGCGCCAATGCCTTGTTGGCAATGGTCGTGCTCGAGATTCCCTTTCTAGGTTCTCCGCGCCACAGCACTCCAGTGCCGTCAATCAGTCCCTCGCCCTCAATAGTGATATCATGCAGGTTTTCGCCCCATATCAGCGAGTTGTGCCAATGACTATGGCCGAAATCCTGATAGTGCGAGTCGTTAGGCTCGGCCTCGTCGTATCCCACCGTGTCGCTGACCGGAGCCGCTTTCATCACAGCTCCCTTCTCGAACCGCAGGGTGATATTGCTCTGCAGGTGGACGGAATAGCAGAGATAGGTACCCTGTGGCAATACCACAGTTCCTCCGCCCTGGCTTGCCGCCCGTTCGATGGCAGCGTTGATGGCAGGCGAGTCGATGTGACGCCCGTCGCCCACGGCCCCGAAATCCTTCACGTTGAATGCCGGGGAAACGATGAGTGACAGGTTATAAACGATGAGAAGCAGCAGAATCCTCTCCCATCCTGTTTTACTTTCTCTCATTATATGGTAGTTCTCGTGTGTCATTTATCTTTTGTTAATTCTTCTTTACTTCTGACGGCAGGATGCCGAATTCCTTCTTGAACGTCTCGCGGAAGTGGGCCATCTGGTTGAATCCCGTCATCATTGCCGCCTGCGACACGTTGTAGTCGCCGCTTGCAATCAGCCGGTAGCAGTGGTGCAGGCGTCGCTTGCGGATATATTCCAGCGCGGTCATTCCCGTCAGTGCCTTCACCTTTCGGTAGAAGGTGCTATGGCTCATGGCCATCTTGTCGGTAACGAAGGCCATGTCGATGTCTTCCTTCATGATGTTTTCCTCTATCAGACTGTTCAGCCGTTCGATGAACTCCTGGTCGAGTCGGCTCAGCCGCGGTTCATCGTCAGGCTTCTCGCTGGCAGGTGCAGCCTCGGTAATCGGTGCAGGACTCTTGGTCGATGCCGCTCTGAATGCAATGAGTTCGGCCAGCCGACGGCGGTTGGCGAGCAGGTTTTCGATGCGGCTTTGCAGCAGTCTGGCGCTGAAAGGCTTCGTCAGGTAAGAGTCGGCACCGCTGTCGTATCCCTCTTCCTTGTCCTCGACGGTGTCTTTTGCCGTGAGCAGGATGATGGGGATATGGCTTGTACGCATGTCTTCTTTCAGCCGTTTCGTCATCTCAATACCGTTCATCTTAGGCATCATGATGTCGCTCACGATGATGTCGGGAATCTGTTCAGAGGCCGTGTTCCATCCTTCTTGTCCGTCGGCCGACTGAACGATGCGATAGTCATCGCCCATGGAGTCGGCAATGTACTGGCGGATGTCGTCGTTATCCTCTACCACTAGCAGCAGCGGACGCATGTCTTCGCCGGCAGTCTCTGTATTCTCGTTGTCGACGGTTTCTTCCACGTCTTCCTTATGTAGGGCGTTGGGGTAGGTGTTGTCCATCTCGATGGAGAACGTGAACCTGGCGCCTTCGTCCGGTTTGCTGTCAACGGTCAGCGTTCCTTCATGCAGTTCGGCCAACGATTTGACGAGCGCCAGTCCGATGCCTGTGCCCGATGCCTGATGCTTGCCCCTGCTCTGGTAGTATCGGTCGAAGATATGAACCTGGTCTTCTTTTGCGATACCGCAGCCTGTATCGTCTACCGAGATGCACAGCAGCATATTCCCTTCGGTATATACTTTGAGGTTAATCTCGCCCTCGCTGGTATATTTCACGGCATTCGACATCAGGTTGTTGATGATGGTGGTAATCACCTCTGAGTCGAAATAGACGTCAGGGAGGTCGGGTCGTACATCGATGTTGATGGCAACATTGGGGTTGCGGTTCAGCTGCTTGAAGTAAAGTCCGATTTCCTCGGCCAGCTTTCCGAGATTTCCCCGGGCCACGGTCAGACGACGGTTCTGGGTTTCCGTCTTGCGGAACTCCAGAATCTGGTTGATCAGGTCGCGCAGCCGGCCGGCACTCTTGTTGATAAGACTGATTTTCTTTTTGTAGAGTTCAGGCAATTGCTTGTCGTTTGTCAGGTCTTCCAGCGGTCCCAGTATCAGGGTGAGCGGCGTGCGCAGCTCGTGTGTCACGTTGGTGAAGAAGCGCAGACGTTCCTCGTGCAGTTCCTGCTTTTGCTGGTTTTCGCGGCGTTCCAGTTCCAGCGAGTTCTCCAGCTTGAGCTTGTGCTTATAGTTGTGCAGCAGATACCATACGAGGGCCGAGGCCAGCAGCGCATATACGAGCCATGCCCACCAGGTGCGCCAGAAGGGCGGCTTGATGGTGATTTCCAATCGCGTTTCGCGTGCGTTTTCCCAATCCTGGCTTTTCAGTTTTCCGCGCAGGATGAAGGTGTAGTGGCCGGGGCGCAATCCACGGAACACCACGTCGTAGTCGTTTCCCACGTCGTACCATTTGCTGTCCATGCCTTTCATCATGTACGAATACTCCACCTGCTCGGTCAGTGCATAGTTGCGCACGGTGAAGGTCAGTCGGAGCGTGTTCTGCCTGTAGGTGGTGGTCACCCGTCCCTTGTCGTCGGGTATCAGCAGCTGCCGCTCGGTGTTGCTGCCCACGGGGTTGTAGGCTTCGCAGGCAATAATCTGCACGGCGGCCATCTGTTGCTGGTTGTCCATCTGCATGGGATTGAAATAGCATACACCGGAGGCAGAACCGAAGAAAAGGGTGTTGAGGGCGCCAGTGGCGGCGGCTCCCGGCGAGAAACTGCTCAGCTGCCATGGTCCCAGATGATTATAGTTGTAGGTCTTCTCTGTGCTTTCCACATAGCACGAGATGCCCCTATAGGTGCTCATCCATACGCGGCCGTCTCCGTCGAGTTGCAGGGCCAGCACATGTGTGTCGTCGAGTCCGCTCTCACGGCCGATGATGTGAATCCCTGTCAGTTCCGTGGGATTGTCGATACACACCAGTCCGCCCTCGGTGGCCATCCAAACCCGGTGTTTGCTGTCGGTGACGGCCTGGTTGATTTTTCCCGAGAGCAGTCCGCTGCCCACCGAAGCGTTGCGGAAGGTGTTCTTCGCCAGGTCGTAGCTGTAGACACCGCCTCCCAGCGTAGTAATAATAAGGTGGCGGCTGTCGGTTCTGATGAAGCTGGTGGCAGGCGTTCCTATCACCTTGCTCATGGCCTCTTGTCTTTCCACCTTTCCCTCGCTGTAGCGATATATGCCGTATTCGCCGCCAATCCACACACTGCCGTCAGCTTCTTCGGCAAAGGCATGCACATCCGACTCTTCCGGCTTGATGGGAATCGGCTCGAACCGTCCTGTTGCCCGGTCGAAGCGCATCACGCCCTGGTCGTCGATACCTATCCATACATGCCCTGAACGGTCGGCCATCAGACAGCGGGCAAACGAGAGTTCGCGCCGTGTCATGTTCTGCCACGACCAGCTTCCCGTCTGACTGGTTCCCTGCCAGAAAGCCAGTTCGGTTTCGCTGGACGTCCAGAATCCTCCGTTGCCCGGAGCAATGGCTGTGACGGGACGCGCATGCCGCTCTTCGTCGAGATAGTCCAGCAGTTTGAAGTTCGATTTCCATGTGCTGATGAAGTCAACACCCGTATTGTGGCAGCCCACCCAGATGTTGCCGTATTCGTCTTGGACGATGCTGCGCGAGCTGACCGACGACAGTTTCACTTTGACGTCCTGATAATGCTGGTGGTCTTCTGGGTCAACCACACGTATGCCGCCCATGTCGGTAGCCACCCACAGGTGCCCGTCGTTCATCTGCAGTATGTCGTACACATTATCATTATAGTCTTTGTCTTTTCTCGTCACTTTTTCGAAAGTTCCGTTCTTGGGATTGAAAAGAGCCAGTCCGTTTTCGGTTCCCACCCAAATGCGCTGTCTGTCGTCCTGGTAAATCTTTCGCACGTTGTTGCCTGGCAGACTGGTGTTGTCGCCGGGGGTGTGCTGGAAGTTCCTGACGGTGCCGTTGTTCAGGTTGACGATGCTCATGCCGTGATGACTGTGACCGAGATAGAGATGCCCGTGCCCGTCGTCCAATGCGCAGCGGTTTTGGTACATCTG
>JAEEGH010015491.1_pt1 | contig 16550 bp, 6 predicted proteins | sample 9134181 | NCBI WGS metagenome assembly JAEEGH01 (sample SAMN16246544, study PRJNA631951) | gut metagenome | biome: gut microbiome; feature: rumen; material: DP-attached | host: Bos | place: Iran: Karaj | collected 2018-10
GTGGGCTACTGCCAGTCTGGCAGCACGGCAACCATCGAAGACTGCCTCTTCGCGCCCGACCACATCAGCACCGGCCTCGCAAACTGTCAGACATTTGTACGTGGCGATGCTACTTGGTTAATCAACCACTGCTTCTACACGCAAGCCTACGGCACGGCGCAGGGCAGCCCGGTACAGGTGGCCTCTGAGGGTTACCTCGGCAACCTGCTGCATGACTACGGCATGGTGAAGGCCTACGATTACGGTATCTTCTACAACGGTACCGCTTACTTTGCCGTCGCCGACATCGCTGGCACAGGCACGGAGAACGACCCCTACATCATCAGCAGCACCGCCGACTGGAACACCTTTGCCTATTACGTCAACAACGGCACGAAAAACTACAGCGGTGAGTATGTGAAACTGAACTACGACATCACCGTCACGATGATGGTGGGCACGAGCGAGGCCAACTCGTTCCAGGGCACCTTCCTCGGCAACAACAAGACGTTGACCGCCAACATCACCAACACCAACTCAGGCGAAGCCTATCGAGGCGTGGCACCATTCCATACCATCAGCGGCGCCACCATCCGTGACCTGACCGTGGCGGGCACCATCGCCTCCAACTCTCGCCACACTTCAGGACTCGTGGGCTATTCATACGGCACTGGCAACCTGATAGAGAACTGCGTCGTCACCGCCACGCTCAACATCAGCGAATACTACGCCGGCGGCGTCATCGGCCACGGCTTTACTGCGACCGTCACCATCAACAGTTGTGCTTTCATAGGCACCGTCAACGGTGTGGACGGCAACCAAAGATACGTCGGCGGCATCTGGGGCTGGAGCACCACTGCTACACCTATCCTTAACAACTGCTTGGAGAACGGCACATACAACGAAATCGGATACAAGGATCCTATCGGCTATCAGCGGGGCAGCGGTTCCGTCACCGACTGCTACTACGTGCATCCGAAGAATGTGAATTCCAGTTGGAACTACAACAACACTCACCCTGCCCAGCAGGTCATCACCGCAATACCCGACAACGAGATTGTAAGGCTGCTGCGTTTGGCCGACGGTAACGACTACTACATTGCCAACACCACCGTCACCGGCGTGAATGAGAGTTACGACCTTGACGACGGCCTCGTCAGCATAACACCGACAGTGACCGTTGGAGGCGAAACCGACCTTGTCCTTAATACCGACTACACCGCCACACTCGACGGCAATGACATTACTGAATGGCCCATCACTTTCACCACCAGAGGCAACCACACGCTCGTCATATCGGGTTATCACGTACCGGGCAGTAACGGTTATGGCGGTTCAAAGACCTTGCAGTTCTCCGTAGTAGGCACATACGACGGCGCAGGCACTGAGACCTATCCTTACCTCATCACCAGCACTGACGAATGGAGTACGTTTGCCCAAAACACTACAAACGGAAACGCCTACAGCGGCACGTTCTTCAAGTTGACCAACAACATCAGCGTCACGACGATGGCGGGCGGCACCTTCAGCGGCACCTTCGACGGCGACAGCCACACCATCACCGCCAGCATCAGCGGCACGGGGTCCATGGCCCTCTTCTACCGTCTCAACGGCGGCACCATCAAGAACCTGACGGTTGCAGGCGGCATCAGCGGCGGCCAACACACCGCGGCACTCTTGGTGTCATTAGGAAACAGCGGCACCAACATCATTGAGAACTGCGTCGTCACGGCCAACGTCAACTGTAGCAGCTCCCACATGGGCGGCTTCCTGGCACATGGCAACAGCAGCAACATCACCATTCGCGGTTGCGTATTCAATGGCATGATGACAGGCGGCAGCACGGCCAAGGGCGTCTTCTACGGATGGGGCAGCAGCACAGCCAGCGTCACCGACTGCCTCTTCCTGATGGCCGACGGACAAAGCACCGATGGCCTCGACCTCGTGAAAGGCAACGGCAACTTCACCGTGACCAACTGCTACAAGAACACCAGCGAATGCTCCTACGGCACCGAGGCCATAGCCACAACCCTGGCCTCGCCCAACCTCGGCTCTCAGGTGCAGGACTACGGCATGGTGACGGCCTACGAGCACGGCATCCTCCACGACGGCATGTACTACGTTGATTTCGCCACCTTCAACATGGATGAAGTTAGTTTGCATACGCAGAGCGGACAGTCGGAATGGACTGCGCTGACTGCCGGCTCCACGACGGGGCAGACAATCGGCAGCGCCGGTAACACGACGTACTATTACGCCTCGGGCAACCTCAGTTTCACCAACAGCAACGCGGGCGGCAGCGGCCTCACCATCCGGGGCACGGTATATCTCTACATCCCAACGGGCATGACGATTACCTGCACGGGAGCCAATGCCGATGGACGTATTGGCGGCGGCGCCGGCGTTGAGCTGACGGCGGGCAACACGCTCTATCTCCTCGGTGGCGGCACGCTGAACGCCACGGGCGGCAACGGAGCCAACGGAATCAACGGCGCAGGTGGCGTCGACGCAAGTGGCATATATGGTATGGATACAAGACCTGGTAGCGGTGGCAATGGCGGCACTGGCGGCGGCGGAGCCGGTGCCGGCATAGGCACCGGCGGCGGCACTGGCGGCGGGCACGGCTATCGCGGCGTTAATGACAATATCTATCAAAATAATCCTTCTTATAATACTGGGAACCGCCGACATAACGGAGTCGATGGCAATCCTGCCGAAAATGGTTCCACTGCTGATGCGATGGGCACGCTCTATGTGTATCAGGCTACTGGCACCACGGTGAATGCCACGGGCGGCAATGCAGGCTCACCAGGAAGTGGCGGCGGTCGCGGTCATGGCCGGATAGATGATGATGATGTTAACTATAGTGTGTCCGGCGGCGGTGGCGGTGGTGCCGGCGGCTTCGGCGGCGCAGCCTGCAACATCGGCACCGGTGGTCCCGGCGGCGGTGGTGGCGGCGGCGGTGCCGCCGGTGCGGTGGATTATAAGTCTTCTGGATTCTATGATGTAACATCTTACGGAGGTAAAGGTGGACAAAATGGTGATGGCAGTTATGCTGCCGATGGTGCAGAAGCTCTGACCTCTTATTTAGCGTATCAGGATGGCTGGGTCAATTCCAATTATGAATGGAGCTCCGGTGACGCAAATCCGCCAAGTGAGGAAGTTACTTTTGGCAACGGCGGCAACGGCGGCGCCTGTGGCAGTGCCAGCGTCTGCGGCTCGGCCATCAACGTGGAGTGGGGATGGCCCACGCAGGGCGCAGGCACGGAGGCCGACCCCTACCTCATCAGCAGCACCGACGACTGGAACGACTTCGCCAATAGCGTCAACCACGGCTACACTTTCAGCGGCAAGTACGTGAAGCTGACCAATGACATCAGCGTCTCGACGATGGCGGGCGATCGCGTGAGCGACAGCGACAACAAGCCCTTCAGCGGCACCTTCCTCGGCGGCGGCCACACCATCACTGTCACACTTGACGATGACGGCATTCAGGGCCTCGCCCTCTTCCGCTACATCAACGGAGCTACCATCAAGGACCTCAAAGTGGCAGGCACCATCGCCTCCAGCCAGAATCACTCGTCGGGTATCGTAGGCTTTGCCAACGGCACCAATACGATAGAGGACTGCCTTGTCACCGCCACGCTCAACATCAGCAGCGACTATGCCGGCGGCATCATCGGCCACGGACTGAACTCCAACACCACTATCCGGGGCTGCGTCTTCGCAGGCACCATCAACAGTGTGGATGGTAGCCGAAACAATATCGGCGGCATCTGGGGCTGGAGCACCAGTGGTACGCCTACCTTGCTGAACTGCTTGGAGAATGGTACCTACACCAACATCGCCTCCATGCACCCCATGGGCTTGCAGAAGGCCGCCGGCGCCATCACCAACTGCTACTACGTAACACCCCAAATTGGCGAGCCCAGCAACGCCTGCACCGTCAGCGGTGCTGTGCAAGCTCTCACCGATGAGGAAATACAGCCTTTGGGCGAACCTGTCGCCACCTATAGTACCAGCGGCATCAACGTTTACACAAATGGAATCAGCTACGGTGGCAATTTCTATTATCATCCCGACAAGAACATCAAGCTCACCGTGCAAGGCTATGGCAATAGCACCGAAAGCGACCATTGGGCGTTCATCGCCTCGCCCGTCGCCGGAAGCATTGGTGCCACGGCGGTCAGCAATTTGGAGGCTGACAACGCAACCGACTTCGACCTTTACCGCTTCAACCCAAGCGCGGATTTGGAATGGGAAAACTGGAAGCAAGAAGGCAATCATCATCATTTCAACCTTGAGAACGGCCAAGGCTACCTCTACGCCACCAAGGAAACCAAGACATTGGTCTTCAGCGGCATGTTCAACACGGGTGACACAAAGCCCATTGAGAACCTGCCGCAAGGCTTCAACCTTGTGGGCAACCCGCTCATCGTGGATGCCTACGTCAGCAAGCCTTACTATACGCTGAACGAAGACGGCTCGGTCATCGTGGCCCAACCGAATGGAACCACAACTCCCATCGCGCCTTGCCATGGCGTTATCGTGAAAGTGGACGGAAACGAAAGCGTCACCTTCAGCAAGACGGCTCCCGCCGCCACTGCCAACCAAGGCCTGTTGAACATCACGGTTTCGGAGCAAAAGGCCGACACACGCGGCGCTTCGACAGGCTCAGCGACCGCCATCGACAACGCCATTGTGCGCTTCGGCGAGGGAGAGCAGTTGGGCAAGTTCCATTTCGGTAATCCAAGCGCCAACATCAGCATCCCGCAGGGCGGAAAGGAATATGCCGTGGCCAACGTCTCTACAAACGAGATTCCCGTCAATTTCAAGGCCACGAAGGATGGCGAATACACCATTTCCTTCAATCCTGAGAACGTGGAATTCGACTATCTGCACCTGATTGACAACCTCACTGGATCGGACGTGAACTTGCTGCAAACGCCGAGCTACACCTTCACGGCACGCAATGACGACTACGAGAGCCGCTTCCGCTTGGTGTTCGTGGCCAACGACGCCGACCTCGGCGGTGAAGGGAACGATGACTTCGCCTTCATCAGCAACGGACAACTCATCATCACAGGCGAAGGATTACTTCAAGTTTTCGATGTACTCGGCCACCAACTCTTTGCCAAACAAGCACCTCTCACTTCTCACCTCTCACCTCTCACCTCCCCCGGCGTTTACGTTTTGAGACTAATCAATGGAGAAAATGTAAAGACACAGAAGATCGTTGTTAGATAAAAATAAAAAATACAAATTATGAAAAAGACCTTATTAACTATCGCAATCGTTCTCGGAATGACTCTTGGCGCTGTGGCACAAAAACAAGGCGGCGGACTGTTTGGCATGGGCGACCAACGCAATTCCTATAGCTACGACTATGAAGAAAATCAGCAGTACCGTGAAGGTCTGTTGGCATTGCCTTCGTCACACGGCTCAAACGAAGACCAGTCGCCTCTCGGCACTGGTGCGCTGCTGCTCATCGGCTTCGGTGCTGCATACGCACTGAAGAAGAGACAGAAGTAAAAGATTGAAACATCTTGATAACCACCGGCGTGGAAGTAACCGTATTTTGCGCCTCAAAATAATACAATGAAAAAGACTATAAAGAAAAAGGAGGACAAAGCATGAAACGTTTTTCTCTTATCTATCTCGCCTTCTTGCTGACAATAGTTCAAGGCGCATGGGCACAAGCCAATTTGGGCGACGTCCCAAGAGAAATCAAATTCGATGATGCCAGTATCGAGACCTTTGGTCACCTCACCATGACTATCACCGATTCTTTAGTATTCAACGCGGAGAAAAGGTCTTACGACACCTTGCGAGCCATCACCAATATGGAATGGTTCACGGAGGCAGCACTGCCAAGATGCGCACCCAAGCGCGCGACGAAGCCAAGGGCAGGTATGAGCCAAGCGACTTCATGGATGAGCAAAGCAGTTCCTGGTACGACATGTACTGGTTCCGTTACTATTATCCATCCATCAATGCCAATGGCGATCCCGTCACGCTCTCGGCATTAGCGGCATTCCCCGATGAAGACCCCGAGTATATTAATAATGTGATTATTGGATGCCACGTCACCATCACCAGCAACAAGGAAGCTCCTTCGGAATACTATCTGACGGGCAGCTGGCAAACCGACGTCGGCATGTTGATGTGGCATGCTTCGAGCGGCACTATTATCCACAAGCCGGAAAGCAACCAGCTCTACTACAACCTGGTCATCCTGCCCGACTACGAGGGCTACGGCCTCACCAAAAACCTGCCGCATCCTTACCTTTACCAGGAGCTGACGGCACGCCAAGTGGTCGATGCCACACGCTATGGCATTGCGCTGTATCAAAACAGCCCCGTCATTGCAGAGTACCGCAACCCGTTCCGCCCGGGATGGAAGACGGCCTCGGTAGGCTATTCGCAAGGCGGCTCGGTGGCTATGGCAACACATCGTTTCATCGAGCAGAACGGCCTTGACGAAGAGTTGCATTTTGCAGGCTCGGTCTGCGGCGACGGCCCATACGACCCTATCACTCACGTCCGTTATTACATCCGTGAGAACGGAGGTCTGCTCAACATGCCTGTGGTGCTTCCACTCATCCTGAAAGGCATGCTCGACAGCAACCCATACATGCGCGAACACAAAATGGAGGATTATCTTGTAAAGAGTTTTATTGATACCGGCATAGTGCAATGGATTGTCGATAAGAACGACCCTGGCAAGGAGAAGACCACCGACGACATCACCGATGCGCTGGATGCCCTGTATGAAAGCGGGTACTTCCATGATGTCCTGTTAGACGATGGTAAAGCCTATATATATAGACTCATGACGCCTGAAGTATATGCCTATTTCAGCAATAATGACAACTTCAACTCCCTGCCCACAACACGTGGCGTATGTGAAGACCTGCATCTGGCCTTGGAGAGCAACAACCTGACAAAAGGCTGGACGCCTACTCATCCCGTTAAATTGTGGCACTATCGTTCCGATACCGTTGTGCCATACGATAATGCGACGAGTGCTAACACAAATCTTGGTCCCCAGTGCTCACTTTACACAGCCGGCGACAACATCATTGACCCGCAGTGGGACCATGTCGGCGGCGGCCGTGTATTCTACACAGGATTGAACGTAGGAAGCGCAGAAAATGAAATGTTAGAGCTAATTCTTCAATAATGACAAAGGAGTAAAGACATGAAAAAGATATTTTCAGCAATTATCGCGATACTTTTGGCGACCTCTTTGCAGGCTGCTATCATAAGGACCACTGTGAACCTTCCGTTTGGGAACAGCACCATCAAGGTGGAGGTCGTGCTCAACACCGACGGCAACGTTGCCACAATAGGCACGGGCTATAACGCCTGTATCCCTCAATATGCCGAAGGCAAGCTGCATATCCCTTCCATTATCACTCACAACAATACCACCTACACCGTAACAGCCATCGCCCCTGTAGCTTTCCGCTTCTGCGTCAACCTTGAAGAAGTGGAGATCGACGAGGGTGTGACCACCATAGGCAACTTTGCCTTTGTAGGCTGCAAAAACATTGAAGCCATCAGCCTGCCTTCGACGGTCACCACTATCGGCGGCGGCGCATTCTGCAAGTTGCCAAATCTGAAGGAGATCAAGTGTGCTGCCACCACGCCTCCGACATGGAGATGGTACGACGTGTTCCAAGTGGATGGCTCCACCGAAGGCCGTAATCCTGATTTGAAACTTTATGTGCCTGAAAGCAGCACAAGCGCCTACCAAGCTGCCAAGAACGACTACTCGTGGACCTGCATGAACACCTCCACGACACCTTATACTTGGGGTGCGACTGAGACACGCTCACAGATAGGCTGGGGCAGCTATTTCAACGTCATCCGCTCGCTGGAGCAATGGGATGTGGACCACAGCATCAGCATCTACACCGTGGACGACCTGATAAACTTCCGAAACAAAGTGAATTCAGGCACCACCTACTACAACTATGTGGTGAAGTTGGAAGCCGACCTCGACCTTAGCGGTGTAACCTGGACGCCTATCGGACATGTGAATGAAGATAATGACAACAAATACTACGATTTCTACGGCACCTTCGACGGACAAGGACACACTATCAGCTATCTGTCTGTCGGCACTGATGCCAGCTATACTGATTCAGATGGCCATAACAACGGACTCTTCGGCGGCACCCGTAACGCCACGGTGAAAAACCTCATCATGGATAATGCTACTATCAAGGGGAACTGGCATGTGGGAACAGTGATTGCCCATGCCCAAGGCGCCACCACCGTTGAGAACGTTTTGGTGAAAAACTGCAACGTGACAGGCCGCTGCTTCGCTGGCGGCATCATCGGCACTGCAGAGGATTACAGCAGTGACGACTGCGTACTTCGCATGAACGGATGCGTGGTAAAGGGCGGTTCGGTAACATCAGTGTTTGATGTACGTTATGATCCAGATTTTGTAGCCCACAACTCCTATATAGGTTTTTGTATTTATCATCCATCTTGGGGTGCTGCGGGAGGACTGATAGGTTTTGCCAATTACGCACGGTTCACCAACTGCGCCAATATCGAGACCAAGGTGACATGGAGTGGTATAATAGCAGCATCTGAAGACAGAGAAGATATCGACCGTCAGGTTTGCCGTGGAACACTTGTGGGCTATCAAGAGAAGGATTATAATGGAATGAATTCCTTGGCTTATTGTTATGTCTTACGTCATTCTAAAAATCGTTTGACAAGAAAAGATTATGTGATGAGTGACAATATACAGTATCTAGATTCAGACACTCTGTATGGTAACCCACTTAAAAACACTCAAATCAATCAAAACAATCATTGGAGCTACTCTGCCGACAGTGTGGCAGTCGGAAACAATGACAGTAACTTAAAAGGCATGCAGTTACAAACTACATTAAACACCAACAACCCAGGGCAATGGGCTTACAAGTATAATGAGTTGCCTTGGCCAGGCTATTTTGCTTACTATGCATACGGAGATACAGATGCCAACAAGGTGGTTTATATGCCTTACAATGTCTTTGTTGACAAGCCGAATTACCTGACAGTGGACAATGCCAGCAGCGTACGGTATAACGATGAAAATAACACTTTCACCGCCCACAGCATTGCCATTGACAACAATTTCAGCGTCCTCTACTACACTGAAGAGACGCTGCCTATCAGTGAACGTCAAATTACAGTCACTAACGGTGTCATCAACCCTATCACGCTCAGCGCCCAATCGAACGGTACACAGCAAGTCACTACCGAGTACCCAATATATGTAAAGGACGAAAACAATATGCTCGTCCTCGACCCGCACGGCAATCCGGTGCAAGCAGTCAATCTGGATGGTTCACCCAAGACTGAGTCCCTCACCGAGACGGTTACATCATATACGCCAAAGAGCTACACCCTATATTTGCCTTACAGCATCACCCTTACCGGTAACTGCGAGGTGTATGAGCCAACAACATGGGATGCAAGCGCAGGAAAGTTGAACTTCGAACGTGTGGAAAACAACTTGGTGCAGGCCTACAAGCCATACTATGTCGTGGTTAAAGAGGGTGAGGTTAGTCTCAACGCTCACGGTGAAAACTTGATTGCCAGACATGGTTCAGACCAATCAGCCACGCAAGATAATGCCTTTTATACTATAGGCTTATTGTATAATATGTCAGCAGGAACCGTTCAATATAATTACGTTTTGGACAACAATCAGTGGAGGTATGTTTCCGACCATTGGACTACTCTCAGTGTTTTCAATTTCTATATCAATAATAATAATGCAAACCCTGGTAGTACTTTTGGCATTAATTTGATAGACAATACCGTCATCAATCTTGCGGTAACGGGTTACGGCGACAGCGAAAACAGTGGTTGGAAGTTCATCTCATCGCCTATCGCAGGAAGCATTACACCATCGGAAGTGGAAAACCTCGAAGGTTGGAAGGTTCAAACCGGATTGTACAACTACGACCTCTACCGCCTCGATCCGAGCGAGGATCTACCGTGGCAAAACTACCATAATCACGACACTGATGCAAATCCTTTCAATCTCATCAACGGTCAAGGCTATCTTTATGCCACCAAGACAGATAGAACACTGAGTTTCCGTGGGACATTCAACACTGACGCCACCAAGGACGTATCACTTAAGCAGGGCTTCAACCTCGTTGGCAACCCGTTCAATGTGCCGGCATACGTCAACAGAAGCTATTACAAGATGAACGCTGCCGGCAGCGACATCGAGGCTGTCAACGAGTATGCCACAAACACCATTCCGGTGTGCACAGGCATTGTGGTGAAAGCCGAGGCAAACAACGAGACTGTTAGATTCAGCCAAGAAGCCCCTGTCGCCATGGCTCAGAGCAACGGAAGTCTGCAGATGACACTTGCCAGAGCCGGCCTCCGCAGCGACGCAATTCAGGACAATGCCATTGTGAGTTTCGACGAAGGTGTCCAGCTTGAGAAATTCATTTTCAATGAAAGCCACGCCAAGCTCTACTTTACCCAAAACGGCAAGGACTACGCCATCGTAAGTGCTGAAACCCATGGCGATATCCCCGTCAATTTCAAGGCCCGTGAGAATGGCGAATTCACGTTGACCATCTCATCACCTCTCAACTCTAACCTCTCAACTCTCACCTATCTTCATTTGATCGACAACCTCACTGGCACCGACATCGACTTGCTCACCACCCCGAGTTACACTTTCACGGCACGCAATGACGACTACGAGAGCCGCTTCCGCCTGGTGTTCGTGGCCAACGACGCCGACCTCGGCGGTGAAGGAAACGATGACTTCGCTTTCATCAGCAACGGTCAATTCATCATCACCAGCGAAGGCACGTTGCAGATTATTGACATGATGGGACGAGTAATTGTTACAAAGCAACTGTCAACTACAAACTCCCAACTCCCAACTGCCAACTTCAAAGCAGGTGTCTACGTGCTGCGACTGGTCAATGGCGATAATATTAAAACACAAAAGATTGTTATTAAATAATTTAATCAAACTATTATGAAAAAGTTCTTTTCATTGGTGTTGGCCGCCACCATTATTTGCGGCGCAATGACATTCTCATCATGTTCAAAAGACAAAGACAACGTAGCTGATAAGATCATCGGCAAGTGGCTTAACGTTGAATCAGCCGGATTACCGCTCACCGCTGACATTCTTTCGGTATCAACCTTCGTCAAGGAAGGCTCCGAATACAAGTGCTATTACAGCATATCGGAGGCGGATTACGATGTGTGGTTTTACAAGAAACAGGCCGATGTGAAGGTTGATGGCAATACCATCATGGTAACCTTGAAAGTGGACAACATCACAACGGTGGAAGAGATGACCGACATCACCGTTAACGGCGACGACCTATATTACAAAGGCAAGACCACGCTGTATATTAACGGTGAGGAGATTGCTTCATACGGCCCTTGTCAGGAGCACTACGTCAAGGTTAACGACGACTTCTCTCAAATCGTCATTGGCCGCTGGGAAGGAACCGTCACCAGCGACGAACCGGATTTCACGCCTTATCCAATCTGCGAGAAATACCTCGCCGACGGCACTAACATCGAATATGAGCTCGTAGACGGGCAATGGGTGGAAGTAGAAACGGAATACGCCGATTATTTCGTCGACGGCAGCCTGTTGTGCACGCGCTGGCAATATCCAGGATGTGAAGAAGAACGTGAGAACAGCGTTTTAGTGTCATACTCCAACGATACGTTGATCGCAAAGGAAGTGGTCCTGCGTCATGGCAATCTTTACACCGAAACCAGTACCCTGACCAAGGTCCTTGAGTAAATCGTGACAGAAAATGATACCAAAGGGACGCGGCGATGCCGCGTCCTTTTTTTTATGCGACATTTGCTTTTCTAATGAAAAAGGGGTAAATTTGCGTCTAAAATTAAAAGTGTTTAACTAAAAAATAAAGAAAGGAAACCCAACATGAAAGCAGACAAAATCATTAAAAACGCAAAAATCTTCACATCAAACAAAAACAATCCGATGGCAACTTCACTTGTGGTGAAGGACGGCAAATTCATATATGTGGGCGACGAGAAGGGTCTCGCAAATTACGAAGGCGAGATTACTGACCTCGGTGGCAAGTTTATCATGCCCGGCATCATCGACAGCCATGTGCATATAACCATTCCTGTGGGTTTTGAGTACGCGCCAATGGGAGAACGCATTGAGCCGGACGGCAAGCGGGCCGCGCTGGACATGATGGCGGACTATATCAAGAAGAACCCCGGGGAGAAGCGCTACAGGTTCTACATGGAGAAAAGGTTCCTGAAAGGTGAGGATATTGTCAAGGAGGAGCTGGACGCCATCTGTCCGGATGCCGAGCTTCAGATTCAGGAAGGCGAAGGACACAGCATCTGGGTCAACTCCAAGATCCTTGAGAAACACGGCATTACAGACGAAACACCAGATCCTATACCAGGACTTGCGTATTACGTACGTAAGGACGGACATGTGACCGGAAATATGTACGAGGGCGCAACGGAAGTCCGTATCATTCTGGACAGTGGGATGGAACTGACCGATGAGCAAGTGGATGCGGCGCTTCAGCGCTGGATCGACTTCTGCGTCGAATATGGCGTTTCTGCGGTATTCGATGCCGGCCTGCCGGGCGATATGAAGTTCCATGAGAAGGTCTATAAGCGTCTGGTCGAACTGGACAAACAAGGAAAGCTGCCCATTTATGTTGACGGCAGCCTCGTGGTGAACGCAGAGCGGGATGCAGAGGAGGGCCTGAAGCAGCTGAAGCGCATACAGCGTGAGTATAACTCGGAGCACCTGAAGGTACATACCATGAAGATTTTCATGGACGGTACCCAGAAGATCCATACCGCGGCCATGGTCACGCCCTATGTGGATGTCCATACGACGGGATCTACCGCTTTCTCTGCGGAGGGAATCGCAAAGCTCTTGAAGGAGCTCAACGAAGCCAATCTGGATCTTCACCTTCACACCGTCGGTGAGCGCGCGTCACGCACGGTATTGGATGGCGTTGAGATGGCCAAAAAGGAGATGGGTGACAAGCTCCACGTAAGAGTCACCTGCGCACATCTTGAAATTGAGTGCGACGACGATCTGGAGCGTTTCGCCAAGCTTGGCGTGTTCGCCAACTTTACGCCACACTGGCACTCTGGAGACCCCGCCATTGCGGCTACCTGGCTGGGTATGGAACGTGCCTGCAAGCAGTTCCGCTGCAAATCGGTTTGGGACAGCGGCGCCACGGTGGCCTGGTCCAGCGACAATATCGTATTTATGGATTTCACCACCTGGAACCCCTACTTAGGCATGGAGGTGGGTATGACCCGCTGGATTACCGAAAAGACCAGAAACTACCCGTACACCGTAGCTTCCAAAGTATTCCCGCCTGAGAACGAAAGAATGGGCATTGAAGAGATGTTGATAGGCTTTACCATCAACGGCGCCAAACAGCTGGGCATCGAGGCGAAAAAAGGCTCCATCGAGGTGGGCAAGGATGCCGATTTCCTGGTGTTCGACAAGGACCTGCTGACAGCAGAACCTGAGGGCTTCAGCTACAACTCGCCGAAGGATGTTTATTTCCGCGGAAAGAAAGTGAAATAACATATATTGTCTGACAAGTAGTTCAATCTGATTATTTAAGGAGGAATCATTTATGAATAATATTTCCGAAAAGCTGAACCAGGCCGGTTTCCAGTTTGATGTGAAGGACCAGTCCGCCGAGAGGGTCATATACGGTAATTTTTACACGGTGGACAAGGAGCAGCCCAGAGCCGAGGCTGTGGCGATCTTCGGCGGGCACTTCGTCTATGTAGGAGACGCGGAGGGCGTCAAGGAGTACATCGGTGAGAATACTAAGGTAGAGCACTATGAGGGCGGTCTGATCATCCCCGGCATGTCCGATGGTCATTGCCACTGCTCCGTCGGCGGCACGGTGGAGCTCTTCGAGGCAAATCTGCTGAAGGTCTTCGATGTTGACGAATTTATAGGCCGGATCAAGACGCTCATTGAGAAGCATCCGGAATATGAGGTCTACCAGGGCTTCGGCTTCCTCCCTGTGAAGGAAGTATTCGGCCCCTTCGGCCCCACCGCGGATATGCTGGACGGTCTGTCGGACAAGCCCATTGTCCTCGCGGACATGGGCCTTCACTCCTACCTGGTGAACCATGCCGCCATGAAGCGCCTCGGCATCAGCAAGGATACGCCCGATGTCAGCGACGGCATCGTTGTCCGATATGAGGACGGCACCCCCACCGGCTGGTTCCGCGAGGGCGCCATGGCCTATATCAAGCCGCTCGTCGGCTTCACGGTGGAGCAGTACAAGGAAGGCTTCCTGCGTTATCAGGAGGAGTATCTCGCCCATGGCATGACTATTTTCATGGACGCGATCATCAACTGGGACTACACCGACAACGAGGTGCTGGCGCTGCACGAGCTCGACAAAGAGGGCAAGCTCAAGATGCACGCCTACGGCGCCTACCAGGTGTTCCAGGCGGAGGGTCACGACACCATCGCCGAGGTCGAGCACGCCGCAGCCCTCAGAGAGCGCACGAAGGGCCCCATGTTCGATCTGATCAACACCAAGATCCAGCTGGACGGCACGATCTCGCCCACCCTCGGGACCGCCTATATGAAGCAGGCCTACTGCGATCCCGAGTCGCAGAAGATTAACAACCACGGACAGCTCCGTATGGACATGGACACTCTCACCGCGGTGTACAGAAGATCCCATGAGCTCGGCATGGCGGTGCACCTGCACGCCATCGGCGACGGGGCGCTGGCCATGGCACTGGACGCCATTGAAAAAGCCAATGCGCAGACCGGGCCCTGTGATCTCCGGGACGCAGTCGCGCACCTGGAGGTCGTGGACCATGCGGACATCCCCCGCATGGCAAAGCTGGGCGTTGTGGCTTCCACCGACCCGTTCTGGATCCCCCTGCCGCCTGAGCTCGAGCCCATCCAGAGCTACGGCCTGGGCAAGGAGCGCACGGCGGCCATGCATCCGATAAAGTCCTTCTTCGATGAGGGCGTTGTCGTGTCCTCCGCCAGTGATTACCCCATCACCTACCCAGCCTATGCGCTGGACGGTATTCAAATGGGCGTGACCCGTCAGCAACCGGGCCGTCCGGACTCCCTGCATTGCCCCTCCGAGTGCGCTACGGTTGATCAGATGATCCGGGCCTGCACCCTGAACGCGGCTTGCCAGTTCCAGTCCGAGGATCGGTACGGCAGCATCAGCGTCGGCAAGGAGGCGGATATGGTTCTGCTGGAGCGGGATATCACCGCCTGTGATCCCGAGCAGATCCATGATACCCCCGTTCTGCGTACCATGGTGGGAGGAGAATGGGTATACACCCAATGATGTCCTTTATCTTTTGCAGAAGCTCTTGAATAAGCTGATACACCTGCGTAAAATAATCAGGGTGGTCAGGCAGGAAAGAACAGAAAGGAAGATGAAAATGAAATATTCTTTAAACTAAATGAACATGAACAAGAATCAACCTCTGGATTATTCCAATAAAGCCAATTGGTATCAGATTCCGGAAATCACTAAGGATGTCGACACCTTCTATGTATATGTACTATTTCAACAACATCAAGGACAACGTGGCGAAACGCGTCGCCGCCTATAACAACAAAAAAATAAAAGACATGAATAACGAAAATAAAAAGGCCGTTAAATGTAACAACGGCACCTTCGTCGGCAAGAAGACTGACGAGCTGATTATCTGGAAAGGCATCCCCTACGCTACTCAACCTGTGGGCAAGCTTCGTTGGAAGAAGGCTCTTCCTGCCGCAGACGATGACGGCGTGTATGAAGCGACAAATCCCGGCCACGTTCCTATTGGACCTCTGAACGACTCGATGGGAACGGCGGAGTTCGGCGAGGACTGCCTCGTGCTGAACGTATATTGCAATACCAGCTGCACTGACAGCAAGAAGCCGGTCATGGTGTGGATTCACGGCGGCGGCTTCTGCGCCGAATCCCAAGCGTCGCCCCTCTACGACCTTACCAGCATCGCCAAGCAGTGCCCCGACATCCTATTCGTATCCATCGACTACCGTCTCGGCTTCATGGGATTCATGAACTTCGAGCGGGTTCCCGGCGGAGAGAACTTCAAGGAGGCAGGCAACCTCGGTCTGCTTGACCAGCTTGAGGCCCTCAGATGGGTACAGAAAAACATCGCCGGATTCGGCGGCAATCCCGACAACGTGACGATTTTCGGCGAGTCGGCAGGCTCGGCAAGCGTCACGTTCCTCCCGCTCATCGACGGAAGCGAGGGACTCTTCAAGAGAATCATCGCCCAGAGCGCCAACATCGCCTATTGCGACACGATGGAGCATGGCATCCACGTCACGCAGAACTTCCTGTCCGTAACGGGCTGCCAGACCATGGACGAGCTGATGGCACTCACCACCGAGCAGCTTGTAGACGCCTATCAGAAAGCATATGCCATCGACAAGAACTGCCTTCTCGGAGGTGCCAACTTCCCACTCCTCGACGGCGTCACGCTGCCCGAGGACCGAACGGACATGTACAAGATGTGGGGAGACGAGAAGC
>JAEEGH010015497.1_pt1 | contig 16546 bp, 15 predicted proteins | sample 9134181 | NCBI WGS metagenome assembly JAEEGH01 (sample SAMN16246544, study PRJNA631951) | gut metagenome | biome: gut microbiome; feature: rumen; material: DP-attached | host: Bos | place: Iran: Karaj | collected 2018-10
GCGTGCAGAGCGGTTTCCAGATTGCGGGGAGCGCGACTTCCAGCGAAACCGCTCCCGGCACCGCATCCTCGAAATTCACTTCCTTGTCCTGCCTGAGCACCGGGTCGTGGTTCACGCTAATCGCATTCACGGTTCCCGACTCGAGCCCCAGCCACAGGGCCTCGCGGTCTTCTGCAGAACGGAACGGCATGGGCACGTTGCAGTGCGAGTCGAGGTCGAACAGGCAGCTGTCGTCCAGGAGCAGGTGGTAGATATCCACGTCGCAGGTCACGTCCACGCCCTGCGTGCGCGCACGTTCGATAAGTTTGAGCGTCTCGCCGCAGCTCACCTGCTTGAAATGTACCGGCACCTTCAGGAAGCGCGCCATCTCGAGGATGCGGAACACTTCCATCGTCTCGGCGATGCGCGGGATTCCCTTCATGCCGAGCGTATCGGCGTAGCAGCCCTCGTGCACGAGCCCGTGGTGGCGGAGCGAATCGTCGAGAGGCATAAAGAAGAAGCGCTTGCCCGTCATGGAACCGTATTCCATCGCGAGGCGCAGGAAACGCGTGCGTGCGCAGTTCTGGTTGCCGTCACCGAAGCCGACCACGCCACCTTCGGAAAGTTCCACCATTTCGGCGAGGTCCTTGCACTGGTAACCCATGCTGAATGCGCCCAGGAAGGCGAACGAGAGTCCGCACTTCGCGCTAATCTGCTGGATGGCGGCAAGCTTCAGGGAATCATCGATGGCATTCGCGCAGCTTTCGTAAAGGCCGCCATAGAAACCGCCGCGGCGCATGGCCTCCACACCGTCCTTGAAAGTGTAGATGTCGTCGCGCAGGGGTTCCTTGAAATCGAGCCCGAGGCCGAAGAGCGCCGGGAGAGCGATGGCGCCCTTCGCGTCAAATTCAGGCGTTCCTTCGGGTGCGGACGAGGCCCAGGCCCCATCCACAAGACAAATCTTCGTAGGTTCAGCAATCTTTCCGTCGACAAAGGGGCGGACGTTGTTCAAGACGATATTACGCATTTGCACGACCTCCAGCCAAAAGGTAAAGCACGGCCATTCGTACGGCCACGCCGTTGGTCACCTGGTTCAGGATAACCGAGTTCTCCCCATCGGCAATCTCGCTGTCGAGTTCCACCCCGCGGTTGATGGGGCCCGGATGCATAACCAGCACCTGGTCCTTCACGTTTTCAAGCAAGTCATGGGTGATGCCGAAGGTGTTGCGGTACTCGCGCATGCTGGGCAACAGGGCGTCGTCCATGCGTTCCTTCTGCAGGCGCAGCGCGATGATGGCATCGGCGTTCTTCACCGCCTTCTTCACATCTGGTTCCCAGGTCACCATGTTCATCAGTTCGGTATTGCGGGGGACCAGGGTGCTCGGTCCGCAGAGCGTCACGTGCGCACCCATCGTCGTCATGCCCCACAGGTTACTGCGGGCCACGCGGCTGTGGCGGATATCGCCCACAATCGTCACGTTCTTGCCCTCGAGGGTTCCAAGTTTTTCTTCCACGGTAAGCATGTCGAGCAATGCCTGCGTGGGGTGCTCGTGCGCACCATCGCCCGCGTTCACGATAATCGCGTTGCTGTTGTCGGCGAGGAACTTCGGGACACCCGTCCCCTTGTGGCGGACGACCACGATATCGATCTTCATCGCCTCGATGTTACGGAGCGTATCGACGAGCGTCTCGCCCTTCTTTACGCTGGAGTTCGAACTCGTGAAGTTCACCGTATCGGCAGAGAGTCGCTTTTCTGCAAGCTCAAAGCTCGTGCGGGTGCGGGTGCTGTTCTCGAAGAACAGGTTCACCACCGTCATGCCGCGCAGGCTCGGGACCTTCTTTACCGGACGTTCCAAGATTTCGCGGAACTGCTTTGCATTATCAAGAATCATGCGGATATCGTGCTTCGATACCCCGCGAAGTCCAAACAGGTGTTTAATCTCAAGGGCGCTCACGCTATGCCTCCACTTCTACGAGATAAACTGAATTTTCATTGTCGATAGGTTCTATCATCACGCGCACTTCCTGATTCTGTGCCGTCTCGACCGTAAGGCCAACGCAATCCGGCGCAATCGGGAGTTCGCGGTGTCCGCGGTCCACCAGCACGCAGAGGCGGATGGCGGCAGGGCGGCCAAGGTCAAGGATTGCCTGCATGGCGGCACGTACCGAGCGGCCCGTGTAGAGCACGTCGTCCACGAGGATGACCGTCTTGCCTTCTACGGAGGCGGGCATCTCGGTGAAGCGCATCTCGGTGGAAGCGCTCGGCTTGCGATAGTGGAAATCGTCGCGGTAGAATGTCGCATCGAGGCAGCCCATCTCGATCTGCTGCCCAAATTTCTGGGAGAGCCTTTCGCTCAACTTCTTTGCCAGCGGAATCCCGCGGCTAGCCATGCCAAGTACAATCAAGTTTTCGGCGGACGGGTGCATCTTGGCAATCTTTGCAGCCATCTCGTCGAGGGCGAATTCCATCGCCTGCGCCGAAAGCAGTTCCTGAATACGTTTGCAGTTGTCGTTCATACCCATGAATTTAGTAAACCCGCACTTATTTGGCGGGGCTAGGTTCAATTCTTAACGCAACGAACGGAGCGCGTCTCTCTCATAAGATCACTCATAATGACAGCATCGTCTTCATCTTCACGAAGATTCAGGCAATAGGTATGGTAATCCAGGTCCATATCTATCGAAGAAGTCGCGATATCAGCCAATTTACCAAGACTCGTAAAGTATGATCCACGGGCTCCGGAACCAGCCGGTAAGGCGGTAAAGCCATAGGAATCCTCGCCCATGCCATCGTCTACCCAGTCTTCCGTGGCCGATTTCAATATCTTGCCAGCATTTAGCCATTCCCAAGTCCTTGACTCATCCCGAATGGAACCCACGGCCTTAAGTAAGCTTTCGAGTTCATGGATGGTAGGCACGTGCCAGCCTTCGGGGCAAATCCCGCGCACAGGATAGCTCGGCGAACATTCCTCCGCTTCCGTACCGCAACCCAGGGCATCGTCGGAAAACACCCCCGCACTATCCATGATGACGCTCCATTGGTAAAGACGCCCATACATGTCACAGTTATCCTGTTTCTTTTCGTAGCAGTACGAGCCATATTCGGTTTTGTAGTTCAGGTTTTCCGCCATCCAGACCTGACCACAAATATCTACAGTCCTATACTCCTGACCATCGCGCTCATCTACCATCGAACCATCCTTTACCGATTTGCAGGCAGGCACGACCTTATTCAGGCTCGAAGAAGACTGCGCTTCCGCGACCGACGAACTAGACTTCGCGCCACTCGAAGAGGACTTGCCCTTAACCGACGAACTGGATGGCTCATCGTCTCCCGGCCTTGCAACAAAGTCATCGTCATCGCCACAGGCGGCTAGGTTCATAGCGGCAACGGCAAACAGCGCGAACAGACAGCGGGAAAGCTTACTTTTTAACACAGAATCTCCTCTTTTTTCACAAATATAGCCCTTTCGCCCCCTCGGTAGAACCCCGTCAAAAACAATTACCTATATTATTGCCGTTAATTCAACAAACGCTCCAAGGAGACTTATATGTTTAACCAGCTCGACAAGCCCCAGGCAGGCGAAACCATCGCCATCATGAAAACCAACCACGGCACGATGAAACTCCGCCTCTTCGAAGAACGCGTAGGCGAATGCGCCACGAACTTCATCGAGCTCGCCAAGCAGGGCAAGTACGACGGCGCCCCCTTCCACCGCATCATCAGCGGGTTCATGATCCAGGGTGGTGACTTCACCAACAGGAACGGCACCGGCGGCCACTCCGCCAAGGGCCCGGGCACCACGATCGGCGACGTGTACGACCCGTGCCTCACCCACATGCGCGGCGCGCTCAGCTGGGCAAAGACCGCCTTGCCGAACTCCATCGGCAGCCAGTTCTTCATTGTCCATGGCGACGATGTACACTTCCTCGACCACGCAAAATGTGGACCCGGCCCGGCTGACGGTTACTCCGTGTTCGGCCAGCTCTACGAAGGTTTCGACGTGCTCGACGAAATCGCGAACGTCGAGACAGGCCGTAATGACCGTCCTCTCGAAGACGTGATTATCGAATCCGTGACCATCGAGAAAGCTTAACTGCTTGACAGATAACGATTAAGCATTCAAAAAGTCCCCCTCACGGGGGATTTTTCTTGTTTTTGGAAAAAAATTCGCCGTTCCCCCTTGACAGGAATCAAATAAATTTCTCTATTTGGCTCACCTTTCGGGGTTATAGCTCAGTTGGTAGAGCGCCTGCATGGCATGCAGGAGGTCAGGAGTTCGACTCTCCTTAGCTCCACGAAAAAAGACTCGCTTAAAAAGCGGGTCTTTTTTTATGCCCATTCCACGCGGGGCACAGCAAGGCAACCGTAATATTTATGTATCTTTCTACACATGAAAACGGTTTTGAACAAACTTGCATTCCTAGCCCTCGGTTGCGCCTGCGGCGTAACCTTCGCACAAGAATCCCCCTGCAACGAAGCGACCATGGATGCGTTCGCCTACGAGGACTGCCTCGCCGAACACAACCTGCCCCTCCCGGGTGCAGAAGAGAAGAAGGTCGACGGCCCGCGCCTGACGGTGCTCGGAGCAAAGCAGCCCCCGTACAGCCCGTTCAACAAGGACGCCTACCTCACCTCGAGTTTTGGCGAGAACCGCGGCACACGCTACCATGCAGGTTTTGACTTCTCCACGCAAATGGAAGAAGGCTGGGTTGTGTATGCACCCGAGAACGGAACCGTGACCGAACTCAAGGTTTCGCCGTTCATGTACGGCAAGCTGATGCTGTTCAAGGGCGAAAGCGGAAGAACGTGGGCATTCGCGCACCAGAGCAGCTTTGGCAAGCTCGACGAAATGGTGATGGCAAAGCAATACGCCACCAAGAAGAACGACGTTTCGATCAAGCCGAATGTGCGCTACAAGAAGGGCGATACGCTGACGTTCGCCGGCAGCAGCGGCATCGGCAACCCGCACCTCCACCTGGAAGTGCGCCTCGACAACGACCGCATCATTAACCCCGCCCGCGTCGGCACCGTCATTAGCGACACCATCGCTCCGCAGATCTTTGGGGCTGCCGTATGGCAGGGCAACGAATTCGCGACCACCAGCGCCGAAGCGTTCGGCAAGGGCTGCGCAGTCAATCCGATCAAGAACGAATTCCCGCTCCACATGGCAATCAAGATTGCCGACTACAGCCGCGAGCCCAAGGACAATCCGATGTCCATCCGCCGCATAGAAGTGTGGCGCTACGACGATAAGGTCTACAGCAGAACATACGATACGCTCAGCTACAAGAAGATGCTCAACATCCGCGACGAACTCCTGTGGGCAGAAGAAGCCGACACCGCTGGCGACTGGCACTACATTGGTTCGAGAATCGCTCCGCTTTCTGCATACCGCCTGGAAGTTGAAGACTTCGCGGGCCACGTCACCACGCACAAGTTCACGCTGCACCCAAAGTGCAAGGGCAACTCGCAGTTCGTGACCACCAAGTTCCAGACTTCCCCGCTCTACACGTTCCTCTCAAAGCCCATGATCGACCTGTTCCGCTGCGAATCGGGTTACACCTTCAAGGCGCTGGGCTCAAAGGACGCGACACTTTCCGAAGACCTCTGCAAGGTATTCAAGCATAGGCCCACGCTGCTCGCAAAAATCGTGGAGACCTACCCCGACCTGAAGGCAATCCAGTACAGTGCCGACGCGAAGTCTACCGGCAACGGGCACGAGGTCGACGAGACTATCGCCGTGTTCCCCTTCGGCAAGCACCAGACCAGCATCAACTGGAATACAAAGATTGGCGACATCACCGTCGGGCAGAAGATTAGCGGCATCCCGGTCGGGCCCGATTCCGCAGTCCGCGTGCTCGCCGTGACCCGCACCCGCACCGACAGCGTGGACTACCTGGAATTCCACCCCAAGGGACTACAGTTCCGCGGTAAATGGGACGTGTGCATCGAGAACCCGGATAATCCCGCGCCGCTCTACTGGCTGGGCGAAACGACCCGCAACTGGTTCATCTTCAGCAAGCAGACCGCCGGCAAGAAGCGCTGCGCATCCGCGAACGAACTGCGCGACATCGCAAGCATCCAGAACGAAGAGGTTCCCACGCTCGGGTTCCCCTACTGGGCCGACGCGATGGCGTTCGGGATAAACCAGCCCGTGCTCAAGATCCCGCTGATCTACAAGTACAACGGCATCGAAAACGGGGACGCCATCACCGTGAAGTCGGGCAAGAACTGGATTGCGGCGGAATACGATTCCGAGCCGCGCGAAATCGTCATCCTTGCAGAAAAACTCCCCGAGGCGGGCGAAAAGATCAACATCCAGATCCAGGACGAAGCAAAGCACAAGGTCAGCTACGACATCACCATTCCGGAGATGTAGCGGTCTTTCTCAATTTAGCGGATAAACGGCGTTTAGGGAATAAGCGCTCGCTTAGAAATAAACGGCACGGCGAACTAGAGTTCGCCGTAATGTACCAGCGTGCGCCTGTTGTTTAACGCCGCACGGATAATATCGCGGATGGCACCCTGCATGAGCGGGAAATCCACCGGGTGAATCGCCAAACGCGGAATACCCACAGGCAGGTTCATGATCAGCGAACCGAATGCAACAGAAATCTTTTCCAGGCATGCGGGCAACCCCGCGAAGCTTGCAACCGGCGAGGCATAGCGGAAACCCTTCGCGGTCGTAACCGAGAAACGGTCCTCGTAGAGCATCTTCGCTGCACGCACCTGGCCCGGAAGGAACCGGTTCGAATACCACGTCGGCGGGACAAAGGCCGCAGGCTGAGCGTGGGCAACAACATCCGTGGAACTATCCGCAGAAAAAAGATCGTTCCATGCCCTGAGGCCGCACTGCAACAGGCGCGAGGACTCGTACTCGCAGAGCCCCGCAAATTCCGCCTCGCCGCCCGTGAGGCTCATGCCCACAAGGCCCCTGTAGCTACGGCCCTGGCTGAATTCAGCCTTATGCTTGTAGCCGTGCAGGGCAAGCTCAAAGCCTTCCGATTCCAGCCGCAGGAGCGTATCGCGGAACTCGCTTACCGATTCCGGCGTAGCACCGTCGGTACAGGGAATAACGAGCAGGCTGAAACCGCGACCGCAGAGGTCCTTCAGCGAGCGGATTTCGGGAACAACCTTCCGGTAATTCCAGACGCTGATATCGTGAAAGCAGAGGAGAAATTTGCGAGCCATGCCCTGAATATAGTTAATTATTCTATCTTTCCCGCCATGTTTGAATCTATTATCCTCGGCCTGTTGCAGGGCCTCGCTGAATTCCTCCCCATTTCCAGTTCGGGCCACCTCGTGCTCGGGCACGAACTCCTCGGCATGAACGAAGCGGGCATGTTCTTCGACATCATGCTCCACGCAGGTACGCTGCTTTCCATCTTCGTGGTGTTCCACAAGAAGATTACCGACATTATCGTGGGTTGCCTCCACCGCGACCGCGACCAGCTCCGCGAAGCGGGCTATATCATCCTCGCCTCCATCCCGACGGCGCTTATCGGCCTCGGCTTCAAGGACGTACTCGAGGGCCTGTTTGAAAACCCGCGCGCCGTATGCGTTGCGGAACTCTTTACCGGCATCCTGCTGTTCACCTCGCAGTGGGGTCCGACGGGCGCCAAGCACCCGGAAAACGAAGGTGTCAAGATGAACTGGTGGCGCGCCCTCGTGACCGGTACCGTTCAGGGCATCGCCTGCATCCCGGGCATCAGCCGCAGCGGCTCTACCATCAGCGCCATGATGTTCATGGGCGTGAACCGCAAGTACGCTGGCGAATTCAGTTTCCTCATGAGTATCCCCGCCGTGGGTGGTGCCGCACTGCTCGACTGCATCAAGTGGGCAAAATGCCAGAGTGCAGAAAAGGTCGCGCAGATGGCCCTCGAGAACCCCGAAAAGGCGCTTGCCTGCAAGGATGCAGGCAACTTTACCCCCGAACTTCTCGTGGGCATGGTCGTGTCGTTTATCTTCGGGATTATCGCCCTCAAGTGGCTCATGAACTTCGTGCAGAAGGGCAAGTTCCAGCACTTCGCCTGGTACGTCTGGGCCGTGGGTATCCTCGGGCTGATCTTCCTGTAGTAATTTAGCCGCCCATCGGTACGACGATGTGCCATCTGCCATTGTCGCAACGGTACATCCACTGGCCCTCAATCACTACCGATTTGCCATCCTGATTGCAGGGAACCGCATCAGGCAGGACTCTTGGGCTGCCGCTACAATATTTCATTATGCCGAAATACATGCAGAGGTCCGCATCGCTGTACCCGCACCGTTCCTGGGTGGTATCACAGTCCTTGGCCGCAATCCACATCCCGGCAGCGCACATGTATAGAGAGTCGCTATTGGCGCAGTCCGCCTTGAGCGTGTAATCGGGAGCGTTGCAGTCCCACCTGTTCGCGCTTTCGCTATCGGAAATGTGGATGCACATATCCGCATCCTTTACCCAGAAGCCATCCGTACACGTGTAGGCTTCGTTCGTGAAGCAGTCTACGGCATGCTTGCCTTCGTCACCGAAGCACCAGGGATCGGAATCGCTGTCGGGAGGCATGTCGCTCATATGGATGCACGTTTCGCCGGAATTTGACGAACCGGGTTTCCCCGCAGAAGATGATTCCGGAATCACAACCGACGAGGAACTTTCACCGTTTTCAACGCTTGAACTGGACACTTCAACGATAGACGAGGAACTTTGCTCCGGGCAGTATTGCTTCTCGCCCATTCTACAGAGTTCTTCGACGGTATACCCACATTCCGGAGCGAGCGCAGTGCATTGGTCGGAAACAGAACTCGAATCGTCTCCGCAGGCGATGAGCCCGAATGCGGCAATCATTACCACGGAACTGATCGTCAAAACATCACACTTCATGCTTTATTCTCCGTTCGCGTTACCTTGTCGGAGGCGGAACGAATTCGTACTTGCCGTCCCTGCATTGAAAGTCGCAACCGTCCTTACTGATCCATGAAGTTTCAGGATCCCTTTCGTTGCAGGTCGTGCCAATGATGTCGCTCTGCCAGCAATCCTGGAAACTGCCCAAGCAGTCTTTGTCATTATCGCAGTTGCTGTAGAAGCTCGAACGCTTTACCCACTTGCCTTCGACACAGATGTAGTTGACATAGCTGAAGCTCGTTGAATCGGTAGTGTCGTATATCCTGAGGTCGCGGGTACGGCCTTCTTCGCAAGGCTCGTTCAGCCAGTCGTCACTGCAGTAGGCTCTGAGCTGGTAATCGATGCACAGCTTGTAATCATCGAATCCGCACTTTTCCTTGGTGGTGTCGCAACCCGTCGCGTTGAGCCAGATTCCGTTGGCGCACATCATGTAGTAGTTCTTGACGCAGTCCATGGCGACATCGAATTCGACCGTGCAGGGGTGCGGTTTCATCGGATCGCCGGTGTCGGTAATGTGGCGGCAGGTTTCATCTGCGACGGTATTCCAGCTACCGTTTTCGCAAACGTACACGTCGCTTGTTTCGCAATCAGGAAGTCTTGTCCCCTCTTCTTCCGCCGTGCATACCGGAACCTGGTACGTGATATGCAAACTATCGGCGAAGTGAGGCATGTGCAAGCAGTTTTCCTTGGAACTCGACGAATTCGAGTTGATAGCCGAAGAGGAATTCGGCGCTACGCTCGAAGAAGACCTGAGTGTATCGGGGCCCGCGTAGCAGTTGGCGGCAAGCACGGAGATTCCCCCGGATTTGTAATCCCAGTGTCCGTCGGTGCACTTGAACTCCTTGCCCGTAGCGCAGTCAAGCGCCTCGGTGTCTACGGAAGCGTCGCAAGTGACAATGCAGTTGACATCGGTGATATGGCGGCATACGGTTACAGAACTGGAGCTTTCGCCTTTAGCGCCACTCGATGCCGGATTGCTATTGCTCGAGGCAGGCTGCGCATTCTCGGAAGAAGTCGGTTGAGCGCTTTCGCTCGACGTGGGCTGCGCGGAACTCAATGTATCGTTACCCGAGGAGAGGTCTCCCTCGGCAAACTGGTCCACATTCACGGGCGACGAAGAACTGTCGTCGCAAGCGGTAATACCGAAGGCGGCAGCGGCCACCATGGCAAGGCCAAACGCCTTGACAATTTTTTTCTTGTTCATAATATTTCTCCCTCTTTAAATACTTCTCTATTTCTTGGTCATTTCGTTGTTAGGAATATTTTCGCATCTCATCCCATTAGCACTCGCATTAACAGGGATGTGTACCTCTGTGGGCCGGTGGTTGATTTCACCGCAGTAGTATACCAGGGCCCGCGGGTCACCGCTTGCTACAGACTTTTCGCAACCATCCATCACGACGTTGACAACCGTAAGCGTGTCCTTGCCGATATCGGCCACGATGTATGCGACAGCATTGTTGTCCGTATCCCAGATGTTCGCCATGTAGAGCTTGCAGCTATCGCCCATGTAACCGTTGACAATGGAATCTATCAGCCCCGCCTGTTCCTTGGCCGCCTCGGGGAAGAATTCTTCCAGGGCACCGATGTTCTGTTGCACAATCGGATGCAGGCCCGGGCCGTCGAACTCCGTGGCCATGGGCGGGCTATTGCTGCCTTCGTTCCCTACAATAGTATGCAATGCCAAAACGTTGCTGTCGAAGGTGTAGTCTTCTATCCCGAACGCCTTCAAAACAAAGTCCAGCGAAGTCGGGTCCAGTATATTATTGCCACCGTCATTGCCGCCCTGCAGTTCGCCCGAACTAGACATCACCACATCGCTCGACGACTCCACGGTTCTGCTTGACGACGATTCCACGACGCTCGAAGAAGATTGCACAGTGCCGCTCGACGAGACCGCTGCACTCGAAGAATACACGCTCGAAGACGAAACCGTTACGCCCGAAGAAGAAACAGTCGCACTCGAAGACGGATTCTCGGCGCTCGACGACGATTCAAGTTCAATCGCCAATTCGTTCGGCTCCTCGGCCGTACCCGCGACACTCGGAGAGTCGGAACATCCCGCCGCAAAAATTGCAGCGAACAAGATTGCGGATGCAAAAAGCAAATACAGCTCAAACTTCTTCATCTTCATGCTCCTTCGCCTTCTTGGTCAGCGGGAAAAGCTGCAAGTTCAGTCGGTACACCTGGTCAATGTCCTTGTCTTCGGCGGCAATGGCGACAATCTTGCGGCGGCATTCGTCAAGCACGTTCTCTATCTTGTTGAACGATTCGCGCGAAAGGCCCATCGTCACGCCGCTAAAGTGGCGTTCTTCCACCGGGAGGTCTATCGCCGGGGTCGCGAGCTTGGACATCTCTCGATGCATCCCGCGGAGCGCGAGGCGCGTGGCATCCGGAGTCCCTCTGATCGACGTCTCTGCAAGTTCAAAGGCGTTGTCCCCTGCCTTCTTCAGGAGACCCGCCTTCATCAAGAAATTCAGACTCTTCTGAACTTCCGCCGCCGACACCTCCGGGTAACACATCTTTGCCATTTCGCCGGGAGTCGCCCCCGGCATCAACGGGGCAAGCTCGCGCACCACGGGATTCTGCCATGAATCATAAAACTCGAACAAGTCGCCTTCCATCACGCGCACCTTGTGCACCTTGGCAATACCGAGCATTTTCTCGTAGGCGGCCTTCTTCTTCGCCTCGGTCGCAGCCTGGCCGTACTCCACCATCGCGCGGAAGTACTCCATCTCGAACCCCACGAGTCCCATGGCGGCACCGGTACGTTCTACCCCGACTCGTGAGAGCTTGCTCTTGCCATCGCACACGACCTTCATGTACGAAGACGACGAAAAGCCAGCGATTTTCGAAAACTCACGCCACGAGAACACGGAGCGACGCTTGCGTTCCTCATAGTAGTCCAGCATGTACTGGCGAAAGTCGGAGTATTCGATAATCGGTTTCATCACCCATAATTATACATTCTGGCATCGCCCCCGTCAATACTTCTATGCAACAAAAGTGCTATTATTTGATTAAAAACACAGATTTTTTAAACTTTTTAAATTTTCATTTCGCATATACAACGTTTTGTTGCATATCCGGGAAACGCCCGTTGCATAACCAAAAATCCGCCGTTGCATATACGTTCCATATGCAACGAAAAAGCGAGCCCCTCGCGAGGCCCGCCTTATTTCAATGGAGTATGTACTACATGTTGCTAAAGATTTGGAAGCCGCTGTAAGATTCTTGACCGTGTTCGCTTTGGTCGAGGCCGCGGAGTTCTTGCCTTTCCGTGACGCGGAGGCCCATCGTCTTCTTGATGACGTAGAAGATCAGGCTGGCGCTAGCAAAGCAAGGCAGGGCGTAGGCAGCGACACCGATGAGCTGTGTGAGCACGCTGTAGTCGCCCGTCATGTCGAAGATACCCACGGCAATCGTGCCCCACACGCCGTTCACCAGGTGAACCGAGAGAGCACCGACCGGGTCGTCCAAGTGAAGGCGGTCGAACATGAACACTGCACCTACGACGAGCACACCAGCAATGGCACCGATAATCCAGGAGGAGAGCGGGGTCACCACGTCAGCACCGGCGGTAATCGCCACGAGACCGGCAAGGCATCCGTTGAGGGCCATGGTGGCGTCGGGCTTCTTCGAGACAATCCAGCTCGTGAGCGTTGCGGTAATGATACCGGCAACAGCGGCGAGGTTCGTGGTCACCAAAATCCAGCTGGTAGCCTTCGGGTCGCCAGAGAGGGCAGAACCGGCGTTGAATCCCCACCAACCGAACCAGAGCATGAACACACCGACGGTTGCGAGCGGAATGTTGTGGGCCGGGATGGCGTGCACCTTGCCGTTCACGTACTTGCCGATACGGGGCCCGAGAATCATCACGCCAGCAAGCGCTGCCCAGCCACCCACGGAGTGGACGAGCGTAGAACCGGCGAGGTCATGGAAGCCAGCCTTGCCGATGGTGCTAAGCCAGCCACCGCCCCATGTCCAGCTACCCACGATGGGGTAGACGAGCGCCACGTAGACGAGGGTAAAGACCAGGAAGGAGTTGAGCTTCACGCGTTCGGCAACAGCGCCGGACACGATCGTCGCGGCGGTGGCGGCGAACATGGCCTGGAACAGCCAGTCGGCAAACAGCGTAAAGTGGCCGTTGTAGGCAGAGGTGAAGCTGGCCGGATTCGCCCAGTCGCCAATGCCGAAGCCTGCGAAACCGAGAATTCCGTTGAATGTTCCCGGGTACATGAGCCCGAAACCAATCAGGGCGTACATCGTGATGCCTATGGCGGGGACCGCGATGTTTTTGAATGCCACGTTGGCGGCGCACTTCGCACGCACAAGGCCCGCTTCCACACAGGCAAAGCCTAGACCCATGATGAACACCAGCATGGCGCTAATCATGATCCAAATGTTTTCTGTCATAAAGATTGCATCGCTGACAGGTACGACTTGTGTAACTTCGTTCATTGTTTAAATCCTTTTAGTAGTGGTTAGTATAATCACTGTTTACTTATCCGATTGCCTCCGATCCCGTTTCGCCGGTGCGGATGCGGATGCACTGTTCCAGGCTCGTGACGAAAATCTTTCCGTCGCCGATTTCGCCTGTGCGAGCGCCCGCGATGATGGCATCAATACAAGGCTGTACGAATTCGTCGTTCACTGCAATCTTCAAGCAGATTTTCTTGAGCAAGTTCACTTCGGTAACGACGCCACGGAAGCGTTGGTTATAACCCTTCTGCTGGCCGCAACCCAGAACGTTTGTGACGGACATCTTGAAAATATTCTTCTCGTAAAGAGCTTGCTTTACAAGGTTTAGTCTTTCGGGTTGGATGTAAGCTGTAACGAGCTTCATGTTCCTATCCTTTGGTTGAGGTTTTCTTGTTACGTCACACTCTATGCAAAAGGCGTGCCAAAAAATCGAATTGCGCAAATACCACAAAAAATCGCGTTAAATAAATAAAAAAGGGCGTTTTGATAACGTCCGTTTACGTTTTGTGTTTTTCAGTTTTTGGAAAAAGACTATAAAATGTAAAAGCGCTCTAGAGGCTTACACCTCTTTAAAGTTCGTGGTAGTACGGGCAAATATTTTCAAAACGCCCGTCCTTCATCCTAAAGCCATTCGGGATTGTCCCGAGTTGCGAAAATCCGAGGCGTTCGTAAAGGTGTCGCGCATGCGTGTTGCTTTCGACGACGGCGTTGAATTGTAGAATGCCAAAACCATGTTGTTTTGCCTGCTCAAGACAATCCTTCACAAGCAGTTCACCGATGTGCTTGCCCCTGGATTCCGAAGAAACTGCGTAGCTTGCATTTGAAATATGCCCGCAACGCCCTACATTGTTCGGGTGCAAAATGTAAAGCCCGTAAACCTTTTCGTTTTCTTCAGCGACGGCGCAGTAAGTCTGCGCGGCAAAGAACTGCTTGCCGCTTTCGGGCGTGAGCAAATCTTCTTGCGGGAAGGCAACGCCTTCTTCTACCACCTCGTTCCAAATGCGGATCATCTCCGGCAGGTCTGCTTCGTTATATTGTCTTACGATCATATTGTCAATTAAGGAAAACACATTTTTTTTAGATATTCCCCATATACCCTAAAAGAAATATAATATTTGCGGCGGTTTGGCCAACCTGGGCTTCGGAGAGCTTGCGTTTAAAAGTTATAATTAGACCGTTACGCAAACCATTCCCCCAGGCCGACTTGATGACAAAGAAAAAGAAGATTATGATTACGGCGATTATCTTATCGGTTCTTTTTATACTAGGAGATGCTGGCGTGTTGTTCTTCAGTCAGGAAAAGTTCGGGCGCATCCCGCAAGGCGAGCGCCTGGAGCGCATAATGAAATCACCGAATTACAACGGCAAGCAATTCGTAAACGAAATCGAATCGCCCACGATGACGAGCGAAAAAAGCAAGTTCGCCATCTGGAAAGATTTCATTTTCGGGGACAAGACGCAGACCGTCCCCGATACAGCGTTGACGGTCATCAAGACGGACTTGAAGTCCCTCCCGAATGACCGCGATTGGATAGTATGGTTCGGGCATTCTTCTTACCTGATGAATCTGTCGGGGAAGAAGGTGCTCGTGGATCCGGTGTTTTACCAAGGCTCGCCCGTGAGTTTCGTGAACAAAATGTTCAAGGGAACAGACGTTTACAAGCCTGCCGACATGCCGGACATTGACTACTTGGTGATTACGCACGACCACTGGGACCACCTGGATTATCAAGTGGTAAAGGAGCTTGAGCCGCGCGTGAAAAAGGTGGTGACAGGACTTGGCGTGGGCGAGCACTTTGAGTACTGGGGCTACCCTGCCCAAAAGCTGGTGGAACTTGACTGGTGGGAATCTGCGGACTTGGAAATCGCAGCCGATGGCGCAAAGTTCGCAGTGACGGGCACGCCCGCCAGGCATTTTTCGGGGCGCGACCTAAGGCAGAACAAAACGCTATGGTCTTCGTTTGCATTCAAGTCGCCCAAGCGAACCATCTGGATTGGCGGCGATACCGGCTACGGGCCGCATTTCGCGAAGGTCGGCGAAAAATTCCCGGACATCGATTTGGCAATTCTCGAAAACGGACAGTACAACAAGGACTGGGCCTACGTCCACACATTGCCGGAGTTCTTGGGCAAGGTGATGACAGAGCTTGATGCCAACCGCTATATGACCGTTCATCATTCCAAGTTCTGCCTGAGCAAGCATTCGTATTTCGAACCGCTCGAAAATGCAAAGCATGCGGCACAAGAATCGGGCAAGCCCATGCTTATGCCGCAAATGGGCGAAGTCGTGTATTTAGATTAAATCTAAAAAAGTAGAATATGGGGGCCTTGCTTCTATTCCCCCAGCACGTGCCGGAGCGTATCGAGGAAAAGTTCGCCCGCCCGCGTGAACTGCTGGCCCCGCCGCCAAATGATGTACATGTTGGTGGTGAGTTCGGGCATGAGCGGCCTGAAGCACAAACGCGAAGTGCGGCTCGTATCCACCAGTCCGTCGAAAGTGAGCAGGTAGCCCGTGCCCTCCTTCGCAAGTACCGAACCGTTGTACGAAAGATCCAGCCCCACAATCACGTTCAATCTCGAAATATCGTCGCCGAACCACTTTGGCAAATCAGCCACCATCGCCTGGCGCGACGCCATCAGCGGCTTGTCGAGCAAGTCCCTCGGCTCGATGAAATCCCGCTTGGCCAGAGGGTCGTCGCGACGCATCACCACACCCCAGCGGTCCACCGAACGCACCGCAAGGCAGTTGTACTTTTCCAAATCGACGTTATCTACAACCACCGCGAAATCGAAAATGCCCTTGTCCAGCTTTTCCAGGGCGCGCTCGCTGTCGCCCGAATATAAGTTGTACTTAATCTTCGGATAGTCGTCCCGGAGAATCGCGATGCACTTCGAAAGAAAATTCACGTTCCGCGATTCCGCGCAGGCAATGGCGATTTCACCCACTACCTCGTCTTCCTTCAGCGACTTGAAATCCTGCACCGTCCTGTCGGCCATCGAAAGAATGTCCTCCGCACGCTCCCGCAAGAGTTCCCCCGCAGGCGTCAGCCGAATCGCGTAGTTCGTGCGTTCGAAAAGCTTCTCGCCCAGTTCCTCCTCCAACTCCTTGAGCTGGCGACTCACCGTCGGCTGCGTCACGCAAAGATTATCCGCCGCGCGCGAGACATTCCCCAACCGCGCCGCCTCCAGAAAATACC
>JAEEGH010015498.1_pt1 | contig 16546 bp, 16 predicted proteins | sample 9134181 | NCBI WGS metagenome assembly JAEEGH01 (sample SAMN16246544, study PRJNA631951) | gut metagenome | biome: gut microbiome; feature: rumen; material: DP-attached | host: Bos | place: Iran: Karaj | collected 2018-10
ATAGCCATTCATTTATCCTCCGATATTTTATATTTAGTCAAATTCGCAGCCAACCAGGATTGATTGACTGCGTTTTAATTCAAAAAACTGATTACTCTGTAACTTCCTCAGACTCTACAGCTTCTTCTGCATCATAGTTAGCTGCTGCATCAGACTCTGCACCCTGATTAGCTTCGATAACAGCATCAGCCATCTTGCCAACAATAAGCTTAACGGCTCTGATAGCATCATCGTTACCAGGAATGATGAAGTCAAGCTCTTCAGGATCACAGTTTGTATCACCGATACCGATAAGTGTGATTCCAAGAGACTCTGCTTCCTGAATGCAGATTCTTTCCTTCTTAGGATCTACTACGAAGATAGCATCAGGGATTCTCTTCATATCTCTGATTCCGCCAAGATTTGCCTGAAGCTTTGTGAGCTCTTTCTTAAGCTGAGCAACTTCCTTCTTAGGAAGAACATCAAATGTTCCATCTTCCTGCATCTTCTCGATAGCTTTCATTCTAGCGATTCTGCTCTGGATTGTCTTGAAGTTTGTGAGCATACCACCAAGCCATCTCTCGTTAACATAGTACATTCCACAGCGCTCAGCCTCAGTCTTAACTGCGTCCTGTGCCTGCTTCTTTGTTCCAACGAAAAGGATTGTTCCACCCTGCTGTGCAATTTCGAATACAGCCTTATAAGCCTCATCTACCTTTACAACTGACTTCTGAAGATCGATGATGTGGATTCCGTTTCTCTCTGTGAAGATGTAAGGAGCCATTTTAGGGTTCCATCTTCTTGTCTGATGTCCAAAGTGAACACCTGCTTCAAGTAACTGTTTCATTGATACAACGCTCATGTTATTACCTCCATTTGGTTAAAATCTTCCGTATACTCCTGGCCGTTACTCCCATCCGTGCGTTATCAGAAGGGCGGCTCCTGATCAGATCAGTACTCTGCTGACACCATATCAGGAATTAAATATACGTGCATATTTTTGTTACTGCCCATAGGCAGTCTGTGCAATTAGGCATAATATCCCCTTTCACACAGCTCTATCATATTATCATAGACAAAACCATAATTCAACACTTTTTTGCAATAAAAAACCCTGCTTTTACAAACAAAAGCAGGATTTAATGATCATCTTGTGATTATTGCCGCAATCTCGGCATATGTTGCGCCTGCCGGAATCACTTTTGTTCCGGATCTTATTATTCTGTCTTTTCCCTGATCGATAAGGTATCTGTTAAATGAAGAAGCGTTATCTATAACTCCTGCATTATACAAAACCTGTGCCACTCCATCAGAACCAAGTCCACCGGGTATTGTAACGGTCGTGGGCTCGGTATTTACAGAGCTTGCCACAGCCTGGGTAGTTTCTTCGGAAGAAGCATTTACGCTTGTATCTGCACTTGCAGCAGCTGTGCTCTCTTCGGTTTTTGTTTCACTTTTTCCAGTTGTAGATGCATCTTCATTTTCTTTTGAAGAAGCATTCACCGAAGAAGAATCCTCTTTTTCCTTCGATACTAATGACGCAGCTTCTGAAGAAGAGTTTGCAGAATCTGCTGTATCTTTGCTCTTCTTATCTTCTGTTTCTTTCTCTTCTTTAGCCACAGTAGAAACAGATTCACTTGCAAGAGCGACTGTTTCGTCGACTGCTTCAAATATTTCTTTTCCTGCTTCATCCAATGTTGCACCGGATGAAGATGAAAGTGTCGCGCCATTGTTTTCCACCTCGCCTGTTCCGCCTGTAAGCACGCCGCCTTCAGTCATGCCAAGCTCTTTTGCTCTCTCGATTACCTGGGCATCACTGATAGTAGCCTTTCTGCCCCCTAGAGCAAATCCCATAATGATCGCAGTAAGAATAACACCAATTCCGATACCGCGAAGATAATACTTTAATTTCATCCCCTAAACTTCCTTATTTTACTTTCCTGTGCTTATTTGAAAGATCAATGACCAGCTTAACTTCGCCTATTCCAAGACCAAGTTCCCTGGCAATGACCATATTAGACTTTCCCGCCTTATGCATTTCAATGATCTGTTTATTCTGCGAGACAGGGTCAACTGCCGTGATCTCTTTCATATTTCTATCTGGATTGACAGGCTTTGCTTCTGATATAGAAACAACTTTTGCACTGACTATTTCCTTAGGAACAGATTGTTCACTACCTGTATTTCCTATAACGTGAAGGCCTGAAGCCTGCGTCCTTGATATTACCTGCGCCGGTATCTCATCAAGTTCCTTAAGTTCTTTTATATTTTTCTCATCTACATAGCCACTTTCAATAGGAGCATCCTCCTGGATCTGTGGCTCCTTTGCGGGAACAACTATCTTTTCTTTATAGGGAATCTGAATACCACTTAATGTATCTTTTTCCTCGTCCAAAAGAATTGCCCGAACATTCTTTTCAGGAACAGGTGCAGCTGCGTCCTGAATGCTCTTTAAAGATTCGGCTTTCTGAGCAGCATCACGGGCAGTGGCCTCAGCATCCAAAACAGCCTGTTTTGCCTCATCAGTCTTTTTGGCAACTTCTGAAACAACACTGGTAAGATTCTTATGCTTGTCATTAAGCATATCATACATAAACATTACTTCATCATGATTTTTATGGATATCATTTATGACGGTGTCAGAATATTCACCGATTGCAGAAAGTTTTTCGTTAGAAATGCGCTCCATTGCGCGCTCAGTTCTATCTAAAGAAACATCTACGGTATCATCAACCATAGTTTCGATAGTTTCTTTTTGATCCTCGACCTCACGACGAACAAGCTCACGAATCTCCCTCTCCATGAGCAATTTATCTTCTTCATCAAGCTCCTTACTCGCAGGAAGAAGATACCCCAATATGATCGCGGCAAATCCTGCCACAATTAATACAATCTCAGTGATACTAATCATTGTCTCCGCCCAAATGCCCCATAAAAAAGTAATTTTGATTCGATATTTTATTATAATATAGAAATATTAAATCTTCAAATCAAAACCCGAAGAAAGCCTAAGATCAACAGGCTTTCCGTTCCTGTCCATCATATTACTGGCCATCTTTTCCATTTTTTCAACAGATAACTGCCTCTCAAGAATAGGATTTTTCTCCTCTTTTGAGCCCTTCCTGTTTCTTCCACCATCGCCCATGTACTCGTTGCTGCCTTTATCCTGAGCATCGGAATTCATCTCACCCTGTCCTACGTCGTCTTTTTGATTGACAGAATTCTTTTGATTGTCGACTTCTTCATTAAACTGAGTCTGAAAATTCTGCCTGTCCATAAGAGGGCGGGAATCTTCTGCCGCTTTTACATGAGAGACTTCATTGGAAGCAGCAATTACCCCAAAATCAATTCGGTTAATTGACATAGCTTTTCTCCTCCATTAAAACCAATTCCCCTAAATTGGCGCCAGTCTTACATCACCTTCTTTTACAACAAATCTGCTATATTGAACCGGTTTTTTTACTATCATGGACAATTCCCCAATGTTCACAGTAGTACCGGGATAAGCAGTCCCCTCTACAATTACTTCAGCCTCTTTGGCCTCCTGAAGTTTTTCCATCAACTGAGTATATTCCTCGGTATCATTTTCAATGCTTTCAGTTAATGTTTTATTCATATCTATCAGCTTTTTAACACTGGCAACCTGTTCCGGTGAGAACTTGGCTCCAGCCTTAAGCATCTTGCTAAATCCATCAATAGTCGGCTTTATACTCTCTATATTTTTCTGCGATAAAGCCATATTTTTCTGAAGTTCTTTTAATCTTACTTTAAGCTGCGGATCAGAGCCCACATCTATTATGGTATTGGCTCCCATCTCTGATCCCAGGATCTTGGCCTGCACTTTATCGGCAGCGATTACCTTTCCGCCTGCAATAAATCCTCTTTTACCGGTAACATTTACTTCTGTCCCGGATGAAACATTTGAATGGAGTATACATTCACTTGTAACGCTTCCCTTTGCTGTTATTGTAGCATTTTCTATAAACTTTGTAACTACATTTCCGCCTGCAATTATATTTCCGCCTGCTTTTGCTCCGCACTCCAAAATAATATCAGAGCCCGCCTCAAGTGTTGCTCCTTCAACGATTCCCTTAACAACTATGTTTCCGCCTGCTTTAACAGAAAAATTAGATGCCACAACACCCTTTACAACAACGCTTCCCTCATAATCAATATTTCCTGTTGCAACATCAACATTTTCAAGAGTAAGGACATCTGAAACAGTAACCTTTCCCTCTTTTAAAGTAACATGGCCGGCCTTTTCTGCCTTTAAAGTCATTTTATCTTCAGATAAAACGGTATTCTTGCCATATTTAATAAATGTGGTCTTAACAGCAGCAGGTTTTATATTTTCACCATAGATATTTATGCCCGGCTCGCCCCAAACTTCTTTATGGAGGGTTGCTAAAAGATCTCCCTCATTTACATTGTTTATGAGATTGAGATTAAAATAATCTACACTTCCATCCTCTTTAAGAGTAGGTTTCGCGCGCAGATTGGTATTAAAATGGTATTCAACTTTTGCGTTTTGCCCCTGCTTGACTGGCTTTCCCTGACAGATAAGGATTTCCTTGCAGTATTCTCTGTGTTCAAAGAAATTATGTATATTTTCAGTCTGAATCCCATATGAATACTTCCTGTAAGCAAGAGTATCCATGATCTCTTTTTCCGTCAAAAGCTCAGCGCCTTCTGTAGGAGGAAAAAAATAAGCTGTGACAGTCATATGATCCTTGGAAACATCAAACTTCACGACTTCTCTTTCCGGAAGAATCTTAGCTTCAGAAATAATGACAACGTCATCCTCTGCTTTTGTCACAGCTTCATTTAACACAACAACATCATATTGAATTTTTCTATCTTCCAGGTAATCACGGACAACATTCACATCCAGAGCTTCATCTCCGTTAGTAGGAGGAAAAACCCTGATTCCTGTGCCATTATCAGTAATTACCAACTGGAAATAACCATGCATATTAAACCATCCTCATCTGGAATTTGTTATTATCCCCAAATAATCACCAAGTTTGTTTCGCATCTTCTGAAGTGCTTTTGTGTGAAGCTGCGAAACACGTGATTCTGAAACCTCCAAAACTTCACTTATTTCCTTCAAAGTAAGCTCCTCATAGTAATAAAGGAGGATAACTTTCTTTTCTTTATCTGTAAGAAGCTCTAAAGATTCAGCAAGCATCTTCTTTAGCTCTTCTTTTTCAACAGCATCTTCAGGCTTAACAAAGCCTGCGCTGTGATTATTGGCATCTTCAGTAATATCAGCACCCTGGTCCATAAATTCATTGAGGGATACAACGCCTGTAACCTTCATCTGATTCTGCCAGTTCTGATATTCATCTTCTGAAATATCCATTTTGGCGGCTATTTCAGCATCAGTGGCAACATGGCCACTATCCCTTTCGATCTCTCTGATGGCAGCATCGATCTTTTTCTGACGCTGTCTGATGGTTCTGGGAATCCAGTCCATCTTTCTTATCTGGTCAAGAATTGCACCACGAATACGAAGGCTTGCGTAAGTCTCAAACTTAACATCCTTCATAAGATCAAATTTATCTATAGCATCAATAAGACCAAAAATGCCATAGCCTACAAGATCATCATATTCAACATTAAAGCCCAGATACATACTAAGTCTGCCTGCAACAAGTTTAACAAGAGGAGCATATTCCAGAATAAGCTTTTCTCTTATATCAGCAGATTTTGACTTATTATATTCTGTCCATAACTTATTTCTGCCTGCCTCATCCATGCATCAGATCCCCAAATCCTTTTATTTTATAGAATGTCTTTTATTTCCAAAGAATCTGTTTCCTCGCCGTTTCCACCATTTGCCTCTGCTTCCATGGCTGCCCTTGATTCTTCTTCAAGCCTTTCCGCTTCGGCTTTTTCTGCCATAGCTTTCTCGTAATTAATTTCAATAAATCTTGTGATCATCTTTTCTGTCAAAAGACCTATCACAAGAAATATAACAACTGTGGTGAAAACAATCACAAACCAATCCCCCACAGGATAGTGCTTAAAGTACGTAAAAACAGCAATGACAGCTGTACTTGAAAGCACTATCAGCGGAGTGATCAGCTTTGTATTAAACTTTTTTAATTCATCTTCATTATCGGTATTCATATAATCTTTTCTGGTTTTCCAACAGCTCTGATTACATAGTTACCATTTTCCGGATAAAAAATGACCGTTCTTCCATATGAATCGCCAGTGTCCTGAGCAAGAACCGGAATATTGAGCTCTTTTAACTTTTTTAAAGAAGCTGCAACATTTCTGTCTCCAACCCTCATAGTCGGGGATGCTGACTGAAACGCAAACATCTGCGCTCCGCCTGCAATCTTAGCAACAAGCCTTGTCTTATTGGCTCCCTTTGCTATGATCTGTTTCACCAGTTCTTCAATTCCTGTATCCGCAAATTTAGGAATATTAGAATTGTTCTTAATCTCAGTTGAATCCGGCAGCATAACATGTGCAAGTCCGCCAATCTTGGTTACAGGATCCCTAATTGCAATTCCAACACAGGACCCAAGTCCCAATGTCGTAATTCCGTCAGGGCTGACACAAATATTGAGATCGGCCATTCCAACCTTTATTATTTGACTCATAAGTCGCCCCTTCGTTAAAGTGAAACATCTCCCATTCCAAGTGAAGAGAGAATCTTACTGTAACCATCCATATCAGGTAAAAGAATAAAATATCCGCTGAGCTTAAGCTCATCAAAGAACTGTGTCTCAATCAGCAGGATCTTGTCGCCCATCATTCCAAACTGAATTGCAGGAACGCTAAGGATCGCAGCCGCCATATCAATTGCAACATATGGTATAGATGGCACAAGTTTTAGGTTAGTCATCATAGACAATGAGTTAAGATATGACCCCGTAATGATATTTCCTACCTCTTTGAGGGCTGACATTTCTACCTCATCAAAATCAGCCTCTTCAGGCTTTGCACCTGTGCCCATAAGTTTATCTACAAGGTGTCTGGCAGCCTGCTTTCCAAGAAGGAACATGATACTTCCATCAATATCTCCTTCTACAGCAAGATAAATACCTGCCATGATCTTCTCAGCTCCGCCCATCAGGTCACCTACATCCTTGAAATCAAGAAGTCTTACCTGAGGAACAGACATATCAACCTTAGTACCTATCATCTGTGCAAGTGCCGTTGTGGCATTTCCTGCACCTATATTACCCAGCTCTTTTAACACATCAAAGTACTGGCTGGATAAGTTATCCAAACTCATTTCACCCATTAGTTATCCTCCATCAGCTGGCATTTGATGCTTTTTCCTTTGCTTCCTTATCTGAAACAACTGCTTCCAGGTCGAGAATCGAAACCAGGCCACCTTCATAATGGCCAACACCACTTACAAATGAACCATTTGATTTTGCTTTTTTGTCATCATATCTGACCTTCTCAACGTTATTGGAATCGATCGTAAGAACCTGATTAACCTGATCAACAATAATGCCTACAAGATCGCCGGCATCTGTCTTGAGGATAATGATCCTGGATTTATTTGTGATCTCATCTTCAGCAAGTCCCATCTTCATGCGAACGCTCATAACAGGAACAATCTCGCCACGGATATTGATAACGCCCTTGAGGTACTCATCAACCTGTGGAACTCTTGTGATCTGCTGCATTCTGACTATGTTGTCAATGAATTTAATATTGATGCCATACTGCTCATCATCAATTTTGATAACAATATACTGGATAAGTTCTCCTACATCGGAATTATCTCTAAGTTCGTTCATCTTTATTCTCCTTTACCAAACTTAAGGTTCAAATCAGAAAATAGAATTAGTATCAAGGATAAGAGCAATCTCGCCATCGCCAAGGATTGTAGCACCACTTATCAGTTTGCACTTGTTGGTGTACTTTCCAAGAGGCTTGATAACGATTTCCTGCTGGCCCATAAGTTCATCTATTACAAGACCTGCAAGCTGGTCACCCTTTCTGGCAATAACAACAACCATATCCTCCTCTGGGTCCTTTGTGGACTCAGTATCAAGAACTTCACTAAGTCTGATAAGAGGAAGAACGCTGCCGCGAAGATTGATAACTTCCTTATTTTCTACAAACTTGATATCAGAAGGTGAAACATCTTCAATACTCTGAATTGAATCAAGAGGAATAGCGTACTTTTCTTCACCGATGATAACCATGAGAGCCTGAATAATAGCAAGTGTAAGAGGAAGTCTGATAACCCATGTGGATCCTTCTCCAAGTTTTGTCTTAACAGTTACTTCGCCTGAAAGAGACTCAACTTTTGACTTAACAACGTCAAGACCTACACCTCTACCTGAAATTTCAGATACCTGTTTAGCTGTAGAAAAGCCCGGATGGAACAAGAGCTCTACGCACTGCTTCTCAGTTAAAAGAGCTGCCTGATCAGGAGAAACAACTCCTTTTTCAATGGCCTTATTCTTTACAGCTTCAGCATCAATACCATTACCATCATCACCAACTTCGATAACAACGCTGTTACCATCCTGGAATGCATGCAGGAAAATCTGTCCTACTTCAGGCTTACCACGCTGTGCACGAAGATCTGCAGATTCAATACCATGGTCTGCACTGTTTCTGATAAGGTGCATCAAAGGATCACCGATCTCATCTACAACGGTACGGTCCATTTCAGTGTCTTCACCAGTCATTGTAAGTTCCATCTTCTTGCCGAGAGTCTTATTAAGATCTCTGATCATACGAGGGAATTTCTGAAGAACACTCTCAATAGGCACCATTCGAACTTTCATAACTGATTCATGAAGGTTTGTGGTTACACTTTCAAGGTATTCGATCTGTTCATTTACATTTCCGTTGCTGACTCCTGATGTATTTGCCGCTGATATAAGCGAGTTCTTGGCAATGATAAGCTCACTCACAAGATTCATCAATACATCCAGCTTTTCAATATCAACACGGACTGTTCTATTAACAACAGGTTTGCCGACAGGCTTCTTGCCACCGGCACCACCACCAGCTCCCGCTGCTGCAGGTTTATTCTCTGCAGGTGCTGCTGGTTTCGTTTCTGCAGGCTTACTTGCTGTAGAAGCTTCAGCTGCAGGTGCGGCTTCAGCCTTTTCTTCAGCCGGCTTTGCACCACTAGGGTCATATTCGCCGCATTCACAGGTTTCAACCTCAGAAACAGCCTTTACAATCTCTTCAACCTTTTCTTTTGACTCATCAGTAATAAGGATCAGGCTGAAAGAAAAATCAAATTTTTCATCTTCAATATCCTGGGTATTAGGCTCAGAAACAGCAATCTCACCAATTTCTTCCAGTCCCTTAAATACAAGAAAACCTCTTGCAGCTTTAAGGATACAGGACTCCTGGATATGTACTGTAACGCCATAGATTTTTTTACCCTGGCTTTTTGCTTCTTCTAATGTGGATTTAACAGATGGATCAAGGCGAATAGCCCTGTAATCCGAAGAACCGTCAGCTCCTTCAGCAGGTCCATCAGCAGGCGCGGCTTCAGCTGCAGGTGCACTGTCTGCAGGTGCAGCGGCTGCAGCAGGTGCTGCTTCTCCGCCACCACCATTTCTGATATCTGCGAGAGCTTTTATGATATTCTGATGTTCATCAGTACCTTCGTCCTGATTCTCGGTGATATTATCAACATATCCCTGAATAGCGTCAAGGCACTGAAGGAGAATATCAATGTCGGCAGATTTGATCTTAATCTTGCCGCCACGAACATCAGAGAAAACATCTTCCATGTCATGAGTAAGATTCTGCATTCTTGTATAGCCCATAGTTCCTGCCATACCCTTCATAGAATGTGCAGAACGGAAGATCTCGTTAATGCAATCTTCGTTCTCAGGATCCTGCTCAAGAGTCATAATGTTATCATTAAGTGACTGAAGGTGCTCCTTTGCTTCATCGAGAAAGACACTTAGATACTGGGAAACATCCATAACTATTTTACCTCCATATTTAAAAAGTGATAGGTCTTTCAAAAGTATAATCTTATTATCGCATACTTTTGAACATATTATCGGCTTTTTGAATGGAGGAATGCAGAAAAAAAACTTAAAGAAGTATTAAAAGAATATGAAATCCCTCAATTCACGCCGACATTCATTATTATTTCCTGGGCTACGTTCTCAAGTTTTACAACCTGATCAACCAGTCCAGCGGTTGCTAGAGCTTTGGGCATTCCATAAACGGTACAGGTACTTTCATCCTGACCGATTACATGAACTTTTTTCTTTGACTTTAAGTTCTTGATTCCTTCTGTTCCGTCAGCACCCATTCCGGTGAGGACCACACAACAAATCTCATCATAATCAGAATCCATTAAAGATTCATACATGAAGTTTGCACAAGGTCTTACACCTTCTCTGGTAGGACCATCAACGTAGTGTATAACGCTCTTTGATCCACTTTTAACTATGTGCATATGCTTGCCGCCTTTTGATATGTAAACACATCCAGGAGCAAGAACATCACCTTCAGCCGCCTCTTTAACAGTTACCTCACTGAGAGAATCAAGTCTTTCAGCAAGAGAGGCTGTAAAGCCTTCCGGCATATGCTGAACAAGAACAACCGGGGTTTTAAGATTTTTAGGAAGTTTTGGAATTACAGACTGAAGAGCTCTTGGACCACCCGTTGATGATGCAATCGCCACAATTCTGTTTCCGGTGATCTTACTTGCAGATCTGCTGACAAGCTCGACAACCTTTCTTGACTCCTTTGCTTCCTCAATGGAGAACGTCCTTGCAGGCATTGGTCCTCTTGAATCGGCAACCGCTGCAAGGGTATCTATGAAATGCTTGGTGAAATCCTCACCTCTGCATTCAGATGCACGGTCTGGTTTATGGACAAAATCAAGAGCTCCCAGATCAAGCGCATCCATTGTGACCTTGGCACCTTCTCTAGTATCAGTACTGGCCATCATTATCTTTGCTTTGATCTTATTTTTCTGAAGCTCTTTTAATAATGTAATACCGTCCATTCTTGGCATATTGATATCAAGAACGACAGCATCATAACTCTTCTTTTTGAGAAGTTCCAGACCTTCAACTCCATCTTTGGCCTTATCAACCACCTGGAATCTTGAATCTGAATTAATGATATCACTTAGAACAGTTCTCATGAGTGCAGAGTCATCAATAATCAAAATATTTTTCATAATTAAGTTTGCTTCTTTCTTATTTTTCGTTCTTCTTCGAAGATAAAATGTATAATATCTTCTCTGGAAGTCTCATCAATGTACAGGTACTGAATACGGTGTTCATAAAGCCCCGGCCTGTTTTCAAGCTCCTGAACCTTCAAAACATGGCATATCATTTCATACTCGTTTGGACTACCTGCTCCCGGAAGCTTATATGAACAATAGATAGTATCACCCTCTTCATAGCGGAAATTTGCTACGAATCTAAGTCCTCCTCCACTTATATCTACAACAACGCTTCTCTGAAGCTGAACACCCGGATCAACCAGATATTTCCTGTTATTTTCAAATGCTTCCTGTTCTTCTTTGGAACAAAGTCTGGATTTTAACTCCAGAGCGCAACTAAATCTGTAGTATTCGCGTCTCTGTAATTTTTGTAATTCAGAAGTAAGATCCAAAACCAAAATATACATATTGTCGCTTCTATATCTATCGACAATTTTTGAAAAACATTGAAATAATCCTTTAGTACTGTAAAAGCACAGGCTGTACTCACCATCTACAGGGAGAAGCACCAGTTTACCCTGTTCAAAAGGCATTAGAACTTCAATCCTGTCGTCGGAAGTAACATCCATGACCTTACTCATATAAATATGTTTAGTTCTGGAATCATCTTCCATCCAGATCTTTCCGGTAGCTTTTAGCTCCACTTTTATTCCGGGTGATATATAATCACTGAGCATTAATTAATTTTCTCCATTCATTGTATATTTGGTGCACTACCAATGATGTTAGGACCTGCTGAAGGCAATGAACTCAGTTTTCTTCCTGTAATGATATGTGAAAAGAAAGCTGCCATTCCCCTTGGTTTAATAAGTGCGGTATCCGTTGGATTCATGAGCTGCGTCGCAATAGATTCAAATGCCTTTACTGACTTGGCATTTGGATACTGGATTGAAACCGGCGATTGCTGCATCACACTTCTTGATAACATCTGATCCTGGGGAATTGCCCCCATGTAAGTTAACGGCAATTTTAAATATCTTGCAACAACAGCATTTAATTTGTTAAAAAGCTGTTGTCCCTCCTCTGCTGAAGACACTCTGTTAGATACTACCTTTACTTTAGTATCCTCTTTTGAAAATCTTTGTGACTGATTAAGTGCCTTAAGTAGTGAATAGGAATCAGTTATGGATGTGGGCTCAGGCGTTGTTACAAGAATGATCTCGCCACTTGCAACCAGAAATTCCATAACTGCATCAGATATTCCTGCACCAGTATCTATTATTATTATATCAGCAATTGCGTCAAGTTCTGCAAGATTAACAATAATGTAGACCAGATAATCGCGGCTTAGGTTATACATGCCGGAAATACCCGAGCCGCCTGAAATAAAACCAACTCCTTCAGGTCCCCAGGTGATTATATCTTTAATATTTTTTCCCTGATAAATCAAATCGCAAAGATTATGTTTTGGTACTGTTCCAAACATTATCTCAATATTGGCAAGTCCGAAATCCGCATCGAGAATTATAACTCTTTTGCCCATTCTCTTAAACTGGATTGCAAGATTAATTGCGACATTAGATTTACCAACTCCGCCTTTGCCGCTTGTAACAGTAATTATCCTGGCAAGAGGTCTGGCGGGCTTATTTGAATTCTTAATAATATTTCTAAGCTGTTGTGCCTGATCCATAAAATACCCCAACAAATTTACTTTCCGCCAAGTAAATGCTTTACAATCTTTTGAGCATCAAACACTGCAATATCATCAGGAACGTTCTGGCCGTTTGTAATATAAGCCACCGGCGCTCCTGTATGCATCCTTACATTGTACAGATTACCCTTAGCCCCGGTTTCATCCATCTTTGTAAAGATCAGTCTGTATGCAACCATTTCTGAATATGCATCAGCTATTTCAATAAGATCCCTGTACTTTGTAGTTGCTGATAAAACCAGGAAATTCTCGCATTCAATAATATCTTCCAAAACTCTGATGTAGCTCTCAACGTCCTGCTTTAACTCATCGTTGTGAAGAGAATGTCCGGCCGTATCAACCATAATATAGTCATAATCCTTGAAATCTTCGGCCGCCTGCTTCATTTCATCTACTGAATAAATTACTCTGAACGGGATCTCCAGAATTGACGCATAGGTTCTGAGCTGTTCAGCTGCAGCGATCCTGTAGGTATCAACTGTCAAAAGAGCTACTTTCTTTTTCTGGGTAACAGAAAGTTCAGAGGCAAGCTTTGCAATTGTGGTAGTCTTTCCAACTCCTGTTGGTCCAATAAATATTTCAGCTCTCGGTCCCTCTTTTTCAAGATCGATAGGTTCAGATTTTCCAAATTTAAGAACCATCTTCTGGTAGACATTTGCAAGAGCAAAGTCAAAAGGAAGGCCGGGTTTACTTATTTTTTCGACTTCATCAGTAAGCTGATTTACATATATCTCATCAACTTCATTCTCAATAAGAGTATTGTACAATAATTTGATAAATGACAAGGTTTCCTCAGAAACTGAAGCCTTAGATGAAGGTTTGGATGCAGCTTCCTCAGAAGGCTCGATGACCATGTCAGCAGTTTCCTTATCACTTTTAAGGAAGTTCTTTTCAAGGAGAGAACTTAAATTATCAAGTTTTTCCTCGATAGCACTGTTGTCATCCCTTATGTCTTTATTTTCCCTAACCTTTGTGGCGTTAAGTGTTGCCGAGGCGATAGTATCCCTCTGACTATTCAGGGCATTTTCTCTTTGCGGCGAAAGCGTCCTTACAGCAGGCTTTTCGGGTTCATCCTCCAAAGCAACCGTCACTTCAATTTTTTGAGACTGGAACAAAGAAAGAAAACCTGTCTTTTTCATTGGCCTGACATTCATAACAACAATGTTAGTACCAAGCTCCTTTCTTGCTTCTTCAGTAGCCTCATTCTCAGTTTTTCCAACATACTTTTTGATAATCATATTATGCAGTTACCATCCCCACAGATTGTAATTCAATGTTAGCCTCAACTTCATTATATGAAATAACAACTAAATCCTTATAATAGTCCTCAGTCATCTTCTTAAAGTACATTCTGACTATAGGTGAAGCCATGATTATAGCCTGTTTACCGGCTTCTTCAAGCTTTCTGACCTGCTCACCAACAGAATTAAGAATTGACTTAGTCCTTGCCGGATCAAGAGTAAGATATGCGCCTGTCTCGGTCTGTTTTACGCTGCTCATGATCTCCTGTTCTATCTTAGGATCAAGAGTCACGACGCTTGTAGTCTCACCCGGCATAAAGAATTTATTAGAAATTGCTCTCTTTAATGACTGTCTCACATACTCTGTCAAGATATCAGGGTCATGAGTTGAAGGAGCAAAATCTGCCAATGTTTCAAAAATTGTAACAAGATCTCTAATGGAAATACCTTCTTTAAGAAGGTTCTGTAATACCTTTTCAATCTCACCAAGACTCATGAGCTTAGGAACAAGTTCATCCACTAGAGCCGGATTGTTCTCTTTAAGATTATCAACAAGATTTTGTACATCCTGTCTTGTCATAAGCTCTGCAATATGTTCTCTTATGATCTCAGTAAGATGTGTAGCTATAATGGACGGAGGATCAACTACTGTATAGCCAAAACTCTCTGCTCTTTCTCTCTGCCCCTCAGTTATCCAAATGGCAGGAAGATGGAAGGATGGCTCAAAGGTCGGAATACCTGTGATCTCATCCTCTACATGCCCTGGATTCATTGCCATGTAATGGTCAAATAAGATCTCACCATCACTCACCTGTATACCTTTAATTTTAATGATATATTGATTAGGATTCAACTGAATATTATCTCGAAGACGAATTATTGGAACTACTGTACCAAGTTCAAGTGCAACCTGTCGTCTTATCATTACAACTCGGTCAAGAAGATCTCCTCCCTGATTTACATCTGCAAGGGGTATAATCCCGTATCCAAATTCAAGTTCAATAGGGTCAACCTGCAAGAGACTTGTAACGTTTTCCGGTTGTCTTATCTCTTCCGCTGAAGTTTCTTCAGGAGATGTGGCCTCTGTCTCAGTCTGAACCTCTTCAATTGTCTGACTTGCAATTCTTCCAAGAAGTATAAAGCCAGCGCCAAAAGTAACATACAAAAGTGTAGGTAGCGGTGAAAAAATACCAAGTCCTGCAACAACACCGCCAACAAGGTAAAGAGTCTTTGGCATTCCAAAGAGCTGATTTATGAGAACATGACCAAAATCCGCTTCTTTTGAGCCCTTTGTTACAAGAATACCTGTTGACATTGATATCATAAGTGAAGGAATTGAACTCACAAGTCCATCACCCATAGTCAGTATTGAATATGTATTAATGGCAGTATTAACATCCATTCCCATTCTGAGTACGCCCATGGCAATACCGCCAATCAGGTTGACCGCAGTAATTATAAGACCGGCCGTTGAATCTCCCTTAACATACTTGGTAGCACCATCCATGGCACCAAAGAAACTTGCTTCTTCCTGTATCTTACTTCTTCTTTCTTTTGCCTCAGCATCTGTTATGGCTCCTGTATTAAGGTCGGCATCTATAGCCATCTGTTTACCCGGCATAGCATCAAGTGTGAATCTTGCTGATACTTCAGCTACACGCTCAGAACCTTTGTTGATGACCATGAGCTGAACAATTATGAGAATTACATAAACGATAGCTCCCACAATGAGGTCGCCGCCACCAACGAATGATCCAAATACAGTAATAACCTGCCCTGCGCTTCCCTGTGTAAGGATAAGTCTTGTAGACGAAACGTTAAGAGCAATCCTGAAAATTGTAGTAAACAAAAGGATTGTTGGGAAGAAGGACATTTGAAGCACTTCTGTTGCGAACATAGCAGTAAACATGATCACAAAAGATAAAGACATATCGAATGCCAAAAGTATATCGAGCATCCAGTCAGGAAGGGGAATAATGAGCATTACAATAGCTGCTACGATATAAAGAGCAAGACCATAATCATAGACTCTGTTTCTTATCTTTGATAAATCCATGCCACTATCTCCTTTCCATCAAGTCTTTTTACAAAAAATCTCAAACTTTGCCTTTCAAGTGATAAACATAAGCAAGGACTTCGGCAACTGCCTTATAAAGCTCCGGCGGAACGAGTTCTCCCACTTCAACATTAGCATAAAGCATTCTGGCAAGAGGCTTATTTTCAACGATCTCAACATCATTTTCTCTGGCTATATCTTTTATCTTTTGAGCCAGATAATCTGCGCCTTTGGCTACGACCATAGGTGCATCGGCCTCCTGTGCATCATATTTGATGGCTACAGCATAGTGAGTAGGGTTAGTGATAACAACATCCGCTTTAGGAAGGTTCTGCATCATTCTTCGCTGGGAAGCCTGCATCATTAGACGTTTCTGAGCACCTTTGTTCTCTGGATTACCTTCAGCATTCTTAAATTCA
>JAEEGH010015499.1_pt1 | contig 16546 bp, 9 predicted proteins | sample 9134181 | NCBI WGS metagenome assembly JAEEGH01 (sample SAMN16246544, study PRJNA631951) | gut metagenome | biome: gut microbiome; feature: rumen; material: DP-attached | host: Bos | place: Iran: Karaj | collected 2018-10
CAGGCCGCCACAACCGCCGTTGGCTCCAGCATGGTCTGCATGACCATCGCCTCCGCCATCATCACCGTTCTGACCGTCATACTCAAAATATAAGTCTGTGGAAAACAACGCCGTACAATCCAATTGCCCTATCGAAGCCGTGGATCTGACCATGGCCTACGGGACGCGCGTCATCCAGCATGACCTGAACTTCAAAGTCGAAAAAGGCTCCACGTTCATCATCATGGGCGGATCTGGTTGCGGCAAAAGCACGCTGTTGCGGCATCTGGTTGGCATCCAAAAGCCTGCCAAAGGCCATATCCTACGCAATGGACGCGACTTCTGGACATGCTCCACAAAGGAGCAAGACAAAATCCGCCAGACTTCTGGCATCATGTATCAGACCGGTGGCCTGTGGAGCGCCATGACGTTGGCGGAAAACGTCGCGTTCCCGCTGGAAGAATACACGTCATTGTCCCGCAGAGAGATACGTGAAATCTGCCACCTCAAGTTGGCACTGGTCGGATTGGCAGGTTTCGAAGACTTCTATCCGTCCGAATTATCGGGCGGCATGCAGAAACGCGCGGGGCTCGCCCGCGCCATGGCGCTTGATCCGGATGTGCTCTTTTTCGACGAACCGTCTGCGGGATTGGATCCCGTCAGCGCACGCCGGCTGGACGATCTAATCATCGAACTCCGCGAGAGTCTTGGCACGACCATCATCGTTGTCACCCATGAACTTGCATCCATTTTCACCATCGCGACTGATTCCATTTATCTGGACAACCGCTCCCTCACACTGACAGCCCATGGACACCCCGCCAAAATCCTGCAGGAAACGACGGACGAGTCCATCATCACGTTCCTTACGCGCGGCGAAGGGCGAAAAGACGCGAAATAACAGGAAACCATCATGTCCAAGAAACTAAATCCATCGGCCATCGGGGCCTTCGTCATCGGAGCCACCATGTTGCTTGTGCTCGGGCTCATGATCTTCGGACGCGGCAACCTCTTCGAACAAAAGGTCCATTACCAGATTTTCTTCGACAAATCCGTCAATGGCCTCAGCATTGGCTCGCCGGTCATGTTCCGTGGCATTCGCATCGGACAAGTGACCGATATCCGATTGGCGCTCAAAGTGATGGATGAAAACGCCGCGGAAAAGAACCACTGGCCCATCCAAGTCACCATCAAGCTGTTGCCGAAATCATTCTCGATGGCAGAACCGACATTTGGCTATAACCAACTCATCTCCACCTTCAATCCCGCCGAATCGAAGGAGGAGATGAACAATTGGCTCCGAAACATGGTCTTCAACAAAGGTCTTCGCGCACAGCTTCAGACACAGAGCATGCTCACCGGTATGCTCCATATCGAATTCGACCTTTTTGAAAATGAAACCGCAACGATTGAAGTCAAACAGGACTTCGAACGCGGAATCATCCCCTCCCGCATGAGCGCCTTCGAACGACTCTATCTATCGTTGAACCAGAAGGATTTCAGCGCAAACGTTGAAAATTTCCACACGGCCATCAATGTCATCGGCGAATTTTTCCAGTCTGGCAAGGCGGAGACTTTCGTGGACAATGTCGTGGCCTCCTCCGAAAATCTCAAGCAGACCACACAGGACGCACGGGACATGCTCAGAACATTGCGAACCCATAAAAAAGGCGAGTCGGATGACTCGCCCGCCGCCCAGCTATGTGATCTGATCGCCAATCTCCATGAAATCGTCGGTAAAGTCGATGCCGTCATGACGGACATCAAACAGAAACTGCCCGGTATGATGGATGACGCAAGTTCCACGTTGGAGACGCTTAATGCCACATCGTCCAATGTCGCTCCGAAATTGGACACCGTCATCGCGAATGCCAATCAACTCATCAAGACCACGGAGAAAACAATATCCCTGACAGAAGGGCCCTCCGCGGAACTCGTCCGTTCCCTTCAGGCGACCATGGAAGCGACACGCGACGTCATGGCGACAGCGCAAACCACACTCCATAACATAGATACCACGCTTGACAACGACTCGCCGCTTCGCACGGAAGTCGATAAGGCCATTGAAGAAATCAAACAGACTGCGCAATCATTCCGCGCACTCGTCGATCTGATTCAAAGAAATCCGGAAATACTCATCCACGGACGTAGGGATTAAACATGCAAATGCAATACCATATTATGAATAAGTTTCTTCCATTGTTTCTATTGGTCGCCACGCTTTTCAGCGGTTGCCGTTCCACGACGAAAATCAGAATCTTCCTTCTAACTCCCGATGAAAGCCTCCAGCGTCTGAATTCGACCAACGTAAAATTTGAGCTTCGCCCGATCACGCTTCCGAATTATTTGAACAGACGCGAATTCGTCAAACGTATCGGCGAAGATGAATTGCAAATTCAGCGCTCATGGCTATGGGCGGAAACTAGCGAACGTAGCATCAACGCCGCCTTCGAGCAGAATCTCAAGGCATTGCTAGGTGAAGACAACGTGTTGCCATACGGCACGGCTAAAAGCGGCACACCTGTACTGTTCATTTCCGTCAACCACTTGGAAGTGCATGACGACACATTTGTCGCCGATTTCCATTGCCGTCTGAAAGCTGCTGGCAAAGCCACGTTGGAGAAACGGATTTTCTGGAAGACAGCCGTTGAATCGGACGTTCCTTACATTAAATATTATAAGCAGGCGATGGCGGAAATGGCCCGCCAGACCGCCGCATGGCTGGTTGAGACTCAAAATTGACCGCCAAGAGCCTTAAGGCTCGTAAATCATGAGACGGCAGTCGATAGCGCCGTTTTTCAACGGATATGTCTCCACAGGCGTCTGCTTGATGCATTGGACGCAACGTGGACTCCCCGCCAAAATGGCGATTCGCCAACCACGCAACCGTTGCACAGCTGCGCCAAGTTCCTGATACAACGCATTATCCGCATCAAGGCGGATTCCATACGGAGGATTCGCGACCATCATGCGGCGCGTATTGTCCGGCTGCAATTCTCGCAACGGCATCTTCCGAAAACTAAGCCGCAGTCCAGCCGCCTTCGCATTTGCTTCTGCGGCGGACAAAGCGGAATCGTCAATATCGAATCCCGTCACGCGTGGCAGTTTTCCATGGGCGATATGACGCATTTCACCACGTAGCAAACGCATGCGCTCTGCCGCCGCGTCGTTGAAATTCGCCCACCGTTCAAATCCGAAGCGTTCGCGCTTGAGGCCAGGGGCGATGTTCGCAGCCCACATGGCGGCTTCGATCGGCAACGTTCCCGAACCACACATTGGATCGACCAACGGCATTTCACGATCCCAACCGGAAAGGCGCAGCATGGCGGCCGCCAGCGTCTCCTTCAACGGCGCTTCGCCGCCAAGTGAACGGTAGCCACGCTTGAACAACGGCTCGCCGGACATGTCCAGATACACCGTCGCCTTCTGCCGCGCCCAATAGACGAACACGCGAACATCCGGATTCTCGCGGTCCACGTTTGGCCGTTCACCAAATTCGTGACGCAACTGATCGACGATCGCATCCTTTGCCTTTAACGCCACGATGTTTGGATTCGTCCGCGTGCTCTCATGGGCATACGAGCTGACGGCGAACGTATGGCGCGGCGTAAGATATTCGCTCCAAGCCACTTCAGCAACGCTATCATAAACACCTTCCAGATCCGGAGCCGCAAAACGCCCTAATACAACCATCACCCGTTGGCCGATTCGCGTCTGCAGACATGCTCGCCAACCATCCTCCCATGTACCCGTAAACGGAATGCCGCCGCTGTTCAAACGAGCGGATTTGAAACCGAGCTCGCAAAGTTCATCCCGCAGCACAGCTTCCGTGCCCGGACCTGCAGAAACATAGAATTCCATAATATTTCAAACCTCGTAGATAATAAAATTTCACGCCTTTTTCGACTTGCCGCGCCGTCTGGTCAAATCCAGTTCGGCGTCGCAATGATGGCCACGCTGGATGAGATTTTCAAGCTTCTCCTCCAATTGCAGCCACTGTTCCTCCGTGGGACGGCGGTCATAGACCCAATTTTCCGCCCCCGTATCCAGAAACTGCCATTTTACCGTGTCCGCATGAAACGACACGCGTATTTCCGTCTTGCCTTCCGGCGCTTCCTTGTCAACCCAGCAAACTGGCCTTCTCATGACGTCATCCTTTCTTGTTTCGTCCAATCTTTACTATTAATATAATTGATATTTCGAAAAACTTCAGTTATGTTATTGTTTTATTTGCTTTCAACACCTCTTTCATGCAGCGCAAACATGCCTGAATACAAAATCCATATCGCACAGCATCAGCATTACAGCTGTCTCCTTTGCGGACGGTGCTGCCGCCGTTTCCACGTCCGTCTGGAAAAGGCGGAATGCATTCGTCTCGCCAATCTCGACTGGCAAGGCGAGCCTAATCCACACGATTTTACCGTCACCATCAACGGACACGAATATTTCAAACGTAATCCGGACGGTGGATGCGTCTTTCTGGATGACAAGGGCGCATGCCGCATGCATGCGAAATTCGGCTTTGATGTCAAGGCGCTCACCTGCCGCGGCTATCCCATGAACATTGTCTCCACGTTTCCAGGCGAACTATCCGTACTCGCCCGAATGGACTGCCCCGCCGTCTTGAAAGACTACGGCACACCGCTTCCCGAACAACGACAAGACATTGAGAAACTTGTCTCGGAGATGAAATTCGGAAAGCCGTTCACTGAATCGCAACTGTGCGGTCTGGACAGGAAAACGATTGAAACCATTCGTGACACAGTTGTTGCGCAGTTGGAGGACCGCACCGCCCCACTGCCCAACCGCATCTGCGCGGCGCTCTCTCTGCTGGATGCCTGTCAGAGACTTGGAGCCGCTTTCCTCAACGACCAAGAGACCATGCAGGAAGTATGGAAGTCTTTCAAAACGAAATACAAACCGTCGGAAACCATTCCGCAAACGACTGGTCTATCCGCCTATTCGCGTATCGTATATCGCACATGGCTCGCCGCCTACTGCCGCCGTGACGAAGAGATTCTCGACCGTTCAGCCATCTCGCGTCTCAAGTTGTTCAAACGCAATTTGATGTTCATTTTCGGCCATGGCAACTGGCACGAGCTCGGTTGGGAACATCCAGACTATCCGTTTGCCAAAGCCGCCATTTTCAAACGCTTCGGACAAAATGTGGAATATCATGACGACGCATGGGCGCCGTTCATGCGTTTTCTCAAGACGCGTTTGGAATGCCTCCAATTCTTCGGCGTCAGCTACTACGGGACGGATTTCTTCTCCGGCCTGCGCGCTCTCCTCAAGACCTATGCCCATACATTGGCGACCGCCCGCTACCACGCCGCCGCCAGCGGACGAGACGTCATCATGGAAGACGATGTCTTCCAAGCCGTCTTGTCTGTCGATCATTGTCATGGACGTTCCCCCTCCCTCAACTTCCGCTCCTCCCGCTCCAATGAAAATTATTTCACAGGGAAACGCTTCGACTCGCTTCTCGCCGATCTTGGTTGGGCATAGGCGGTCGAAACGAAAAATCGTCCGTTGCAGTTGCATCAGCTCTGTTTCCAATGTAAAATAAGCAGTCGTCAGAAATCCACATCAAACCTATTTATATCCCCATGCGTTTCCAATGCAACCATTGTCGCGCCCTTCTCGAACTGGATGAAGTCCAGCCCGGTGAAATCGTGCAATGCCCAACCTGTCTCAGCCCAGTGGCCGTTCCGGAATCTGTGACATCGCCACGCGCATTGCTCGGCGATTTCGTCATCAAAAGCCTCATCGGCAACGGCGGGATGGGGACCGTCTATCTCGCCCACCAGATTACGTTGGATCGCGATGTTGCCTTGAAGGTCCTCCATGCAGACTTCTCCGATGACACTGCCTTCATCCAGAATTTCATCAATGAAGCCCGTGCGGCAGCCAGTCTCAACCATCCTAACATCGTCCAGGCCGTCGCCGTCAACTGTGATGAAGGTCGCTGGTATTTCGCCATGGAATACATCGATGGCAGCACATTGAAGCAGATGCTTGAGCAGAATGGGCGGATTCCTGAACGGCAAATGCTTGGAATCACATCAGAAATCGTTTCCGCCTTGAAATACGCATGGAAGGAAAAACAGATTGTCCATCGCGACATCAAGCCAGACAACATCATGATGACGGCTGACGGACATGTCAAACTTGCCGATCTCGGCCTGGCCCGCAAAATCACAGAACTGCACGAAGACGGCAGCACGGAACTTTTCGGAACGCCGCAATATCTTGCTCCCGAACTATTAAGCGGAGCGATGCCAAACGCCGCTTCGGATATTTACAGTCTCGGAGCCACCCTCTACCACGCCCTTAGCGGTCGTTTCCCTTTCATCGCCGACACGCCGATAGCCATTGCCAACCTTCACGCCACGGCCCCGCTTGTTCCATTAAAAGACGTCGCGCCAGATATTTCCGAGCCTGTGTCGCGTCTCGTTGACATCATGATGGCCAAATCGCCAGAAGAACGTTATCAGGACTATGATGCGCTTGAACAGGATATCCAACGCGTTGCAAACAGCGAAATGCCGCTTCATCAATCAGCGGACAATACGGCAAAAAACGACGATACGCAAACCGCCGAACAAACTGCCACGCAAAAGCATGGCAAGCCCAAGTTGAAACTCACAAAAGGCCATGTCAAGCTGCATAAGGCAGACAAGCCATCAGGTGATGACGCTTCGACTACAGACTCAGCCTCCTCAGAGCACTCCAAAGAAACAACAGAGCAGGAGAAGCCAACGGAAACACCTTCAGCGACTGCCGCCCCGTCCACAATACCGCCTGTCAAAACAGGCGGTGGTTCTGCCATCATGCTGGCTGTTCTTGCACTTCTAATTGTCATCGTCGGCGCCGCAGTCGCCTTCTTTGTCATTCGCAGTCGTCAGCAGACGCCTCCCCCCGTCCAGCCAGATGCCGTCGCCAGCCAGACGGAAGTAAAAGAATCAGAAGAACAAACGCAAGCCGTCCAAGATGCTGAAAAGGCGAAGGTGGAAGCAGAGGAAAAGGCACGGTTAGAAGCGGAAGAGAAGGAGAAAAAAGAGGCGGAAGAAAAGGCACGATTGGAAGCGGAGGAAAAAGCACGGAAAGAAGCAGAAGAGAAGGCTAAGTTAGAAGCAGAGGAAAAAGCGAAAAAGGAAGCAGAAGAAAAAGCACGCAAGGAGGAAGAGGAAAAAATCGCCGCAGAAAAAGCAAGAAAGGAAGCAGAGGAAAAGGCACGCCAGGATGCCATCGCCGCGGAAAAGTCAAAACGGCTAGAAACAGCTATGCGGGAAGTAGCGACGCGGGATTTCAGCGATGCGCGACAAGCGTTTTTCAGCAGAATCGACCACGAAGCCCCCAAAGACAAGGAATGGCGTGACCAATGGGAACAGGCTCTTATAGAAGCGGAAAACTTTTGGGATGGCATGAAAGAATCCGCTTCAAAACTGACTGGTTCGCAATTGAAGGAATTCTCCATGAAGAATCTGCGTCAGAAGTTCCTCAAAACTAACTTTGGAGAACAGTTATGGACGATCACGGACATGACGGGAGACACCATAACCCTAAGTAGCGAATTCGATGTCTCCGAAGCTGAAGACGGGAAGGAGGAGATCAAGTCAGTCAAATGGATACGCAAGCTTCAGGAGCTCCGAATCAGCCAAATCGAAGCGATTGCCGAGACAATCTTCCCCCTGAAAGGAAAATCACAGGAAGAGTCCCGTCAAGCTCTCGGCCTTTATCTGTTACTTTGCGGGGTGGCTCCCCCGCAAGTTGTTGTCGAAAAATACGGTCTGGCCGATAAATGGCCCCATATTGTGGAAGCGACGGACTCAATCTCTTCACAGGACTATATCACCATGCAGCTGGCCTGCGTCAAGGAACGCGCTGAAACGGCATCCAACGCACCAGAAACGCTAATCAAGACGCTAGCCGCCATTCAAGCCTTCAGTCTCGGCAACGCCCTCTATTTAACCTTCCCGAACCAGAAAGAACTCTACGCGACAGAAATCCAGCACATCATCAAGCCATTGTTCTCCACAAACCGCTAGCCACTAACCACTAACCACTCTCCCTGCCATGAAAAAACTCTATTTGGTCAAACCGCTTCCCATTGGCGTCATCAATCCGCTTATCTACGGTCATTTCTCCGAACACATCGGCGGCGTTTTCTATGACGGCATCTGGGTTGGCGAAGATTCCTCCGTTCCAAACATCCACGGCTTCCGAAAATCATTGGTCGAAGCTTTTAAAGCAGTCCGGCCCAGTGTCTTGCGTTGGCCTGGCGGTTGCTTTGCGGAAACATACGACTGGCGCGACGGCATCGGACCACGCCACAGCCGCCCGACTCGCATCAATTGGTGGTATCAGAATGACGGCCGTATGGAACCAAACAAAATAGGCACCCATGAATTCGTCGAATTCTGCCGGCTTGTCGGCGCGGAACCGTACATCGCCGCGAACATCACATCAACCACGCCACTAGACATCCGTGACTGGATCGACTACTGCAATTCCCCCAAAGGCTCGACGGAATACGCAAAACTCCGCGAAGCAAACGGCTCTCCTGAACCACTAAACGTCAAATATTGGGGCGTTGGAAATGAATGTTGGGGCGGCGGTGGCAACATGGAGCCGGAAATCTACGCCCATGAATACCGCAAATACGCCATGATCATGCGCAATTCCGCCCCTGATCTGGAACTTTTCGCCTGTGGTCCCAACGCCAATGGATGGCATTGGACGGAACGCTTCCTGCGAATTTTCGATACATCGTCCCATATCATGAACGGCTACTCCGTCCACTACTACTGCGGCGCCAGCGGCGGATGTCTCGACTTCACGAACGACCAGTTCTACCACTTGCTTTCCAAGGCCTCCTTCATGAATCATATCGTCAACCAGACATGGAATCTCGTCTGCGGCTTCAACTGCCAGAATCAATGTCCGCTTGTCGTCGATGAATGGGGATGCTGGCATCCAGGCGGCTCTGGCCCCACGAAAGGCTACAATCTCTTTGAGCAACAGAGCACGATGCGCGACGCTCTTGTCACCGCCCTCACCCTCAACATCTTCAACAACAATTGTGAAAAAGTGAAGATGGCCAACACAGCGCAACTTGTAAACAACCTCCATTGTCTGTTCCTCGCCAACAAGGAGAATTTCATCGTCACGCCCACATACCATGTTTATGACATGTACAAGGAACATCAGGGGGCGACCGCCATTAAGACCGCCTTCGATCAAGAGGAGATCATCTACAAGAATCCGGACAACCAGCGGGAGGAAAAACTCGCCAAGCTCTCTATCAGTGCATCAATCAAAAATGATGTACTTTTGCTGACAGTGGCAAATCTCAGCATGACGGATGCGGAAGAGCTCGAACTTGAAGCCGTCGGCATGACGCTCAACAACGATGCCGACATCACCATACTCCGCAACAACGATGTCCATGCACACAATACATTCGAAGCGCCAGACGCTGTCACGCCAGTTCAAACAACAGCGAAGGCCGACGTCATTCATGTGCCGCCGGCCTCCGTGGTAACTGCCAGAATCAGAATTGGCTAGCCTTCTAGCCTTCTAGCTTTCTAGAATACAAGATTCTATTTCAACTTCTCCTGATAACCAGAAGGCTCCATGGAGAACGAACCGCGGCCACCAGACAGACGCGGCAACGCCTTGCCGAAGCCAAACATCTCCGCCAAAGGCACTTGGCAGATGACTTTCTTCATACTGCCAAGTGTCTCTATGTCACTGATGATCGCGCGACGCGGCTGCAGATACATGCTGATTTCGCCGACCGTATCCTCCGGCGTGAGAATCTCAAGATGCATCAGCGGTTCCAGAATGACCGTTCCCGCTTTGGGAAGCATCTTATCGATGCATTCCAAAACGGCGCCGGCCACGGCGCCTTCCGTCGTGTTCTCTGCGGAAAACTTCAAATCGACGAGCGTGGCGGCGACATAAATCAGCGGATAGCCGGACAAGCCGCCAGTGCGCAATCCGTCCTGCAACGCCCTTTCCGCCGCCGCGATGAACGCCTTGGGGACATTGGGCGTCTTCACGGAATTCTTGATATCGAAGGCCGCCTCACCTGCCGAAATCGGCGCGAATTCGCATGTCACTTCCGCATAAATCGGTGTGTCGCCCATCATGCGTTCGAAAACGACATGCTCCGTGCATGCAGACTTCAACGTCTCACGATAGGCGACGCGCGGTTCGCCTTGCCGAATCTCCACATTGAAATCTGTCGTGACGCGCTTCAGACTCACATCCAAATGCAACTCGCCCATGCCGGAGAGCAACCGTTGTCCCGTATCTTCCGCCGTTGAACGGCGCAGCGTCTGGTCTTCGCGGCAGAGCAAATCCAGCACTTCATCCAGCTTGTCTTTGTCTTTCGAAAATTTCGGTTCGACAACCATGGAAATGACGGGTTCGGGGAAGGTAATCTTCTCAAAAGCAATGAGATGCTTTGGATCACAGAGCGTGTCGCCGATGCCACAGTTCTTCAGGCCAGTCATGCCGACGATGTCGCCAGGCCCGGCCTCTTCGATAGTCTCAGTCGATTTCGCGTAGATTTTGAACAACTGCCGTGAACGAATTTTCTCGCCAGTGCGGGAATTGACGATGTTTTCGTTCGCCTTCAGAACGCCGCTGTAGATGCGGATGTAGAACAAGTCAGCCGTCGTGGAGGCGTTGACTTTGAAAATCAGCCCGGAGAACGGCTTCTTCGCGTCGCACGGCACACTGACTGGCTCGTCCGTCTTCACGTTGAAAGCGTTATGATCAGGAATGTCCAAAGGCGACGGCAGGAAGTCGATGACGGCGTCCGCCAGCAGCTGAATGCCCATGTTCTTCTTCGCAGATCCGACAAGGATGGGAACGAGCTTCCGTTCAATCGTCAGACGACGTAGTTCCGCGATGAGTTTTTCCCTTGGGATTTCCTCTTCGTTCAAGAACATTTCAGCGATCTCATCCGAATAGTCCCCTATTTTATTCAACAGCGTCTCATACGCTTCCGTCCATTGCGATTCATATTCCGCAGGCAATGGCTTGCGGATTACCTCCGCATTGCGTTCTCCAGCGAAGGAAACGTATTCCTTGGCTATGACATCGATAATTCCGTTGAAGGTATTCTCAGCCCCGTCCGGCAGATAGATTGGAGCCGCGCAATTGTCGAACTTCGAATTGATCTGTTCGACTGTGCGTTCAAACGATGCACCGATACGGTCCATTTTATTTACAAAGGCGATTTTCGGCACGGAATAGTTGTCGGCCTGTCGCCAAACTTTCTCCGACTGCGCCTCCACGCCTTCAACAGCCGAAAAGATGACGGCTGCGCCGTCGATGACGCGCAATGAACGCTCCACTTCCGCAGTGAAGTCTATATGTCCGGGAGTGTCGATCAAATGGAACATGCAATCCTTCCATGGGATGGAGGCCGCAGCAGCGGCGATAGTGATGCCGCGGGCGCGTTCTTCGGGGAGGAAGTCCATGACGGTCGTCCCATCGTCGATATTGCCATAGCGATGGGTCAGTCCAGAATAGTACAAAAAACCTTCCGTCGTACTTGTCTTGCCTGCGTCAATATGCGCGATAATGCTCAAATTTCTGATTTTCTCAATGTCTTGCATGCGATGTCCTGTTCGTTCACAGTTGAATATTCCCCAATTTTATAATATAAGCCAAATTTTCTAGATTTTCTAGATTTCTAGATTTCTAGATTTCCAGAAAAAAAGTCCGCCGCTTCCCTTACAGGAAGCGGCGGACTCGTTTAGTTAACCAATTTTAACTGGCTTACTCATTCGCCGGAGAGAACGGCATCAGGACATCCTTCTTGCAGAAGATCCAGTAGGCGTTGCCAATGCTCATATTGGAGCCTTCCTCTTCGATATTACGATACTCGATGCTGCCGGACGGAGTGCTGACAGCCTTGTAGATGTAGCTGATGGCACCCGAACCGCTCGTGTTGTAAATATCCTTGTAGGTGTTCCTGACGCTATAGACATCATACAGCGGGCCGACCAGGTTCCAGCCTTCCTTCAGCTCAATGCCGTCGGCCGGACGGTTGCCGTAGATGGTCAGCGTCGTCGCCTTGCTGATGTTGGCGTAGATCCAGTAGCCGACGCCGGCGTCGATCGTCGCGGCGGCGACATACTGGCCGCCTTCGTAACGCCACGCGTTGCCACGGATGAGTTTCGTGGAATTGACCGTGAACACGTCATCGACGTTGTTGAGCAACGGCGTGACGGCGAAGGAGATCATATTCCAGCCGGGCTTCAGGTTGATGATCTGCGCTTCATCGGCACCGCCCATCGTGACGCGGTACACAGCATAATACTGACCGTATTCATCCTGCTGCAGGGTCTCGAGGTCGGATTCGTCAAGCGAGACGGAAGTAACGTCCGTCATATCGACGGTTGTGTCGGAGATGGGCTCCCACGTCTTGTCCGTCAACTGGATCATGCGGGTCAGCTTAAGGCCGCCGACGGATGTGGACGGGAGTGTGGCGTCCGCCCACGACAGCGTGAAGCCGTTGATGGAGGATTTCGGATCACCCATGTCAACACGGATGTACCACACGGAGGAGCGGCCGAACGGACGGATGTCCTGCGTCAGTTTCGTGCAGGTGTTGTCCATACCGATGGAGTACGCAGCGCCGAGCGGCAGCGGCGACGGATCGGGCGTGTCGGTGCCGGGGACCGTGCGCGTGGCGGCGGCAATGTCGAGGCTCGGATCGAAGCCGAATGTAGCATTGTCGTCCATACCGATGACGATGGACTGGTCGGAACCGGAGACGGTCGTCAGACCGGCCTTGCGGAAGGTCTTGTAAACCTGCAGTTCAACGGACCAGGACTCGCCTTCGACGATGACCCAGTTGGACTGGATGGGTTCGCTGAAGCCGTATTCGTCCTTTGCATAGACATCGCACCACCAGATATCGCCGGGCTTCGTGTATTCGGCTTCAACCACATTGGGCAGGCCGGAACCATAGTTCTTGGCTTGGGCGATGACGTAGCGAGCGGTGCTCCAGGCGGAAATGCTGGGAACTGTTCCGAACGGAACCAGTTCGCCGTTGCGATACCACACGTAGTAGTATTCGCATTCCTTGCCGGAAGAGGAAACGGCACCGGATGCCGTGCAGACCAGATCAGATGCCACGCTCGGCTTTTCAGGCGTCAGGACGACGGATCCTGTATCAAAGGCGGGGCCTTGGCTGCCACGCTCGGAGGTGATGCCGAAGTGCATCGTCCACATCGTCGCATAGTATCCTGCGCCAGAGCGGGAGACACGGACGTAGTAGAGACCAGGATTAAGCTCGACTTCCAAGCGACTGTAAATCGTGCCGCGACCGTCGGCCAGACGCGTGTCGTCGTTGCTGGCGATGCGCTTCAGGTTGCTGTCGTACAGTTCCATGTAGGTATCATCGATTTCATTGCCCGTCTCCAGGTAATGCGTCGGATAGTACATCAGTTCGCCATTGTTCGTTTCCAGCTTGACGATGCTCTTGTTGCTGGTCAGCGTCTGCGGGACAATGAACCAGAACCAGTCAACATCATCCTTGTCGCAGAAGTAGTGCTCCTGGACATTGCCGTCACCGGCGTCGGACCAGTCTTCCTTCGGCAGCAGGCGTGTCGCCTTCTTGTAGGTGTTGTTCGGCTCGTAAGCGTAGATGGTACCAGCGTCACCGATGTCTTCGTTGATTTCCGCAAGATCCGGTCCGATGATGACCGGGTCGGAGATCAGCTTGTTGGACGCGTTGCCATAGACATCGACAGCCCAGACACGGACGACAATGATGTCGCCTTCAGACAAACTCGTCGCCGACAGGCTTGTCTGCGTCTCGCCATCCAGTTCCGTGATGGTCTTGGCTTCTGTCAGATACGGGAAGTAAGGCATGGTCTCGCCGACGACCAGTTCGCCGTTCTGATACCACTGGTACATGTACGCGAACTTATCGCCGTCAGGATCGGTGGAGCCGCTCGCCGTAGCGATCAGCATGGAGTTTTCATCGACGTCTTCAGGCGTGATGACAACGCTCCGCGGGATGCTCGGGGCGGAATTGCTCGTCGCCGCGTCGTATTCGTCGTAACCGACACCGACGGGGCAGAAGATCCACTCGTTGCTATCTTGTGACTCCGGCGGAGTCGTACGGCTCAGGCTGCTGTCGGCCGCCTTCTGGAAGTAGGCCTTGTAGCCCCAGACGTCGCCGTCCACCACGAAGTCAGACTTGACCGTGAAGGAAACCGTACGGCCAGCCGCGCCTCTCGAGACAGTCTGGCTTTCGCTGCTGAAAAGATTCAGGTTGCGATACCATTTGATGACAACGTAACCAGCATTCTTATCCTGGACCTTCAACGTCACCGTGATGGCTCTGCCGGCGGTCGCGGGATTCGCGTTCCAATGGCTGAACACCACCGGTTCGGGCAGTGCGTTGTCCTTCGCATCGATAGCGATGATCGAGGTGACAACCGGGCTGGCCTTGCCGCTTTCGCTCTTGGCAACGACAGCCAACGTGACCACGTCACCAGCCGCGATTGTGTCATAGACATACAGATCAAGTTCCTTGCCGGTGGTGATGAGACCGGAGATGACGCCTTCTTCAGCCGTCTTGTCAACCAGATCGCCATCTTCATAGGCCAACTTGCCGTCCCAGTCGTCGCCGAGCAGCCAGTAGTACAGATAGGTGATGTTGCCGCCCTCAGGATCGACGGCATCTTTGCTGATATGTCCGCTGAGGACATCGTAATCGTAGAGGTCGCCAGCTGTCTGCGGGATGTACGCGACCATGGCGGGCGAGAGGTTGCCGTTGGACAGCGTATAGATTTCAGCTTCGGGAGCTTCAGGTGCCAGATAGGCATCGATAACCCATGCGAAACCGTCTTCCAGCGGTTCGGTGACATACTGGTAGGCATTGTCCTTGCCGCCCTTGTCGGTCACATTCTTCGGTGGGAAGAATCCGGCCAATTCGGTCGGGCGGATGGCATGCGCCCAGACCGGGCTGCTACGCCAATCAGCACGCCATGCATAGTCTTCGATGGATCCACCGCCGTCGTCGAAGCGATAGTACAGAGCCAAGCCCATGCGTTTCGCCCAGCCGTTTTCAGCGCCAGCATACCAGGTCTCGACGTCACGAGCGGGATCGTAGTCAACCCAGAAGTCATCTTCCGCGTCAATCTGGCCATTGTTGTTCTTGTCGATGTAGTACACGGCAATTTCTTTACCAACGGCGGACTGCTCGGCGGTGACGCTGACCGTCGAAGTCGAACCGTTCTCATTGATAACCGTGCGGGTATAGGCAGTACCCGGCTTCCAGCCGTTCTTGCCCTGAGCCAACTTGACGTCGACATTCTCTTCATAGTGGGCGGTCGTCACATCAGCTTCCGTCAGCTTCTCGAAGATGGTTGCGTCGTAATCTTCGCCCATGGCGGCCTGCGCGATGGCGATCGCGTCGGCCAAGGTCTGGTCACGCCAGATATCCTCACCGGGATCCCAGATACCATTGTCATTCTCGTCGTGGTAGCTGACGATGGCGCGGATACCAACGGCACCGGTCTTCGTCGTCCATTCACCGTCGGAGACATGATTGTCAACGGCGTAGTCAACAGTGTTATCGCCCACAGGCTCGCCAGAGGCGTCCGTCGTCGCATACTGGTCGGCCAGACCGCCGTCATACACGCCTTCGATCGGCGTGACTGGACGGAAGTGGCCATCCGTGATTTCAGCCGCGCTGCGGACGAAGTTCGCGATGTAGCCAGTATTCGTGCCTTCTGCTTCAACCGTGTTGGGCTTGAGGCCCCAGACGCGGACTTCGTCGATCATGACGATGGAATCATCGCTGTCATCGGCGAAGATCTCGCCGATCTTCGTCGTCGTGAAGTCATAGCCGCCGGCGATTTTGGCCGTGCTCGGACTCTGCTCCGTGGCCGTCGTGATGGACTTGAAGGTCTTGGCGGCGACGAGTTCGCCATTGACGAACAGCTGCATTTGCTTGGCGATGGAGTCGTACACACCGGTCACGAAATGCCAATCCGTCTTGTCGTTGATGATCGGCAGCGCCGTGTCGGTTTCGACCTTGCGGATCTGCGCACCGGCGTGGGCCTTGAAGCTCACGAACGGATAGACTTCGCCGTCCTTGACCGTGTAACCGATCGCGTAGTTCCACGCGGCGTCGGCGTCATCGACCTTCTCGTTGTCCTGGTAGCTGCTGTTGCTGTAGCTGCGGCGGACCAGATAGACCGTGTATTCCGCGCCGGGAACGATGTTCGTGTGGCGGAAACGGGCCTCGACCGTCCATGAACCGAATCCGATACGGTCCGGATCATTGGCGGCGGGAACCGTCAGCGTGCCGTGCTTCACGTTGAACTGGGCGACCTTGTTGCCCTCGTACATGAAGTTGTTCGTGTAGGAGGAGAGAGCGGACTTGGACGTGGAATCATAGCCCTTCGTGCCGAGGCTGATTTCCGTGTAGTCGTCCTCTTCATCGTCATCCGTGTCGGTCAGCGTGGAATCCGTGTTCACGCCGGGCTTGCGCTCGATGACGTCCTTGACGCCGTCGCCGTCG
>JAEEGH010015501.1_pt1 | contig 16545 bp, 17 predicted proteins | sample 9134181 | NCBI WGS metagenome assembly JAEEGH01 (sample SAMN16246544, study PRJNA631951) | gut metagenome | biome: gut microbiome; feature: rumen; material: DP-attached | host: Bos | place: Iran: Karaj | collected 2018-10
AGTCAAGTCGTTGATTGCTACTACTTCATAACCTTCAGCCTCGAACATCTGACGGAAAGCGAGGCGACCGATACGGCCAAAACCGTTAATTGCAACTTTTGTCATTTTTTTGTTTGTTATTAAAAGGGTTTATACCTATTTTCTATAAAATTAGCGTCCTAAAAACACATTTTTTTCGATTTCGTGCGCAAAGTTACGAAATAATTCCTATATTTGCAGTCGAATTCAGTATTAATTAAAGTGAAAAATGGATTGAAGCCAGCGAAAAATGAGATATATCAAGGCCGAATGCCGAGATTGCAAAACCAAGATTACAAAATAAAAGGTAAATAATTAACTTTACGTTAAACATTAAACATTAAAAACTATGGGATTCATTAAAGAGTTTAAGGAGTTTGCCATGAAGGGCAACGTGATGGACATGGCAGTCGGTGTGATCATCGGCGGTGCTTTTGGTAAGATTGTCAGTTCACTGGTCGACGACATCCTCATGCCGTTGGTAGGCGTGGTGACCGGTAACGTAGACTTCACGAAACTGGCTGTGGAGTTCGGCGAGGGTGACTTCGCTGCCAAACTGACCTACGGTAACTTCATCCAGAACGTTGTCGACTTCCTCATCGTCGCCTTCTGTATCTTCCTGATGCTGAAGGGTATCAACAAGTTGAATCGTAAGAAGGAGGAACCCGCCGAGCCCGCTGCTCCCGCAGGTCCCACGCAGGAAGAACTGCTGGCAGAGATCCGCGACCTGCTGAAGCAGAAGTAAACTGACAAAAGACTCTGTAATAACGCATTCAATTAAACAAAAATCTTCAAAAATCTGACGAAAAGGGCTTTGACGGGCCAATTGTTGTTAGATTTTTGAAGATTTTCGTTTTTCTTTACTACACCCAGTTTCACTTATTCTTCACCAAGTTCTCCTCCTCATCCTCGTAGTGGTCCGTTGAATGGAAGATACGCGTGATACCCTTCATCTGTATCTTCACATGGTTGACGAAGCTCTGCCACATCGACTGGCTGCCGATGGTGCCGTAGCCGGTGACAGGTCGAGCTTGACGGTCATACAAGAACGCAATCTTACCATATTTTTTTAGTTCCAAAGCTAAAGAACCGTCTTCTCCGCGACGAATATCCGTACGAATTTGACAATGACGGGCATATTCAGCATTAAAAGCGAAAGTCATACCACGGATATTCAGTTCCGGACGCTTAAAATGCTGTAACCACAAAAAGGCATCACGAGCCAGTTCAAACCAGAACAGGCTAAATGCGGAATGGTTCTCATCAGGGAAAAAGCTCCAAAAAGTACCGACACAAGACACGTTGGGGGTCATGAGTTTTTTCATCATTCTGTCCACATAACACGATGGATAAAACGTATCTGCATCGATGAAGAAATGGTATTTCCCTTTGGCATGTTGCAGACCACATTGCCGTGCGAAACCTGGGCTTTGTCTGGCTTCATTATAATATGGAAGTCCCAAAGACCTATAGACCTCTTCCGTTTGGTCCTTGGAGTTATTGTTCACACCTATTATTTCTATAGGATAATGTGTCTTTAACTCGCTAAGAGACCACAGACATGCCGCCAGTCTACATTCTTCGTTATAGGCAATCACAACGACAGAAACCAGCGGTTCTGAACTCTGCAACGTCGCCAATCCTTCAAGAATCTCGGTTTTTGCATAGTCGGGAATCTCAGCAAATGGTTTACCATAAATTGTCATGTATTTGTCGTACCAGTTCGCCATGGTTGCAATTCTTTCTGCAAAGATAGGAAAAAAAACACAGTTGGCACAGTTTTTCTAATAAAAATTTGGTGATATTAATAGTAATTTGTAATTTTGCCACAAAATCTAAACTAAATCAATATATGGACCTCAGTATTATCGTTCCCGTCTACAACGTAGAAAAATACGTTCGTCCATGTATTGAAAGCATTTTACGGCAAGGTCTTGATGAAAGCCGTTTCGAAGTGATTATTGTCAACGATGGTTCTCTGGACAGAAGCATGGAGGTCATCGCCGATATCGTCAAGAGTCATTCCAACATCTTCGTTATCAATCAGGAGAACCAAAGTCTGTCCGTTGCGCGTAACGTAGGCATTGCCGTTGCCAAAGGTGAGTACATCCTGATGCCAGACTCTGACGACCTGCTTATTGAGAACAGCCTGCCACCCGTACTGGACAAGGCTTTGGAGAGCAAGGCCGACCTTGTCGTGGCCGACTTCGTCGCAGTTGAGAACAAGGATATGCCCAACTTCAATGGCGTAGTCCAAAAGGAGTTCACCGTTCAGGAGAAGACCGGCCAACAGCTCTTCATGGAAGATCTGAATCCTCAGCAATGCTATGTCTGGCGAACACTCTATAGACGACAATTCATTCTTAAAAATCACATCAGTTTTATCCGTGGCATCTACTACCAGGATATACCATTCACACACAGATGCTACCTGAAAGCTCAGAAATGTCTGAAAGTGTCCTGGCTGTTATATATATATAGGTTAAATCGCCCAGGAGCAGCAACGACAAAGTTTAATGTTGAGAAGTCGAGAAGCTACAGTATCGCTATGGCGAGCACATGGAATTTACGAAGCATCCTAGGACTTTCATCCGCCACGTTATATAAGCTAGAAGAAAACGTATACATCTATTGTAAAAACATCGTGTATCACACCATCTACAAAATACACGACAGGGAAGACCGTCGCAAGGTCATGGACATCATGAAATACGAGGCGCCCCACCTGCGCTTCACCCATGGCTTTGTACAGGAGCTGACATCACTCATGCTTAGGTACATGCCATATCTCTATATTGAAATCTATTATGTTTACGGTCAGATTGTATATAAAAAGAAATGGAAAATATGGAAAAGATAGATTTTGTTGTAACATGGTTGGACTCTTCTGACCCTGAATGGCAGAAACAATACGAACACTATAAGACCGGCGCCAAGGGAGACAAAAGCAAAGGCCGATTCCGTGAGATGAATATTTTCCTGTATTGGTTCAGAGCCGTAGAGAAGTATGCCCCCTGGGTAAACAAGGTATACCTCATTACAAACGGCAAGTTTCCTGACTGGATCAACAAGGACAACCCCAAACTGGTGTTGGTCAAGCATGAGGACTATATCCCGAAAGAATGCCTTCCCACGTTCAATTCTTGTACCATCGAACTACACATGCATCGCATAAAAGGTCTTTCCGAGCATTTCGTCTATTTTAATGACGACATGATCCTAAACAGCCCCGTCACACCAGACTACTATTTCAAGGGCGGCCTTCCCTGCGACTACAACAAGGAAACCTGTTTTAACGTTCCCATATACACCAAGACCGAAAGATTCAATATCTACATGTCGATGCTTTCGGACATTGGTATTGTCAATGCACATTTCAACAGGTGGGAAACCGTTTGTCAATCGCCGAGAAGATGGTTTGGCCTCCACCTGGGACTGAAGGGATTACTCATGAGCGCCATACTCATGAAGCAGCATTTATTCGTAGGATTCTCTAATTACCACACGGAGCAGGCTTACCTAAAATCCACGTTCGATGAGGTTTGGGAGAAAGAGCCTGAGTTCCTACAAAGCAGCTGCACTCGCTTCAGGGAGGATGTCATTGCTAATCCCTACCTGTTCCGGTACTGGCAACTGGCCAAGAACACGTTTTATCCCAGGAAGAGGCGGTTCGCCACATTCCACTTTTTCGACAGAAGCGTCGCTGACGGTATTAAGAAAGCTCTCTTTGACACCGACATCGCATCCATCTGCCTCAATGACTCTTCGCTATGTCCTGAAGACGATTTCGAGTTCATCGACAGTAACATAAGAAAGTGGTTTGAACAGAAGTTCCCCGAGAAATCTTCTTTCGAAATTTAACCCAATTATGTTGTTTCTTTGATCAGAGCTTGTATCAGAAGATATAAGAAATAAAATGAAGATCGCATATATTTTCTCCACTTTGGCAAAAACAGGTGGAACAGAAAGAATGATAGCCGAGAAAGCAAATTATCTTGCAGAGAGGTTCAGTTACGATGTAACTATCATAAACTGTTTTCAACGAGATGACGAAGCCAATCGTTTTCCCGTATCGGAGAAAGTCAAGCAAATCAATATTGGCATACCATATTATTCTCAATACAAATACAAATACCCCAAAAGGCTTTGGAAGAAAAGACAGCTTAACGCCCAAGTCAAGAAAAGCATTGCACATTATGTAAGACTGGTCGACCCTGATATTCTGATTGGCATATCTTTCTTTAATGCGAATCTAGTAAGTTCCGTTAGATGCAGGGCAAAAATAATTATTGAAAGTCATGAAGCCAGACTGCTTACAATGTCCTCATATAACGGCAAGCACAGTTTTCTTACAAGATTATATCTCAAAGTCTTCAAGTACTTCTATTTTAGAACAACAGAACGCAACGCAGACGTTGTGGTTACCCTGACAGAGGATGACAAGAGGCTCTGGAAACGGGCAAAACGCATAGAAGTGATTCCCAACTTCTCAATAATGCCCATCAGCAACTTCACTAACTGCACATCCCGAAGGATTATTGCTGTCGGAAGACTTGAATGGGAGAAGGGATATGTAAGACTAATTGAAATATGGAGGATCGTATCTGCCAGACATCCTGACTGGCATCTGGACATCTTTGGCGAAGGGAGCATGCATGACACGCTGGAAGCCCTTATCGATTCCCACAATGTGAAGAACTTTACCCTTCACAAAGCCACCTCCGACATCAGCCAAGAGTATGCCAACAGTTCCATTTGTGTTGTCACGTCCTATTTTGAAAGTTTCTCACTTGTTTTACTTGAAGCATTGAGACACGGCGTACCCTGCGTGGCATTCGACTGTCCTTTCGGCCCCAGAAATATTATCAATGATGCTTATGACGGATTTCTTGTAGACAATGACAACACAAGACTCTTTGCAGAAAGGATTTGCCGTCTGATAGAAGATGAAGAACTTAGAAAACATTTCTCAGAAAGAGCTATTGAAAAAGCTAAGGCTTTCGATGTAGACGTCATTATGAACAAGTGTGCCGTTCTCTACCAACAGTTGCTCAACGACTAATGAGACGGTTTATGGTCTTTCGCATCTTCTCTTCCATCGAACCAGACACCTCCCACCCCAAAGCTTTGAGTTTGTCCACCGAGAATACGGACTTCGTTACAGGATTGTAAGAAGCCTTCTCCGTCTCAGAAGGTATTTCCATAACGACCTGGCGGTTTCCGATTTCTGCCACCATCTCAGCCAATTGTTTGATAGTAAGCACGGATGTCGGGTCAGCAATATTATAGGCCTCTCCTGCAGAACCTTTCAACAACACATAGAGAAGAGCCGTCACACAGTCAACGCTGTAACACCAGGAGCGGAACTGCTCACCGGTACTCTTCATGACAATATCCTCTCCTCGAAGGATATTTCTGATGAATTGTGCGTATACCCTGTTGTCGCTCTCGGTGAAATGGGGTCCGTAGACATGACAAGGACGGGCTATCACCACGTCTGCACCATATTCATGGGCATACGACACACACAGAGTCTCGGCAGCTCTTTTTGAACACGGATAGCAGGAGCGTGGTTTCATGCAATCCACATAACCGCTATATTCTTCCTGAAGGACACGGCCCTCCCCTTCACCGTAAATCTCCCCTGAAGATACATATAAGAATCTTTTCATGCCATGCCTTATACCATAATCCATCAAATTGGACACCCCATAGATATTCGATTTGATAATCTCTACCGGATTCTTAGAAAAGGCGCTGGGACTGGCATCGCTTGCCGCATGAATCACATAATCAAACTGGACGTCATACTCGAAGGGCTGCATCACATCATACACGAGAAAATGGAATGAGTCCGAAGATAAATATGCTTCATAGCGTTTCCTGGCTCTCTCTACATTCCTTCCGGAAGCATATACATGATAATCGCGACGAGGATTCAACATCAGCACTTCGACCAATGTGCTTCCTATCAATCCCGTCGCACCCGTTATCAGGATATTGGCACCCGTTAGTTTCTCCCAAGGCAAGTCCTTGCTGAACACCTGCTGGATGTCGTCTTGATACGTTTTCATTTCAACCATTGCTCTTTTGAAGTCTGCATGAGCGCTTTTAGCATATCAAGGTCCTCGACAGTAGTTACCTTAATATTCTTCTCGGAACCAGGAACTATATGCATCTCCCGATTGCCTAACTCTGCACACAAGGTACAAGAAGCGACAGAATCAGTAATACCTTTGGCTGCAGCTTCTTCGTGGGCTTCAATAATATTCTTCAGTCTAAAAGTCTGCGGTGTCTGTGTTCTGATCAACATATCACGCGGAATACTTGTGGTAGACGAAAAGCCATCTTTACTCTCAAGAATGGCTTCACGACACTTGATGCCCGTTATAGCATATCCGTAAGCCTTGCAGATGGCAATATTACTGCTTATGATATCTTGTGACAATAATGGACGAACAGCATCATGAATCAGCACCAAATCTTCATCAGCATAGCCAGCCTCCTTCAATCCGTATATACCGTTATGTATGGACTCCATTCCAGAATTGCCTCCAGGGAATATGTGCTTCAGTTTTGTGATGCTAAATTGATTAGCATAACTTTGCAAAACCGTTTCCCATCCTGTCAGGCACACCACGGCAATGGCTCCAATATCAGGATGCTTTTGGAAACATTGGAGCGTATGAATAATGATAGGGGCATTCTCAACATACATGAACTGCTTAGGAATGTCCTGCCCCATGCGATTACCTGAGCCACCAGCAATAATAAGTGCAATATTCATAGATTAGGGTATTATCAATTACTTTTGAACATCGTCTTTCCACCAAGCGGTAAAGGTATGGTGCGGAACGCGATGCTCTTCCGGTGGCAACTGCATATAATCGCCATAAATACTCCTGAGCCATGTATCATAGCCAACAGGTATTCGATATTTCCGCCCTTCAAACTCTGCATAAACATCACTATCAAATACAGATTTGTCTACTATTTCTCCGGGGCCATAAGGATTTGCTATCACCCCAGCTTTCGGTACACTCCCAAACGCACGTCTGCGAGCTTCTTTGTCCATCCATATAGCAATTTGACGGGCAGGAATCGGAAGCAATAACAATTTACCAAGCGTATTAATTATTTTTTTCGACAGTTTCCTTTTATAATAGTTTGCCCTTTTAGCATTAAGCACTTTATGTAGGAGCACTATTTTTTTTACTTGACCTACATTTTTTACACCATCTGCAGGAAACACATCAATGTGTACGCCAAAAGTATCTCCTGGATAATAAAGTTCTTTAAAAATAGTCCTATTATCATATACCTTTGCAAAAGCATATTCATAAGCAGGGTTCGTATCCAAATTAACCACTTGGAAATAATTATTTGGATGATTGAAAGACCTTATAAATCTATCATAATCTGGTCTTGGCATGGCAATATCTATATCATCATCCCAAGGAATATAACCTTTATGGCGAATCGCTCCGATGAGCGTTCCACCACATAGAAAATAACGAAGGCCGTTATTCTCACAAAACTCAGCAGTCTTTTGTAACAAGTCTAACTGAATTGTCCTCAGTTCATCTGAAGTTATAACCCTCATAAGCAATGTCAATTATTCATTTGCAAAGTTAATAATAATTTCCGTAACAGAAAAGAAATCCTTTAATTTTCTTTTGTCAACAACTCGTAAATTACCTCGAAGTATCCGCATAGCCTACATACTTTTGAACAATACTTTTGAATCATTCACTTCAAAGTTACGATAGTTAGCACGATTAACATGCAACTCACCCACTTTTTGACTACCGTCCTGGTTCTTCATTGTCCTATGATTTGATTAACCACCCGTTGCATCTGGATTTTCCACGTCAGGTGCTCTACGGTTTTGCGGATATCCTCAGGCTTCATGGTAAAATGATCCATGAAGTCTATGATTTGCCTGATGTCCACGGGCGACTCGTCGGCAGGTGCTTTCAGCACGTAGGGCTGATGGTCGAAGTCGCTGTCCTGCTCACTATATATAAAAGGTATACCGCGGGTGGCATACTCGCGGTTCTTCAGCGTCTTGATGACGGTGATGCCGCTGCGATGCCGGCCTAATGAACCAATGGCGAATTGGCATTGGTTGAACACCTTCGTCAGCTCATCGCCAAAAAGCTGGCCGTGGAAGATTACATGGTCCTGAATACCGTACTTTTGTACAATCGGATTAAACACCGTATTCATACGATTGGGATGGACGCCTCCGACGACATGAAAGTAGACATCACTTAGCTCTCCGTACTTCTCACTCTTCTCTCCCCTCTCTCCTCTATAGTACTCTCCTATACCAGTCATCACACGGTCAAAGCCATGCCAGTCATGAACCTCGGCCACACCAATTAAGTGTAGTTCACGGTTAATGGTTATTGGTTCATGTAGCGGAATACTATCCAAGTCCACGCCGTTACTGATACGAATGGTGCGCTGTCCGAAGATGCGTTCTGCATCGCTGAAGGTGACCAAGGCGTCCATCTGCTGATACAGCCTTTCACGGAACATCTGATCAATCTTCAACTCCGCCCTGATCTTCCATTCAAAATTCTTGAACTCACCGTCATACGGATAGGTAGGAATCTCCGTCACGGCGTGGATACCAGCCCTTCGCAGTTTCTTGAAGAATGCGATCAGCCAGGGATTGGCATTCTGGAAACAGCGGGCATAGACGAACTCGATGCCTTCGCTGACACAGTAGTCGTAGACACAGTCATAGTCCAACCGCTGACGAACCGCCGCCCAGCTACCTTTTCCATAGTCGCGGATTACCTCATCGTCAATGTAACGGCAGCGATGTCCGTTCTCTGCAAAGCCATAGTAGCACAGTCTGACATCGTGACCGCCCTCACGCAACCCTTTCACCTGATAGTGTATTTTTTTCGAAATACCACTATGTTCGGAAAAGCCATGATATACTAGAAACAGGATTTTCATTCCTTTTACTATCGCGTCTAATGATAATAACATTCATAAACTCTCAAACAACGTCTTCCATTGTTCGGCCAGGTATTCTATCTTGAACAACTCGGATTTCTTCTGGATGGCGATACCCATGCTTTGGCGGATTTCCGACGATTTCATCACCTTCACAAGGCTGTCGGCTAAGGCATCGACATTTTCTTTTTCGACAAGCAGGCCGTCTACGCCGTCGGTTATCAAGTCACGAGGACCGCAGGGACAAGCGAACGAGACAATAGGCAGGCCGCAGGCTGCTGCTTCCAGCAGGGCCATGCTCAACCCCTCAAAACGGGAACTGACCGCGAATACTGAACTGTCAAGATACTCCTTTTGTATCTGGTTCGTAGGCGGATTCAGACGACAACGGCAGGTGTCTATCCCCAGCTCCCTGGCTATCTGTTCATACGGCCCGCGGTCGCCGTCGCCAAAGATGTCAAGTCTCCAGTCCGGACACCTCTGCTCCACCATCTTCCAGGCACGGAGGAGCAAGTCGAAACCTTTCTGGTAGACATAGCGTCCCACGGCTATCACCCTTTTCTCCGTCAACGGGCTGACGCTGGCAGGTTTGAACGACACGGGATTATGGATGGCGACAACGTTGTCGAGCTCCGTCCAGGCAGCCTTGTCCTCCTCTGTCAACACGACAAACTTGTCCAGCCGTTTCAGGTGAGCTATCAGGTTACGCATCCAGAACTTGGCAAACAGCTCTTTCAGCCAGTTGGTTTCATTGGCCTCGAAATTACGATAGTTGGCACGGTTCACATGCAGCTCACCAATCTTCTTGCTGCCGTCCTTGATTGTCGTTATGAAGTTTATCTCCCGACGCAGCAGGGAGTCGGTGATGTCCGGACGTATGCGCATCAGTTCGGCTGTCAGTTTCCTCTTATACTGACGCTGTTTTCTTAGGTAGACAACGATTTTCTTCAGGAAGCCACACGTCCACAGCTCTTCGAAATTGATATCGAGGTTGATGACCTTGATCTTGTCCGACAACGGGTAGGCAAAGGGCTTGCCCTTTCCATCCGACAGGATAATCGTGATGTCATATCCGAAATGTTCTGCAAAATAGTTTGCCTTGATGGAGAGTACCCGTTCCACCCCTCCAGCCAGATACAAAGCTGGTGTGATATAGACTATCTTAAGTTTTTTGACTGTCTCAGGATTCATAAAGAACTGGTTTATGCCGACAAATTTACGCATTTTTTTGGAATTATCAAATATTTTACGTATTTTTGTCGGCAATATGAAGAAAATATGCTTCTTGACCGACTCCATCTTCTCCATTGGTGGGGTTCAGCGCGTGACATCCGTCCTTGCCAGGGAACTGGCGAAGACGTACGACGTGACGATTGTCACGCTCGACAAACAGGAGCAGATGGACACGACACTCTATGACCTTCAGGACGCAGCCATCCACTACCGTTTCTTTGCTTATCCCGAGACGGCCAAATGGAAGAATTACTGCTGTAAGGCGTATAGCTATCTGTACCGAAAGTGGTTGCCACAGAACAAGCTGGCTTCGGATTTCTACAGCCATAGTTCGTTTCCTGCTGAGAAGCGGAACGCGCTGGCCAAGGAGCTGCAAAGGGGTGACTATGACGTCATCATAGGCGTACATGCACCGCTGGCCGTACGACTGGCCTCTTGCCGTAAACGGTTGGGGAAGGCGAAGCTGATAGGCTGGATACATAACTCGTACGAAGCGCTGTTTGGCGAGAAATCGCTATACATCGGCCCCGAGCTGCGCAGCCACTATGAATACCAGCTGCAGACGCTCGACGCGACGGTGGTGCTCTGCCGTAACGATGCCCAGCGTTACCACTTCCCCACGACGGTCATCTACAATCCGCTGACGCTAACCCCCGGCCAGCCCTCCGACGGCACGTCAAAGCGCTTCCTCGCCGTAGGTCGCTTCTCGCGCCTCCACAAGGGTTTCGACCTGCTGATAGAAGCTTTCCACCTCTTTGCCCTGCACAATGACGAGTGGCATCTCGACATTGTGGGCGAGGGTGTCGAGGAGCCACTCTACCGCGAGCTCATCGCCCGCTACCAGCTTTCCGACCGCGTCACCATCCATCCCTTCACGGACAACATCCAGGACTACTATTCCCAGGCTCAGGTCTACGTTCTCAGCTCGCGCTGGGAGGGTTTCGGACTGGTGCTTGTCGAGGCGATGGCTCACGGTCTGCCCGTCGTCTCGTCCGCCCTTCCCACGAGTCTCGAGATCATGGGCGACTTCGGCCTCTACTTCCCTGTCGGCGATGTCACGGAGCTGGCTCACCAGCTGCTGGTCGCCACGCAGATGGACTGGCCAGCGAAATCCAGGGAGGCCCTTGCTACTGCCGCCCGTTTCAATATTGAAAGCATCATTAACCAATGGAAACAGCTCTTCGATGAAAGATAAAGAACAACTACGCCAGGGGCTCAACGGCAGTCCCCGTCTGAAACGGTTTCTCGACCGCCTCATCATGAACCAGCGCGATGCCCGTCCGCGGTGGTATGTCCGTCTGCTGGCACCGCTCTACCAGCATCGTGGCCGCGGCTCCAAGATCTACTGCAGCGTACGCATGGACACCCCACCCTACCGCCGCTTCTCGTTGGGCCGTAGGAGTGTCGTCGAGTCCTACTGCTGCATCAACAATGCCGTGGGCGACGTCGTCATCGGCGACGCCACCCGCATCGGCATCCACTGTACCGTCATCGGCCCCGTCACCATCGGCAGCCACGTCAACCTGGCACAAGGCATCACCGTGACGGCGCTGAACCACAACTTCAGCGACCCCTCGCTACGCATCGACGAGCAGGGCGTCTCGACGAAGGCCGTCGTCATCGGCGACGATGTGTGGATAGGTGCCAACGCGGTCATCCTGCCTGGCGTCACCATCGGCAGCCACGTGGTTGTTGCCGCCGGCGCCGTTGTCACCAAGGACGTCCCCGCGAACACCCTCGTCGGCGGCGTGCCAGCGAAAGTCATCAAGCAACTGTAAACAGTAAACCGTAAACCGTAAACTGTAAACCGTAAACAGTAAACCAAATGAAAATAGGTATCGAGGCCCAGCGCATTTTCCGCAAGAACAAGCACGGCATGGACTACGTCGTGCTGCAGGAGATTCGCGAACTGCAACAGATGGACACGCCCCACGAGTACTACGTCTTCGTGAAGCCCGGCGAGGACCGCTGTGTGGAGAGCAGCCGTAACGTCCACGTCGTCGAGCTCCACTGTCCCTCCTACCCTCTTTGGGAACAATGGGCGTTGCCTCGTGCCGCCAGGAAGTACGGCGTCGAGTTGCTCCATTGCACCAGCAACACGGCACCCATCCGCTGCTCCATACCCCTGGTGCTCACCCTCCACGACATCATCTTCCTTGAGCCACGCGACAAGCAGAACCACTCGCTCTACCAGAACCTCGGATGGCTCTACCGCCGTCTCGTCGTACCGCGCATCCTCGACAAGTGCCGCCGCATCATCACCGTCTCCAACTTCGAGATGGAGAACATCATCACGAAGCTCCAGATACCGCGCCAGCGCATGGCCATGATCTACAACGGCTACAACGACTGGTTCCGCCCTACGGAGGACCCCGACCAGATTTACAAGAAATACATCGACGAGCCGGGCTACTTCTTCTTCCTTGGCAATACCGACCCTAAGAAGAACACGGAGCGGACACTCGTGGCCTACTCGAAGTACCTCACTCGCTCCAGCGTCGGCCGCCGTCTGCTGATGGCCGACCTCGCCCCCGACTACCTGAACGGCATCATCGAGCGCAACCACATCGAGAACATCCGCGACCACATCGTCATGCCGGGCTACATCGTGAACAGCGACCTTCCTTATATATATAATAATGCCTTCGCGTTCCTCTACACCTCCCTTCGCGAGAGCTTCGGCATACCGCTGCTCGAGGCGATGGCCTGCGGCGTGCCTGTCATCACGAGCAACACGTCGTCGATGCCCGAGATTGGCGGCCAGGATGCCATCCTCGTCAACCCTGAGAGTAGCGACGAGATAACCGCCGCCATGCTTCGCCTGGAGACCGACGAGGCGTTCTACCAGCAGCAACGGGAAGTCGGCCTTGACCGCGCCCGTCTGTTCTCGTGGCGCCAAACGGCCGAGCAGCTATTGCAACTGTACGAGGAAGTACTTAGAAAGAATTAGGAAACGTCAGAAGTCCGTTGATTTCACGAAACTTTAGAAGTCAAACAAGTTGAGCGAGAGGTCCTGTTCCTGCCGCTCCTCAACGTCGTCGTCGTCCTTCCACTCGCCCCGGCCGTGCTCCTCCTGGAAGTGGAGCATCAGCTGACGGGCGTCGGCACTGCCGCCCGTGTTCAGCCGGTAGTATCCGCGACGTCCAGCCCCCTCCAGTAGCGACTGCGGCGTGCGGCTGTTACGTGTCACGTACTGCTGCACATAGCTGCGCAGGGCCTCGAAGTCGGGCTGTGCAAAGAGGGTGGTGTTCAGGTTGTACAGGTGCATCGCCAGCGCACGGATGCTGATGCCCCGCTCGCCGACGCCCGTCAGTATCTCCAGCAACTGCTGGTCGTACGTCATCTCTCCCACCTTGCCTTAGACAGAAAAAAAGGTCGGCAAACAAGCGTGCTTACCGACCCTTTGTAACTTATAGGGAAAATCTACCTTATGCCAGAGTAACCTTCTCAGCATCGTTGGCCAGCTTGCCCTCCTTGAAGAGCCAGCCGAGACCCAGCAGCGTCTCTTCCTCAGAGATCTTTGCTGCCTTTGCAATCTCCTTAACGTTCAGAGCCTTGCCAGCTGCTGCCAGAGCCTGATAAACATCACCTGCCTTGAAACCAACGTTCTCAGCGTTCACAACCAGCTCAGCCTTTGCAGCCTTCTTCACGGTTGTAGTCTTCTTAGCTGCAGCCTTAGGAGCCTTTGCCTCCTTAGCCTCGGTAGCAGCCTTCTTCGTTGTAGCTTTCTTTTCTGCCATAATCATTAAAAAAATTAATACTCTTATTGAAGTGTTGTTTGACTTCTTTTCTTTTCGCGTGCAAAGGTAATCGAAAAATCCGTACAACTGACTGATTCATAGGCTTTTTTTCAAAAAACAGGCGTTATTCTTGATATATATCAATTCCAGCACGTGTCATATGCCGTCCATGTCGTGAAAAAAAATATTTTTTGCCTGTATTAAACTTTTCCGCTCGCCGTACGTCAAACGAGAAGTAACAACCAAACAATATTACAACTTCATTAACAACTTAAAACGCTATTAAAAATGAAAAAAGCAATGATCATGATGGCCATGTTGGCCGTTGCGTTTGTAGCTCAGGCACAGACGAAGTTCCACGACGTTGAGTTGAACGAGGCCACGGGTCCCGTGAAGTCTATCACCCAGCAGGGCATGATGGGCCGCGGCTATCAGGTCATCAAGTTCACCAAGGAGGGCAAGATGGAGGCCGAGGGCCTGTCAGGGCTGGTCTACGACGAGAACGGCTACCTGCAGAAGGCCGAGCGTCAAGTCCAGGGTCCTCAGGGCGACATGAAGATTGCCACGACCTACAAGTGGGAGAACGGCAAGGTGAAGAGCCAGTCGATGGACTTCGGCCAGGGTTCGATGACTCAGGTTTTCAAATACGACGACAAGGGTGTTCTCGTCTCCATGTCAATGGACATGATGGGCAACAACATTGAGAGCCCCTACACCGACTACAAGTATGACGATCATGGCAACTGGATCAGCCGCAAGACCTCGATGATGGGTCGCGACATGGAGCAGACGCGCAAGATTGAGTACTACGAGTAAGCTGAACACATTCTACTAAACTGAGACTATAAACAAGAAAGGCTGGGAGCACAACGTTGCCCCCAGCCTTTATTTTCGCCACGACTCACATGGCGGTCGTCATTTGATTATTGCCATACAATCTGCCCTTTGCCTGAGGCTGTCGTACTCACCTGCCACGGTGCCAGGCTGCGTGTCTTTACTTCGCCAGCAGCCTCGAACTCGATGACGAGCGTGTAGGAGTTGCTGTTGTTCTTGACATACACGAAGTTCTGCGTGGGGCTCTCCGTAGAGTAGTTGTTTTTCTTCTCCGTCAGCGACTTGAACACCACGCCGTTGGCTACGTTGCCACTGAACACGAAGTGCGACTTGCCGCCATCGTTGTAGGTGCTCTGGCTCGACTTCCAGTCGACGTTGGTGACGCTGACATTGACGCCGTCGCTCTTCTGGTAGACGCCTGGCGTGGTATAGTCCACATACAAGTCGTTATAGACGTAGGCCGACTGCAGTTTCTCTATCGAGCAGTTGGCGAAGTTGTCGCCGAAGTTCACGATGTCGAACGCGATACTGTTCTGGAACTCGTCGTCCTTCTTCTTGCTCTTGTCGACGTCGGTATAGTTGTTGGTAGCCGTTACGTGAATGATGTCCTGGTCTTGGGTGAACTTGATGCCCGACGCAGGGAATGTCTGCTTGTACTCTTTCTCAGAGGTTGTCGACTTGCCCGTTTCCTGCATCAGGGCTTTCGCCGTCACCTCGATGGACGAAATGCTGACCATCGTGATGACGCCCGGAACGGTGGCGCCGGCCTCCTGGGTGATGCTGATGGGGAAGCTCGCGACCTCGCTCATCGGCGGATTGGCGGCCTCGGAGCTGGTCATGTAGACGGTGACGGTACAGGTGCGGGGCTTGCCGGTGGTGTTCTCCTTGGCGGTGATGTCGATGTAGTCGAGCGTCATCTTCGACACGCTGACCCACGACTGGCCATCGTCGCTGACGCCGTAGCCGCCGCGGAGGTAGTCGCCCATGCTGATGGTGGCGCGCAGCGTCTCGCCCTCGGCCTTGAAGGTTAGCTTCGTAGGACTGACGCCTGCCTCCTCCTTCAGCTGAGCATACTGCGTGAACTTCACTGTATAGGTAACCACGGGCTTGGCGTCGTCGGCCTTGTCGTTGTAACCCTCGAGCACCACGGAGCCGCTGCGGTCCTTACCGGTGTCGTTGGCCGTGGCGGTGACCTTGAGCGTTATGCTCTGGCCGGCGGTTGTCAACGCTACGCTGAACCACTTTTCCTGCTTCGGGACACGGTATTTCACGTACTTGCAGTTGGTCAGTACGGTGGCCGTCTCGTAGTCGCCCTTGCCGTCAATCTCCAGCGCGTCGGGGTTGGTGTTGAGGTATGGCTTCTGCTCGCCCTTGACGGTGACGGTGTTGTAGCCTTCCTCGGCTGTAAACTTCTTGGTCAGGCGCTTGCCGTCAGCATCGATGATGGTGATGGTCTTGCTGCCCGGCGTGGTCGACACGGTTACTACGCCCTGGTCGTTGGGCTTTCCCAGCACGGGCTCGCCCGTCTTGTCGTCGGTGACGATGACCAGCTTGATGTTCGCCTTGAAGTCGGTGTAGATGTCTATGAGTGCCGACTTGTCGGCCTTGGCTATCTTGTCGAGCTTCTGCTTGCCGGCCTCCGTGGTGCCGTCGGTCTTCGCCACCTCCTCGGCAGTCATCTTCTTGGCAATGTCGTCGCAGATGTACTCCGTCAGGTCCTTGAGCACCTCGTCGCTCAGCTCGTCGC
>JAEEGH010015503.1_pt1 | contig 16543 bp, 13 predicted proteins | sample 9134181 | NCBI WGS metagenome assembly JAEEGH01 (sample SAMN16246544, study PRJNA631951) | gut metagenome | biome: gut microbiome; feature: rumen; material: DP-attached | host: Bos | place: Iran: Karaj | collected 2018-10
TTTACGGGTAGCAAGTAATCCGTGCATGGCTGGCAGGCCAATAAACGATGCACTTGTGCATTGCCGGTAGCGTTAGGGCTATGCCCGAAAAGGAAAAACCACCGGCTATGCCGGTGGATATTTATTGCTTTCTGCTGAATTGACTTTTATCCGGATATTGCCGTCATTAAAGTTCTTCAGCCTTTTTATGCGGCTTTGTCGATGTTGTGTAGTCGGTATAGTTGTTTTGTTCGGTATCGAGGTCTTCAGAGAGGTAGGTGATCAACAGTGATTTGAATACCTGCCTTTTTGTTTCGCTTAACGTATCATTACATTTAATTTCGATTTCTTTTACGATTGTTGGCAGTTTATCCAGGGGTATTTCATAGGTTACATTTTGGGGCAGCAGGAAACTTATGGTTTGGTTATCATTTTTGTAAGCGATTTCATATTCCCGTAATATCTCAATGGCTTTTTCTTTGTCGGTTTTGGGGTTTGCCGGTTCATGTTCCAAGAGTTCATCAATGCTGATTCCATAGTAGTTTGCTAATGTACCTAACAATGAAATAGGAAGCGAATGAATATCGTTTTCAATCTTGCTATATCCGCTTTGGTCCGTGCCAAGTAGTTTGCCGATTTCTGCCTGTGTTTTTTTATGTTTTTTTCGTAACTCACGAAGTCTCTGTCCGTACATATAGAATCAACTTCCCCTCAAACGTTCACTCTACTTGTATTATCAAAAAAAGTGCATATGTGATAGTTCAATTTTATTGTATATTAATGATTTTTACCATATAAATAATAAAACAGAAATTATTGAAGGTACAATACTATGCGAAAAATAATTCTATAACGGAATATAATTCTGAAAATAGTTGATTTTGACATAATTTAGTCATATAATATTGTTAACCTTAAGTAAGGGAAACAATGAGGGCTTTAAGTATTATTGTAATCTTTGTTTCCATAAAAAATAATTTCAAAGGAGAATGATACAAATGAGGTGCTTCTATCATGATGTAGATGCTGCAGCGTCTTGCAACAGATGTGGAAAAGGATTGTGTAGAGATTGCACAATTACTATGGATAATGGCGAAGTAATTTGCCGTGATTGCTTTCAAGGGATTATTAACGGACAAAAAAGTATGGCAGCACAAGTCGATAGACGCTTTAATATAGGAAAAGTGTTAGGGGTTATTGCATTTGTATTTGCATTATTTAAGCTTGATGCCAGTATAATTGGTGCATTAATCATAGCTCTTTGGGTAGCTTCTTGGCCGATATCTATTTTCTTTAGCAATAAGACAGATGATCCTTATGTTGCAACAAGTTGGGAAAGTGCCGGCAATTTAATATTAGGAAAACTATTTATTGCAATTATTGGGTCACCTTTTATAGCAATACCTGCAATCAGCGGACAAAAAAAGAGAAAATCAATAATCGCAAAAAATGAAGCATTACTAAATAGTTTGGTCAACCGTTAATATAGTGCGATAAAGAATGCTGAAAAATTATATTCTTTTCATATTTTGCACGTTAATATAGTGAAGAATAATAACATCCTGTGGTATTTATTCGCTACAGGATGTTTATGATTCTATTATTTATTCAATCAAAAGAGGAGTAACTAAAAAATGTTAATTCAGCGAAAGTCTATTTTACAATCTTTGTTAAATTCTTTTGGATTGGGTTTGTTTCTCTTGGTACTTTTATTCAATGTGAATATTGTTTCAGCTAGTAACCGGACCGACCAGACCAGTGAGTTGTTTTTGAAAGCGATTGATTATGGGGATTTGGATACTGCCCAGTCTTTGTTAAACAGTGGGGCGGATATTAACTATACGCACGGTGGAACCACGCATGCTTTGGCTTTGGCTGTAAATTGGCACAGAGGCACAAAATATACAACGCCGGAAATAGTACAGTTCCTGCTCAGCCGCGGCGCAAATATAAATGCAAGGTATGGACATGAAAAAAATGATAACTCGGGAAATAAAACGCCGCTCATGAGAGCAATACAGAGTGATTATTCTTCAAATCAGATAAGGCTCATGTATATTGCAAATGGGGCTGATATACATGCTGAAGATTCGTTCGGCAACTCTGTTCTGGCTCATGCTGTTGTTCATTTGCATTATACACAATCTGCAGACGGGACAACGGGAAAACAATTTATAGCTCATCTTCTTTCTTTGGGTGCTGATCCAAACCATAAGAACCGTTTTGGCGCAACGCCTTTTTTGCTTTTGGTAAATGCATTGCCGTCGGAAGGCGCAAATGTTAAAAGCGAGTATCTTGCGTTGGTTAAGTACATGGTCCAGAAAGGTGCCGATCCCAATATTGCTGCATCTAACGGATTAAAACCTATAGATATTGCATTTCAACGAAATAATATCCCTGTGTATCAGTATTTACTTGCGGTGGAAAATGGCACGGCTCCTAAAGGAGAACCCGCATTGGAAAAGCCAATCCAAAAGAGTAAAGCCCCGGTTGTGGCAAAGACAAGTATGTCTAAGAGTGAATTGAGCATTGGCGGAATTGCAATCGGGCAAACGATGGATTATGTAGTGCAGGTTTATGGGAAGCCAGGCGTAATTGATGATCAAGGCTTTTTCCAAATTTATAACTATAATGATTTATTCGTTGTTACAGGCCAACTGAATAATGGTTATAAGGTTTCATCTGTTGCCAGTTATGAAAAAGAAGTGGCAACCCCCAGCGGCTTCCGTGTAGGAATGCCTTTTTCTGAGGTGATAAAGAAATATGGCGAAGTAAAGTCTGTAAAATTTAAAGCTGAAGGACTGGAAAAAAAGTTGAAGGGGTGTAAGGATTACACGTATTTCTGCGAAGATGCCCAGATGGTATTTCTTGTAGATAAAAATCAGGTGATCCAGGCTATCAGGCTTGAACCATTAGATCAAGAAAAATATAAAGCGGCTTTATCAGTAAGATAATGTTTCAACGTTTACGTAAAAGCTGGGAACAGGCTTGTTTGATGGATTTTTCTGTTTTTTTATTTACAAATTTCTATTTAGGTAGGAGCTGACATTGATGCAAAAACTTTTGCTGCTGGCGATATTATTTATCTCTGTAGTTGTAACCGGCTGCGGCGACAAATTTGCGAAGGACAAAGAAGAAATTCTGAAAGCAGAGAAAGCGGCTTTGGCGATGGAAGTCCCGGCGATAGCTATGCCGGATTACTCAAAGGGCTTTAAAAAACAAGACTATGAGATTTATAGGACAAACTTCAAGAAATTACTGGAAGTTGAAGATAAGATAGTAGCTGAAACCAGAAAATCTGATGCCAAAATTGCTGAGCTGCTAAAAAAAGCGGAAAATGATTCTGAAAAGAAAAGCTTACAAGAGTTTCAAGAAAAATTGCGCAAGGACCGCATTGAGTTTGTCAGAAAGGTTTCCAAAGACCGATTGTCCGGCGATACCTTTGTTGTAGGAGTCGGCAGTTCTTGGCAGGAAGTTGAAATGGTTTATGGAAAGCCGCAGAACGAAGGAAAGGAATCGAAGGGATTTAAGGATTATAAGTATGATGGCATAGCATTTCGCGATTGGATTGGTGGAGGGGCATATCCTGCAAATCATCCAAGGCTGGTTAACTGGAAATCCACGAAAGTGCAGGCCGTTGTTGTAACTGGTAATAATTTTACTTCTGATGCTGGTGTTAAAATTGGGATGACCCGTGATGAGGTTCTGAAAACACTCAAAGAAAAGTATGTGAAAAAAGAAGCCCGTCAAAAAGAAGAGTTATATCTTAGTAAAGGATATGCTCCGTATTCAAAAGACTATTTTGATGTTATATTAATGTATTCTATGAAAGATACATTGCCGTATAACATTTTCCCGTCTTACAAGGAAGGAAAGTTGGTAAGCTATGGAGTATCTCCGCATTAATTCCTGTTTCTCCCGGGTTAAATCTTGTAATTGTAATTAGACTCGGCAAATAAGGTGAAATCTATTAGGTATGATATGTGTTTTGAAGATGAAACCAGATGATTGTTGTGTATAAAACTGCCCTGCATAGCTACGCATTGCGGGCAATCTGCTGATAAAAGAAGATGCCAGTCCCCGGTTTAGTTTTGGGGGCTGGCATTTTAGTTTGAGCTTGGGAAGTTTTTCCATTTCAACGGCATCGTAGTAGGCGTTCTAATAGTGCCCTTCATCGAACGAAAGCCAGATACTGTGAAAATCGATAAAACCTCTGACGATAAAGGACCAAAGGCTTCTTAAATTGACCCTAGTATTCTTGACACCCTACATTATAGGGTTTATAATTATTACACAACAAAGTGAGGATAATAAAATGACACGTACATTTATTGAAGTACCCTTGTTCACAAAACGCTGGAACGAAATTGGTCTTGGAGAATCAGAACTCACGCAACTACAAATCATGTTGCTAAAAGACCCTGAATCAGGTCCTGTCATCGAAGGAACCGGCGGAATCAGAAAAGTACGTTTCCCCATTGAAAACAGGGGAAAACGCGGAAGCGTCCGTGTCTGCTATACGGATTTTACAGATTATGAAGTCATTTACCTGATTACCGCATTTACAAAAAACGAACAGTCAAACTTGACCGATGAAGAAAAAAACGTTCTTCGTAAACTTGTCAAATCGCTACGTGAAGCCGAAAGGGCAAGAAGGAGGTAACCATGAGCGCGCTTTTTGAAGATTTAAAAGAAGGCTTGGAACAGGCCATTGATTTTGCAAATGGAAACGGAAAGGCACGAACTATCACATATACTATTCTTCCCGTTACCGAATATGACAGAAAACAAATCCGTGAAATCAGGGTGAATGCTAATATGACCCAACGGATCTTTGCCAGCTTTTTAGGTGTATCGGTAAAAACAGTGGAAGCATGGGAAACTGGGCGGACGCATCCTACCGGGCCCGCTTATCGGTTAATGTACCTACTTTCCCGTAATCAAAGACAACATCTACCTTTTTTAACATCCAAATGAATTTGTCGTTATTCCCTGTTAATCATTCATTTAGAACAAAAAATCGAAACAAGTTTTTCTCAATATCATTAAGGTAGAGTTCTTTTAGGAAAGGAGATTGGATGTGCGGATTTATTTAGATATGGCTGATATTATGGACAAAGGAATTAGCTGTCTTTAATTTTCAATCAATCAGAAAGGGCGTTTTATCATGGTCTTATATATTGATGCCTGTGTTCGGAAGAACTCACGTACAAGACGCCTTGCAGACTGTCTTTTGAACACGCTGAACGCTCCGTATACGCGGCTGCGTCTGGCGGAATGTGTTTTCCCGACGGTGGATGAGGCGTTTCTTGAAAAAAGGGACCGCCTTTTGCGGGAAGGTGATTTTGACAATCCTGTATTTGCCTATGCAAGGCAGTTCGCGCAAGCCGATGAGATCATTATTGCTGCTCCTTTTTGGGATCTGTCCTTTCCCGCAGTTCTGAAGTCGTATCTGGAGCAGATCAACGTGGTCGGCATAACCTTTCGGTACACGCCGGAGGGGATTCCGGAAGGCTTGTGCCGGGCGGAACGGCTGTACTATGTCACGACGGCCGGCGGGGACTTCTTCCCGGAACAATATGGATTTGGTTATGTAAAGGCCTTGGCGCAAAACTTTTATCATATTAAGGACGTTAAACTGATCCAAGCGACCGGACTTGATATCGAAGGTGCGCCGGTGGAAAAAATACTGCAGGATTGTGAGGAAAAGATTAGAAGGTGATTCGTGTTTTTTGTTTTCGTCAAAAACAGGATTCACCCGTTCAAAAAATGAAACCATATAATTAACAAAGCCGCTTGCCTTTATGGGCTGGCGGCATTTTTTGTTGAACGGTTATCTATAGAAGCTTTGTTGTACCGTCAAAAATAAAATGTGTAATGATAACAAGGGTAGCGCTTGTCATTTTTTATCAAAAGTGCTAAAATCAATCTTATCATACTGTGCAGTTGTTCTTTTGGTGAAGATAATAAATGCGCGAATTGGTTTTTGTTTTTTTGGGGGTACGTAATGAAACGTTTGACAGAGATGGAAGTTGTTCGCTATTTTGAGCAGGCGATACATGACCGGCAGATTTGTGTTCATTATCAGCCGCAATATAATCATTCTACCGGGAGACTGGTGGGCGCGGAGGCACTGATGCGATGGAATCATCCGGAGTATGGGCCCCAGTCCCCTGCGGACTTTATTCCGGCTATGGAAAAATATGAATTGATTTACCGTGCGGATTTGTATGTATTTAAGGAAATCTGCCGCTTCCAAAGCAACTGTCCCTCCGCTGACCGGATTCCTATTTCATTCAATGTTTCCCGACATGACCTCCTCGAACACGATTATGTGGATGAGCTGGAGGCGATTCGGAAAGAATATAATGTTCCCGTACAATATCTGCGGGTGGAAATCACGGAGTCCTCTGCCGACGGAGGGTTCGACCTGGTTGCCACGGCAATAAACCGGTTCCATGAGGCAGGTTACATTGTGGAAATGGATGATTTCGGCAGCGGGTATTCCTCTCTTGGGATACTGAAAAGTCTTCCGGTAGATGTTTTGAAGCTTGACCTCAGTTTTCTGTCCGGAGAGGGCTCCGGCGGCCAGGGGGGAATCATCCTCAATTCTGTTATACAGATGGCGAAGTGGCTGGAGACCCAGACGATTGCGGAAGGTGTGGAAACTGTAGAACAGGCTGACTTCCTGAAGAGCGTCGGCTGTAATTATGTGCAGGGGTATCTGTACTCAAAGCCGATACCCGAGGAGGAAATGAGCAGGCTGTTGTCAACCGTCGACTCTGAGAAGACAGAACCGATGCTTAAGTTTGTCCGGGGATTAAAGGCAAAACGGTTCTGGGATCCGGACTCCATGGAAACCTTTTTCTTCAACAGCTTTACCGGTCCGGCGGCTGTGTTCAGTTATGAAGACGGGGATATGGAGATGCTCCGCGTCAATGAGAAATATGTCAGGGAGCTTGGCATGAACCTGACGGAAACGGAAATCCTGGCTGCGAATCCGTTGGATACACTGAATCCGGCCAACCGTAAGATTTATCTTGCTACGGTGAAGAAAGCCATTGCGTCCGGAGAGGAAGAAAGCTGTGAAACGTGGAGGTCGATTCATTCCGGCTGCTGCGGAGAAGAAAAAATCTGTATTCGCAGCCATATCCGTGTCATTGGAAAGGCGGAAAACCAGGCTATTATCTATGCCGGTATCCATAACGTTACCTGCGAGAAAAGACAGTTTGAGGAGCTGGCCGAAAGCGAGCGCCGCTTCCGTTTTGCCAGCGAACAGGCAAATATATACGCCTGGGAGTATACGGTAGACACGAAAGAAATGCGTCCGTGCTTCCGTTGCATCCGAGATCTGGGGTTTCCGCATCTTGTACGGAATTACCCGGAGCCTGCCATTAAAGCGGGGATCATTCCGCCGGACTACGCGGATATGTACCGAGACTGGCATAAGCAGATTGCTGCAGGAGCAAAGAAGCTGGAGGCGATTATCCCCATGACAGTGGGACGCGTGCCTTTCCATGTCCGGTATACCACGGTCTTTGATGAAACCGGAAAGCCTCTGAAGGCGTACGGGTCCGCAACGATGGTAAACGATGAAAAGTTGTGGAATGACTGCAGGGTTTATACTCACATCGCCCATGCCCTGGCCCGTGGCTATACGGACCTGTACTACGTTAATATGGATACCGATGAGTATATTGAATACCATACTGACGATACACATTGTGTACTCAGTGAAGCGAAACGGGGTACGGAATTCTTCCGGGACCGCCGGCGGGATGCGGAGCAGAACGTATATCCGGAGGACCGGGCCGCTTATGTAACGGCTATGGACCGCCCGTTCCTCATGGAGACGCTGCGCGAAAATAAATTATTTAAACTGACCTACCGCAAACTTAAAGGAGGAGCTCCCTTCTATGTGCTGATGCATATTTCCCGCATGGAGGACGACGACCGCTTTTTGGTCATCGCCGTGAAGGATATTGATGCGATGATGAATTAACGGAGCGGGGAAAACGGAAAGAACCAAAGAAATTTTCATCATACCATACTGTCTCGTTGCGTGCTGCAAACACTACTACGTTACAATGTACCGAAAACACCAGGCGTATATAAGCGTCTGGTGTTTTTGCACTCATTTTCAGGCTGGAAAAATTCCTTAAAAAGTGTTATAATAATCAAGTAATTTGATTTTTAAGAATCGTTCGTCGTATATATTTTTTATATTCATGCAGTAAAATATTACTATTTTATACATGGACACGGAGGAGGATTTTTATGCGATGCAAAAGGATGCTCGGGGTTTTGCTGAGTGTAATCACTTTGCTGACCATGGCAGTATCTTTCACGGCATATGCGCATGAACGGGCGCAAAAGATTGTGCGGGTTGGCTGGTACGATTCGGCGTTTCACCGCCGGGATCAGTTCGGGCGGCGCTCCGGTTACGGCTACGAATACCAGCAGCGCATTGCAACCTACACCGGCTGGAAGTATGAATATGTAGAAGGCAGCTGGTCAACACTGCTGGAAAAACTGATTGCGGGAGAAATCGACATCCTCAGCGATGTGTCCTATACTCCGAAGCGGGCGGAAAAGATTCTCTATTCCGCAGAAGCTATGGGCGCGGAGGGATATCATGTCTTTATTACGCCCAATAACAATGAAATCAGGCCGGACGACTTTTCCACCTTTAACGGAAAGCGTGTAGGCGTTAACAAGAACAGTATCCAGGAGCAGCTTTTTAAGCAGTGGGTCGAAAAACATAATGTGCACCCGATCATCATAGAATTGACGGCCAAAACCCCCAAGCTGCTGGAGATGCTTAAAAACGGTGAAATCGATATGCTGGTGACCCTGGACACCTATGGCAACTCTGCCGATGTGGTGCCGGTAGTCAAGGTCGGCTTTGCGGAATCGTTCTTTGGCATTAACAAAGACCGTCCGGATCTGAAACGGGATCTGGACACTGCCATGAACCGCATTTTTGAAGAAAACCGGGATTTTAACCAGCAGATGACCCAGAAGTTTAACCGGTCCAGTGCCGTAAACAAATTCCTTACGACGGAAGAACGGGAATGGCTGTCGCAACACGGTACGATCCGTGTAGGGTATCGGGATCATTTTCTCCCCTTCTGTAAGCAGGACGAGAACAGTAAGAAACTAGTGGGCGCCCTGGCGGATTATATTACGTTTGCGGAGAAAGCAGAAAAGAATGCGAAACCCACCTTTGAACCCAGAGCGTATGCAACAGCGGAAGCCGCCTTGCAGGCGTTGGGCAAAGGCGAAATCGACTGTGTGTTCCCCATAGCCCTCAGCGCCTATGACGGCGAGCAGCGGGGCATCATCATTACCGATCCTCTTATCAGTACGGAAATGTTTGCCGTAGTCCGTGCGGATGATCACAGGGGCATTGTAGTGGATAAGGAAATGAAGGTTGCTGTCGTGGAAGGTAACCCCGGGTACGACACCTTCCTAAAGGATTATTTTCCCAAATGGAAGGCGCGGTATTATAAAGATGTTGCCTCCGCGTATCAGGCGGTGGCCAACGGCGAGGCAGATTATAGTCTGGTGAGCAACTATCGGGTTGGGCGCGAAAGCAATTTGTTTGAAAAATACAAATTGTCTGTCCTCACAACTAACAAAAACCGGGATTTATCTTTTGCAGTCCGCAAAAAAGACGACTGCCTGTATTCGATCCTTAATAAAATCAATCATATCGTTCCGGAAACGTCTCTCAATTCCGCGCTGAACAATTATGCTTTCCGGGATACGAAGGTTACGTTGTCTGATTTTGTGAGAGACAATCTGGGCTACGTAGTGGCTCTGGTTGCCAGCATTGTCGCCATAGTTTTCTGGATGCAGATACGGAATATGCAGTCGGAAGAAAAAGCGGAAGAAGGCCGTCAGATTATTTCCGAAACGGAACACGACCATCTGACCGGGCTGTATAACTGGAACTTTTTCCTCGTATACGCCAACCGGCTTTGTCGCGAACATCCCGAGCAGCCAAGGGACGCGGTCGTCATGAATATTGAACGGTTCCACTCCATCAACGCGTTGCATGGACGGGACTTTGGGGACAAGGTACTGCGTGAACTGGGCGATGAGATCAGCCGGTTCGCTGAGGAAACGGGCAGTATAGCCAGCCGGTATGAGGCGGACCGTTTTGATATCTACAGCCCTCACCGGGAAGACTGGCAGGCGCAGCTGGAACGGTTCCAGGCACGCATGGACAAACTCTTCCATAATGCCAACATCTCGCTGCGCATGGGGGTGAAGCCCTGGCAAAAGGATATGGAACCGGTTACCCAGTTTGACCTGGCCCGTACCGCCTGCAACAAGATGCGCGGAACGTTCAAAACCCAGGCGGCGATTTTTGACGCCGAGATGGAAAAACGGGAAAACCGGGATCAGCGTCTTCTGAATGACCTGAACCGTGCCTTGGAGAAGGGAGAGCTGGAGGTTTACTACCAGCCCAAATATGATATTCAGGCGGAACATCCGCGTCTGTCCAGCGCTGAGGCGCTTGTCCGCTGGCGGCATCCTGAACTGGGCCTGCTTTCACCGGCCGATTTTGTCCCTCTGTTTGAGCAAAGCGGGCAGATCACCGAACTGGATAACTATGTATGGAAAGAAGCTGCCCGGCAGATTGCCACCTGGCGCAGCCGGCACGGCGTGGTCATGCCGGTATCCGTCAACCTCTCCCGGGTGGATGTGTTCGACCCGAACCTGATGGAAATTCTTGACGGGATCATCGCAAGGCATGAGCTGCAGGCCGGGGATCTCAAGCTGGAGGTCACCGAATCCGCTTATACCGAAAACGCGGAGCAGCTGATCCAGGTTATTGAAGAATTGCGGGCCAAAGGCTATGAAATCGAAATGGACGATTTCGGTTCCGGCTATTCCTCCCTGAATATGCTTTCTTCCATGCCGATTGACGTTTTGAAGATGGACATTGCGTTCATCCGGAATATCGAACGGAATGAAAAGGATTTCCGTCTTGTGGAATTGATCGTAGACATTGCCCGTTCCCTGAAGGTTCCTGTTATCGCCGAAGGCGTGGAGACGGCAGGGCAGCTGAACCTGTTGCGAAACGCGGGATGCAATCTGGTGCAGGGGTATTATTTCTCCGCACCGCTGCCTGCGGCTGAATTCGAACGGAAGATACTCAGTGAAGTCGAAAAGGCTTGAAAAGCGGGAAGCATGGATTCATAAAGTTATGAACAAGGGCGCTGATTTTTACGGTCAGCGCCCTTTGTATTTTTTGTGCCCCGGGCTCTCTTTTTAGTACAAAAAATAATGTAAAATTTCTTGTTAAGTGTTATAATTAAAGTACTGAAGGAGGTGTGTTTCATGAAACACGTAGTTAAAAAATCTATGATGGTTGCAGGCGTTCTGGCCTGTCTGTTTGCTTCTACCGCGTTTGCGCAAACGGTAACGACGACTCCGGAACAGGATAAGGCGACCCAGGCGGCAGCGCTGCAGGAAAACAAGAATTATGACGCAGCCCACGGTTATAAGAATGAAGCAGCCAAAGAACTGAAAAAAGAAGCGGCAGAAAAGAAAGAAGAGCAGGTTAAGGCGGAAAAGAATGCCGCGTGGGAACGGGACAAAGAAACCCAGAAAGAAGCGGTAAAAGAAAATAAAGACTATGACGCGTCCCACGGTTATAAGAATGAATCTGTCAAACAGATGAAAGAAGAAGCGGCAGAAAAGAAAGCAGAAGCGGCAGCGAAAAAAGAAGAGCAGATTAAGGCGGAAAAGAATGCCGCATGGGAACGGGACAAGGCCACCCAGGCAGCCGCGTTAAAGGAAAACAATGACTATGACGCTGCCCACGGATACGCAAAATAAAATACGATACGCTGAAGTCTCCTGCGTTGCAAATAGCGCAGGAGACTATTACATTTTCAAAACATACTACCGTGGTGAAAAAAATCCCCCAATTACGAAGTTGTAATTGGGGGAATAATTTTTATTGAGATACAGAACAGACGCTTCAGTTTCGCGTCAGCGGTTTGTCAGCATGTGCCGGGTTATAATTTTAAAATGACTTACCATGGAACAACTTACACTAACTGCCGTTTTGCGCGTTCCGCTTCAGCGCTTTCATCTTCTTCCGGATACCACATAACGTGGGTGAAGTCCACATAACATTCTTCTCCTTTGCCGAAGGCAATGCGGTGCGGCGTCTGGATCTTCAGAAGCTGGTCGCCCATCGGTACCAGATACTCGGTGGTATCGGTCAGGAACACGCGGCTGTAAATGTGTGTCTTGAAGCCGTGGTCCCGGTTCAGGTCGATGGCGTTGGGCCGGGTGGCTACCACCATTTCCCTGTCGGCATGTTCCGGAATGGTCAGCGGCAGCGGATTCTGCATGTCGCCCCGGGCGTAGACCTGGCCGTGATCCAGCACTACGTGCAGGAAGGTGGACTGGCCCAGGAAGTTGTGCACGAAACGGTTCACCGGTTTGTTGTACAGATTGGACGGGGTGTCGATCTGCATGATGTTGCCCATGTCGCAGACCATCATCCGGTCGGAGATGGCCATAGCTTCACTCTGGTCATGGGTTACGAAGATAACGGTGAAACCGAACTTGCGCTGCAGGGCCTTGATTTCGAAACGCATGCTTTCCCGCAGTTTGGGGTCAAGGTTGGACAGCGGTTCGTCCAGCAGCATGACCTTGGGGTTGGTGACGATGGCCCGGGCTAAGGCGATACGCTGCTGCTGTCCGCCGGACAGGTCGGAAGGATACACGTCTTCCATGTTGTCCAGGCTGGTGTGATGCAGCGCTTCCTTTACCCGTTTGCGGATCTCATCGTGAGGAACCTTTTTGATCTGCAGGGGGAAAGCCACGTTGTCAAAAATATTCATGTGGGGCCAGACTGCGAAAGCCTGGAACACCATGCCCAGTCCCCGCTTTTCGGGAGGAACGTAGAGGTTTTTTTCTTTGATGGAAACCGGCTGGCCACAGAGGTGGATCTCACCTTCCGACAGATCTTCAAAGCCCGCGATCATACGCAGGGTCGTGGTCTTGCCGCAGCCGGAGGGGCCTAAGAACGAGAAGCATTCGCCCTCGTGGATGTTGAGATTGAAATCGTTTACCGCCGTTACCGTGCCCAGGGTCTTGGTGGTAAAACGTTTGGTTACATGTTTTAAGATAATCTGATCTTCCGCCATGTTTTACACACCCTTTCTGTCTTTGGTAATCTGGGTTACGATAAAGTTGCAGACGATAATGATGAGGATTGCGATAGCAGCCAGCGCGGATGCCTGGGGAATCTGACCGGAGTCACGCAGTGCGAAGATCTGCACGCCCAGGGTACGGGTATAAGGACCGTACAACAGGATGGACGTGGTCAGCTCGCGCATGGAGGGCAGGAAAATCAGGAAGAAGCCTGCCACCATGGCGGGACGGATCAACGGCAGCGTTACGTCTTTCAGGGATTCCGTATGGGACGCGCCGCAGGCCCTTGCCGCTTCTTCCAGGGAAGGATGCACCTGCTGCAGCGAGGCGGAGGCGCTCTTCATGGAGAAGGACAGGTAACGGGCCATGTAGGCTACCAGGATGATCCAGATTGTGTTGTAGAGGCTGATGCCCCACAGCGCGCCGGACCAGGCCAGGATTACGCCGATAGCCAGTACGGTACCGGGAATGGAATAGGGAAGAACGGAGAGCATTTCCAGAATTTCTTTCCCTCTGGGTTTGATCTTAATAACAACATACGCCACCATAACGCCAAGGAACATACAGATGACACCGGCGGAGATGGAAAGGAACAGGGAATTGCGGATGGAATCCATGGTCGCCTTGCTGGTAGCCAGATTCTGGAAGTTCTCCAGCGTAAAGTTTTCCGGGATAAGCGGCAGGCCATAGGCTTTGACCAGGCCTTCCAGGAAAATCATGATCAGGGGAACCAGTACAATGACAATCAGGGTGATGACCGATAAGAACAGCAGCGGATATTTTGCGCCGCGCAGTTTGATCAGGGTAGGACGCATGCTCTTGCCCTTGATAATGTCGTAGGACCCGGAGCTGAGGACGATCTTCTGTAAAATCAGCGCCATGGCTACGACGAATACCAGCAGGATGGAGAGGGCCGCGCCCTGACGGATGCCTTCGAAACTGCCGCCCGCCCGGTCGATGCAGGCGTAAATTACGGTGGGCAGTGTGTAGATCTGTTTGGAGAAGCCCAGGATTGCCGGAACACCGAAGTGTGCCAGGGAGGAGATCAGGATCAGCAGGGCGCCGGCGGAAATGGCCGGGGTCACCAGCGGAATCGTGATCTTACGGATAACCGTACCCTGTGAGGCGCCGGCGATACGGGCGGATTCTTCCAGGGTGGGGTCCATGCGTTCCAGTGCGGAAACCACCTGCATGAACACGAAGGGGAAGTAGTAGGAAACTTCCACGAAGATGATGCCCCACAGGGAGTTGATGTTCAGCGGGGCGGTTTCAAAACCGAAGGTGTTCATCAGCCAGGTATTCACATAGCCGCCGCGTCCGGACAGCAGCATGTCCCAGGCCATGGCCCCGAAGAAAGGCGGGAACATGTAAGGGATCATGAACAGGGCCCGCATGAGGCCTTTACAGGGGATGTCGCTGCGGCCCAGCAGCCAGGCGTAGAACAGGCCCACGATGGTGCCGAAGATGGTCACCGCAACGCCGATGATGACGGTGTTGGTCATGGCTTCCACATTGTCTTTGCTGAATACCACCGTCTGGAACATTTCAATATCGAATTTCCCCTCAAAGAAGAACGCATTGTACACAATCATGAAGATGGGGATAAATACGATGACGAACAGCAGGACAAAGCTGACCAGGGTCATGGCCTTATCCAGTCCGAAGGTTGCGCCGTCCAGAGCAGCTAAGTCTGACGTTTTGCGTGATTTACCGATATTCATGCGTTGCCTCCTTTCTGCTCTTTAGCCGGATAATAACGGGGCTGCAGAAAACGCAGGCCGACTTCCTGTCCTTCCTTCACTTCGCCGTGCTGGATTACATCCAGTGCGTTTTGCTGTACCCGCAGGTCCCGGTTGCCTAACTGGATAAAGTAGTTGTACTCGCTGCCCAGAAAGACGGAACTGCGGACTTTGGCACGGATGGGGGACGTGTTGTCGAAGGCGATATCATTGGAACGTACGCCCATTTCCATTTTCTGCCCGCCGGCGAAAATGTCCATGGGGCAGTCATCCAGCGGATACTTTTCGCCTACGTCGATATAGGCGCGGCCGTTCTGCTGCACCAGGGAAAGGAAATTGGACACGCCGATAAACTCAAAGACAAAACGGTTGGCGGGACGCAGGATGATATCCTCGTCGGCGCCCAGCTGGCACAGGTTGCCTTCGTAATCCATGATTGCCATTTTGTCGCAGAGCTGCAGCGCCGCTTCCTGGTCGTGGGTGATGTACAGGATGGTGGTGCCGATATCGTGCTGGATCACCCGGATCTCCTGCAGCATTTCTTCCCGGAGTTTGGCGTCCAGGTTGGTGATGGGTTCGTCCATGACGATGACTTCGTCGCTGCTTACCAGCGCACGGGCGATGGCCACGCGCTGCTGCTGCCCGCCGGAAAGCTGGCTGGGCAGATGATTTTCATATCCTACCATGCGGACCTGTTCCAGGGCATGTTTGGACCGGCGGGCCATTTCGTCCCGGCTCATCCGCATCTTCTTCATAGGATACAGGATATTTTCCAAAACGGTCAGATGGGGCCAGACTGCGTAATCCTGGAACACCACGCCGATGTGGCGGCGTTCGGGGGGCACGTCGATCCGGTCTTTGGCGCTGAATACACAGCGGTCACCTACATAGATGGCGCCTGTCTCGGGTTTGATAAACCCTAACAGGCAGCGCACCAGGGTGGTCTTGCCGCAGCCGGAAGGACCTACCAGGCACATGATCTGGCTTTCTTCCACGGTGAGGGAAAAATTTTTCAGAATGCATTTATCCCCGTAGTGGAACGTGATGTTTTCAAAACGGACATCAGCCATAGGTCTTCCTCCATTAATGGTGAAATAGAAAAATGGTGAAGGCAGGGCATCCCCTGTCTTCACCATGAGGTTTCAGGAGACACTTGTTATATCAGTGCTTCCTTAGAATCGGATAGGCGGCAACAATGTTGCTGCCCTTTGCAATTAGCGTTACGGATTATTTTTTCTTGAAGATGCCGTCAAACTGTTTCAGCATATCTTTGGAACCGGTTGCCAGTGCCTGCAGGTCAACTTTCATAGCGCGTTTGGCAATGGTTTCAGCGCTTTCGCCCTTCTGTTTTACGTCTTTGCGGACGGACAGCAGGTTGTTGGCAACCAGAACTTCCTGGCCTTCCTTGGAGAGGATGAAGTCAATCAGCAGTTTGCCGTTCTTTTCATTCTTGGCGCCTTTAACCAAAGCTACAGGGCTGAAAATGGAAACGATGTCTTTGTCCAGATATACAAAGTCGATGGTGGAGCCTTTGGCTTTCAGGTTGTTGGTAACATAGTCCAGGCACATGCCGACTTTGTAAGCGCCGGCCGCGATCTGGTTGTGGGAAGCGGTGGTGCCGGACTGGAGTTCCGTACCGT